>Ga0302314_10004935_pt1 | contig 24401 bp, 29 predicted proteins | sample III_Palsa_N2_3_FD_200533 | JGI IMG/M metagenome (GOLD analysis project Ga0302314, IMG submission 200533) | Peat permafrost microbial communities from Stordalen Mire near Abisko, Sweden - III_Palsa_N2_3 | ecosystem: Environmental > Terrestrial > Soil > Palsa > Peat permafrost | place: Sweden... | reverse complement strand
ACCCCGACGCGCGGCGATCTGCTCGCCGTCGCTGGGAGCGAGCCACAATCTGATCTAGTGGTTGGAACGACCGGCGCGCACTGGCGCAAGGCTGCACTAACAGCATGGCAGCAGGGAGCCGTAACGGGATCGCGGGTTATCGAGTTGCTTCATGGAGCGATCCGCGAGGATGAGTTGCCGCTGCGTGAACTGGAGGACCCCGAGCCGTGACCGAATCAGGGCTCTCAACGCAGCGGACCCTGGTCTGGGATACGTCCCCGCTGCTTCACGCGATCAAGGCCGACGTGATCGATCGGCTCGGTGAACTGGCCGCTACATGGCACGGCGCCGCACAGCGGAACGTGACAACAGCCGCCGTTATCAGCGAGATCGCGTTCCACGGTCTCAGCACAAGCGATCTCGCGTGGCTCGAGGTTGTCCATGTCGACGACCTCGCCGAGCTGGACGCCCTGGTGCGCTGGATGCAGCTTGTCTCAGGCCAGAAGTCCAACCACGGCGAGGCGACAGTGCTCGCCTGGGCCGAGGTTCACGGCGCGACGTCCGTCATCGACGACAGCGATGCCCGGGGTGCCGCCCAAAAAGCGGGTCAGCCGGTTCAAGGGTCGCTGCGCGTGATCTCGGATGCAGTTCAGGACGGCGCGATCTCCGAGTACGCGGCGTCAGCGCTCGTGGATGCGCTCCTAGCCAGCGGCGCCCGCTACCCCTTCGGACAGGGCGGCTTCATCGCCTGGGCCACCACCATGAAGCTGCTCTAAGTTCGAATACTGACCCGATCGCGCCCTTCCCAACCCAAGGATCGAACGCCACAATGGAGTTTCCTCGATACCTGGAGTGATGTTGCGGTTCGATGGCGGCACTCAGCCTCGACGGATCGCGATGATACGCATCGTGGCCGCGCTGAGCGTCGTCAATATATTGCGACCATACGGCGGTAAAATGGGGAGGAGCGCAAGATCATCGGGCGGGATGTACTACTGCCCGAATGGGGAATGCCCTCGTTACAACAAGAAGATCAAGTTGGCCGGCGGCGAGCAATACTGTCGCGACTGTGGGATGAAGATGAAGCGCAAACGTCGGAAATGATGATCTGAACAGGGGAGGCCGTGTTCTCTGGACTTACTCAGTCTGCGGGCAGCGCCCTCGGCGGCAGCCGCTTCAGCCTGGTCAGTGTGCTGCCGACGGTCGTCCTCGGCGGCTACGTCACCGTGCTCGTTGAGTCGGGGGCGTATTCTGGGCATCGGGCAAGCTTCTCACACGTGGTCCGGCTGGTGGAGACGAATCCAGTATGGGCGGGAGTCATCGCGTTCGGCCTGCTTCTCGGTGCGATCCTACTGCGTCCGTTTCAGGTCGTGCTGGTACAGATTCTTGAAGGCTACTGGAGCGCGCGGGGACCGGTCGGGTTCGCCGCTCAGTTGGCGACGGAACGCCACGAACGCAGATTCGAGAAGGCACGGGTGATGCAGTCAGCGCGACCGCTGACCAAGCGCGGAAAGACCCTCACCATGCAAGCTCGTCACGCCCGCGCGCAGCGCAAGGCTGAGGCAATCAGCCTTCGTGCCCGGAGCATATACGACTCCTACCCGCGGCCTGACTCAGATGATGTACTGCACAACTCGCGCCTGATGCCGACCAGGCTTGGCAATCTTTTGCGGGACGGAGAGGACGTCGCGGGCAACCGGTACGGCCTCGATCTGCCGGCTGTTGAGCACCGACTCCAACCGGTCTTGTCCGCGCCGGTAAGGGATCTGATCACGCGACAGCTCGACCTGCTCGACACGTTGTCCGCGCTGTGCGTGATGTTCTCCGCGGCGGCAGTCGCCTCAGCGGTGTTGATCATCCGCTGGGACGCCGCCTCTCTGGCGCCTTGTGTGGCGGTGTTGGCGGCCGTCGCCAGTTACCGAGGCGCCCTGCGCGTGGCCGACGAGCACCGGGTGGTCCTTGCGACCGCCGTGGACCTGCACCGTTTCGACATGATCAAGGCTCTGCACTACGAACTACCCAAGACCGCGAAGCAGGAGTACCGCTTCAATCTGCGGCTGAGTGGATTCCTGGGCGACGGCCGCAGCCTCGCGAGCGATCAGATGCAGCGTCACCAATACGAGCACCCCGCACCAGCGGCGGGCGACGGCGCCACGCGGCCGATCCCTCCGAACTGAATGAGCCCATATTCAGTGTTCCACCGCGATCACGCTGCACCCACCCTGCACGTTCAGGATCAGCGGTCCAGGCTCCGAGCCACGCGCCTTTGAGGGCCGCTTCGGCTCGTCGAATCTGACGGCGTAAGCCAGATCGAGGCGGCCGGGCTTGGTACGCCAGCCCTTGCCAGTGCGCACTGTGACCCGCCCGAACAGCGCAGTGACCTGGAGCGCGATACCTTTGTCGTCTTTCACGTATTTCTGTCTCTTCGTGCCGCTCAGATCGATCGTCGCGCAGCCGAAGAACACGCGGACGACGATGACGTCGGGTGGTGTCTCCGGCAGTTTGAGCGGTCGGCGAATCCAGAAGAACGCCGTGCAGCGCACGACTCCGGTGTCAACGAGCACGCCGGGCTGCGGTTCGCTCATCGCGACCAGACCCCCTGCCACGATGATGGCACTCGGCGCGAGTTCCGCAAGCAGCCGCGCCGTCACCAAGTGGTCGGCTACTGCAACGCCCGCACCTCCGACGCCGATCAACGTGACCGGACCGGCCAGGGCGCCCCGTGGCACGGCGAGCCGCAGAAGGTTCACCAGCCCCAGCGCAAGGACTGCTGTGGGCAACCCGATAGCGAGATAATGCAGGCTCCTACCCGGCACTCCGGGGCCGCCCGCCAGCCAGGCTGTGCCGAAAGCCGCGGCCACCAAACCGAACCCGACTCGCGCCGACCTCATTCGGGAGATCGCCGCATCCACGGCAGCACGACATCCAGGGTGGCAGGCATCGGTTCCCTCGGTGTCCGGACGAATAAGTCAGTGGGCAGCGATGATACGGCGTGCGTGTGTGGTCAGCCACAACGCCCCGAATGCCCTGGCTCGGAGTCAGGAGTGGTCCAAGAGGGCATGCGCAGGTGGTTATGGAGCGCCTCGGCCACGGCAGCCTGCAGACCACGAGCATCTACCTCGGCATCCTGACGCACGTGATCGCAGCGCGCGGCTTCCTGGGTCCGACGCTCGGCGGCTCGATCCCACACCCATAGCCGCAGGGCTGCGGTTGCGGCCCCTCCGGCCGTGGCCGCGATCAAGCTGAGTGTGACTGGATCCATCCCGCTCCCTCGTCGAAGTTGCCGTCCTTCTCGAAAAGCAGGTGGCCGTGTGGGCGCTCGGCCGGGAACTTGCGAGCAAGATTCTTTCCACGGCTCCCTCCATCCCGGGAAGGCGCTCGTGGCGACGTATGAGCGGCACTAGGTGGCTAGGCAGTGTGACCTGCTACGCGCCGACCAAGAGTTTGTCCGGCGGCAGTGGCAGCCGTCCTCAAGGTGATCATCTCGGGCAAATGCGTACAATCAAGTCAGCTGGTTGATGTAAGTTGCCGCCACTGTTAGCCTCGCTTCGAACCTGAAGAGATTATGAAAATACGGGGGAATCATGGGGCACGGGTCTCGGCTGTGGCGGGGTGGGGGTAGCTGGCGTCGGGTCGGCGCGGCTGCCGCGTTGGCGACGTCGTTGGCGCTGGTGGCGGGTGAGATGCCTGCTCTGGCGCAGGCGCGCGCGGTGCCTGCGGACGGCGGCTCGAGCGCGTTCGATCCGGCAGCTGCGGAGAAGGTTCGTTCGCAGCAGTGTGAGCTGTCCACGGTGTTGCGGATCGGGACGCCGGGGATGAAGAGCGTCGCGGCGACCGGTCTCGATGGCACGATAGATCAGCTGGCTACTGCGGCGAATCCGGATTACTCGGACAGCCCGAGTTGGGACAATCTGCCGGTCACTCCGCTGCACGCGGCGTATGCGGCGGATGTGGCGGCCGACCAGGACACGTGGTGGAAGCTGCCGGACTCCCGCGAGCAGGTGTGGGAGGCGGCGCTGGCGAACCTGTCGGTTCCGGGAGTGTTCACCGCGCCGAACTTCCCGCCGCACTTCTTCACCACCGCGGGACTTACCCCGTGGCTGATGCAGGAGTTCACCGGGAGCGAGGCTCAGTTCTACGCCGATCCGAGCCCGGTGGCCGGTGCCGACGCCACCGCCGCGGTCACCAAGGCAGCCAACGCCCAGTACCCGAACCCGACCAACGGCAACGACCCGAACTTCCAGCAGGAATTCCAGAACTACCAGGCCTGGCAGAACCTGACGTTCATGCACCCGCTGCTCGCGGATGACGCCCGGATGTTCCTGGAGTACGGCGGGTTCGCGACCTCGGCGCCGCAGCCGGGGACGGTGGAGTTCCGGGTCGCAGTCGAGGATCTGAAGTCGCGGTTCGCCTCGTGCGAGTGGCGCAACCCGGCCGACCCCTATGGCGAGCTCGGCCAGGAATTGCAGACCGCCGCGACCGAGTGGCAGGCGGAGCTCGCCGGGCAAGCGTCGCAGCGGGGCTCGATCTACGCGGCGAACCTGAAGGCCGTCGCCGCCCTGCAGGTCGGTGCGCAGGCGATGGGCGAGGCACTGGGCCAATCCTGGATCGCGGACAAGCTCACCGTCTGGCAGAACTACTGGGTCCACCAGAAGCCGGGGTCGACGGCCCTGTACCCGTCGGCCGCCGACTTCGCGCGGGTCAAGAAGGAGTTGCCGGCCGCGCAGGCGGCGGCGAAGGCGCAGTGGACCCTGGCCCAGCAGCAGGACGCGATCGCGCAACAGGCGGTCAAGGACACGAACAGCGCTGAGACGACGGCTTACGCGACCGCGGACTCGACGGGTGCGCCGCGCGGCCGGGGCCTGCTGCCCGGACAGCAGGAGGCCCAGGTCACCAAGGCCTCCGCGGCCGCGCTCGACGCGATCGTGAAGGCGACGCAAACCGCGTACCAGGCCACGACCGCCTCCGTGGCCGACGGCGCGACCCTGGACGCGCTCGCCCAGACCCAGGCGCACGCGTCCGCGGCCGCCTTCCGTCTGGCCGCGGCGCAGGAGGCCGACAGCCAGGCGAAGGCTGCCGCGGCCGGTGCCGCGTTGCAGGCGAAGAACGCGGCTACGGCTGCGCAGGCCGCGCAGACCCAGTTGACCGCGGCGCAGAACGACGAGGCGACCGCGAAGCAGGCGGCGGCCACCGCGCACGCCAAGCTGCTTGCCGCGCAGGCGAACCAGGCGACGGCCGCGACCGACAAGAGCGCGGCTGCCACCGACGAGGCGAAGGCGTCTCAGGACCAGCAGACCGCCCAGTCCGACGCGACCACCGCGCAGAACGCGCTGACCGCCGCGCAGTCGGCCGAATCGACCGCGTCGGCCAAGCAGCAAGCGGCGCAGCAGTCCGATCAAGCCGCCACGACCGCGCGCCAGAAGGCGTGGGACGCCTCACAGCAGCGCAACGCCCTTCAGGCAAAGGCCGACGCGGCAGACGCCTATGCCGCTGCCCAGTCGAGCAGTTCCGACGCGGATGCTGCTCGCTCGGCCGCCGACAGCGCTGACCAGGATGCGCAGAACGCTTCGGCCGCGGCCGATGCCGCGACGTCCGCCGCCAACGACGCCACCTCTGCCGCGCAGAACGCGGATGCTGCAGCCACCCAGGCTCAGGGCGCGGCCAGCCAAGCACAGGCGAACGCCGATGACGCGGCGTCCGCGAAGGCCACGGCCGACGCGGCGGTCACGGCCGACGAGTCGGCGGCTGCCAACGCGATCGCGGATGCGCAGACGGCGTCGTACGACGCTCAAACCGCGAAGGCCGACGCCGCCACAGCGCAAAGCCAGGCCGACACCGCACAAGCCCAGGCCAATGCCGCCGAGGCCCAGGCGCAGCAGGCTCAATCGACTGCGGCGACCGCGGCCGGCGACGCGTACACCACCGCACAGGCGGCCACCGCGGCGTCGTCGGCGGCGAGCCAGGTGGCCGCTCCGGCGAACGACGCGATCCAGCTCGGCGCGCCATACCAGGACACGGACTCGTCCGCAGGCCTGGCCGTGCTCAGCGCCGAGGGCGCGAAGACGATCGCGGACCAGCAGCAGGCCGTCGCCCAGGCCAAGGCTGCACAGGCGGCCGAGGTCGCGAAGGAAGCCCAAGCGCTCGCCGACAAGGCAACCGGGGACGCGAAGGCCGCCGAGGTCGCCGCCGCCGACGCCGCGGCCCAGGCGGCACAGGCGCGGGTGAGCGTGCAGCAGGCGCTGGCCTCGGCCGCACAGGCTGAGAAGTACGCAGCCGAGGCGCAGGCCACGGTCCCCGTCACCCAGCAGTACGACGCGCAGGCCGCGAGCGACGCGGCCGCGGCTCAGGCGGCGGCCCAGGCAGCAGCGGGTGACGCATCCGATGCGAAGGCCTCGGCGAACGCGGCGGAATCCGACGCTGCCGCGGCGCAGACCGCTGCCACTCAGGCGCAGCAGGCAGCGGCTTCGGCTCAGCAGGTCGCGGCGCAGGCCGACAAGGACGCGGCGGCGGCAGAGGCTGCTGCCCAGGATGCGGCGCAGCAGGCCGCAGCCGCCCAGCAAGCCGCAACTACAGCCGAGCAGCAGCAGAACGCCACGTCCGTGGACAACGGCGGTGCCACCGGCGTCCCGCACACGTACACGGTCCAGAAGATCACACCGGTCGGGGATCCACAGCAGGAGACCCAGTGCAACATCCCGCTCGGCGCGTCGGGCTGCAACGTCACGTTCCTGCTGACCTTCAGCATCACCGTCGACTTCTACCTGTGCAACGACAAGTCCGCACCGGCAGACGTGAACGCCGGCGGCTGCCCGGGCGGTGACAGCGTCCTGCTGGACAGCGAGACGTCGCAGGGCACACACGAGGTCACCGCGTTCATCACCGCCGCGCAGGTCATCGAGGGCATCCTCAAGGCCGTCGGCCAATCTCTGTGGGACGGGCTCACCGGGGACATCACCGCATGCGCTCACGGGAGCCTGAGCGGTTGCGCCTGGACGGCCGCATGGCTCGTGCCGACGAGCAAGGTGCTCAACGTCGTCAAGCTCCTCTCGACGCTCACCGACGCGCTGAAGACCGGCGACGGCCTAGCCGCCGCGTGGGACGCGCTCGAGGCCGCGAACCTGCTGCCCGCAGCTACGATGTGGCGGCTCCAGGACCTCGTCGCGGGCGAAGAGGCGGCGACCGCCCAGACCACGGCCGAGATCCAGCAGGCAGTCACCGACCTGACCGCCGAGGAGGGCCAGCCAGTCACGGCCACCGATCTCCAAGGCCAGCTCGCCGAGTTGATGCGCCGTCGGACGCTCGGCATGGACCCGGCCCACGGTGACGCCTTCAACCGGACCGAGATGGAGGCCGCGCTCCTGATCGAGGCGACGCACGGAGTCCGTCTCACGCGTGATGCCAGCGGCGACCTCGAATGGTTCGACCAAGCGGGCAAGGGCTACGACGCGATGGGCACCGGTCTGCTCGCGAAGTACTTCGACCAGCAGTGGAACCTCGGAAAGCTTCAGCAGAGCATCCTGGATCACCTGGCCAAGGCGGACTTCGTCCCCTTCGACGTCAGGCTGCTCAGCGAGGAGCAGATCGCGACACTCAAGTCATACGTCGCGGGCCTCTCTTCCAGCCAGCAAGCCAAGTTCTTCCTGCTCAGCTAGCTCGAATGAGTCATGCACGCGAGGTGCGCCGCCCGTGCCCCCGGTCCCGGGCGGCGTATCTTCGCACCAAGAACACACGTGACAAGGAGGACCATCGATGCGGTTGCCGAACGGCTACCGGTGGTTGTACGTGAACATTGAGGCCCGAGTCATTCAGTTCCTCCTGGAGGAGGTCACTGATCCAGCGACTCTTGAGCACCTTCGTGAAACGTTGGCCGACGAGTCGGGTACAGAGCTGGACATCACAGCGCTCTCGCTGTCGGGCCGGCGGCAGGTGCTGCAGGCGCTGGCCGAGCGGCTCGTGCCCGCCGCCATCACCTGGTACGCGGACGATCCCGACCAGGGCGGATCTGTGGGAACGATGAAACAGCTATGGCTCATGGCCGAAGACGTCCTCCGACAGGAAGGTGAAGTGTCGTGAGCGGGGACGTGTCGCTGTCCGACGAGTACATGTGGAACGCGTCGAACTCGACCGTGCTGTGGGTCGCCGAATTCCTGCTCAGCCACGGCGCCGTCACCTCGCCGGAAGTACGCCACGAGATGCAACAGCAGGTCGACGACCGCTATGGCGGTCTGCTCGTTCTGGACAGCTTGCCCGAGCCGGACCGGGAGCAAGCGCTCAAGGCATTGCGTGACGACCTGCTCCCAGCCATCGTCCCGGAGGAGTGGGGCGAATGGATGCCGGCCCGTTTCCGGCTTCTGTCGCTCATCGCGGCCGACGTTCTCAACCCACGGGAATGGGCGGCACGGCCTTAAGGCGTCGCGTCCCCGGCATCCATGATCGACGGCGCTTGGTCGACCGACTGCCGCCTCGTCTCTCTGTCGGCTCAGAGCGCCCCGGCGAATTCGCTGATGAAGTCAGCTGACTCGTCGGGATCAAGGGCCTTCGTCTGCGCATCCTGGAAGGCGTCGCTGAAGCGGGTCACTTCGTAGGGCTCGTCCAAGTACAGGCAGCCTGCAGCGTGCTCCACACCGACCACGCCCCTCCAGTTCGGCAGCCCTACGTCATATCAGTGTTCCACGATAGGACGCCGAGCAAGCAGCGATGGTCGAAGCGGTGCGGCGTCGCTGGGACCGTCGGGACGGCGTCGCCTGCCATCGCTCCCTGCCGATCGCACCGAGGTCCAGGGCGTCGTTGAGCGCCTCAACAACATCCCATAGCGAGTTCACGATCGACGCCCACGTGGCAGCTAGCATCGCCTCCTCGGAGTCCGAATCCATCAAGACCCACATCATCGAGGGACTCCGGGCCAAGCTCGCCGAGTTCAAGGAACCTCTCGACGAGGATTGACCTCCATGGGAACGCAATTCGATCAAGGGTAGATGCGCAGCGATCCGGACAGTGAGTGATCGCTGAAGTCGGAACGAGGTGCGGCGCGCTTGGGGCAAGCTTCATGATCGAATCCATCTACACTCTCGAACACATTGTGTATATCTCGAGTTATACACAATGTGTATAAGTGTGGAAGGCTCGGTGGTCCTGATGGTCGATGAACTCATCGCCAAGCCCGTGGACATGGTCGACCGGGACCGGGAGTGGGCCAGCCTGGTCGGGTTCGCGACCGGCAACGATTCCAAGCTCAAGGTTGGGATCGTCTCGGGGCGACGGCGGCACGGGAAGTCGTTCCTGCTTCAGCGCCTGGCTCGGCGGCTCGGCGGGCTCTACCTGACCGCGGTCGGGGAGGACGGACGCGCATCTGCGTTGCGCCGGTTCAGCGCGGCGGTCGCCGCGCACAGTGGGCTGCCCGTATCCGCCGTGGCGATGGACGACTGGGAGCCGCTGCTGCGTTCCGCGCTCACCGTGGCCCAGCGCACCTCGGCAACTCCGCTGGTCGTGATCGACGAACTGCCCTATCTGCTGCGCCACTCCCCCGAGATCCCCGGCCTGCTCCAGCACCTCTACGACGAGTCGCAGTTCGGGCAGCCCGACGCGCCCGGCGGCCAGCTCATCCTGTGCGGGTCGGCGATGAGCGTGATGAGCGAACTGCTCTCGGGAACCAAGCCACTGCGCGGCCGAGCGGTACTCGACCTGCGCCTCGGCGCGTTCGACTACCGCGACGCCCGCCGGATGTGGCAGATTGAGGACCGGTACGCGGCGCTACTCGTCCACAGCGTCCTCGGCGGAGCCCCCGGCTACCGCGCGCTGGCTGACGCCCCAGTTCCCCAGAGCGAAGCGGAGTTCCCGACCTGGGGCCAGCGCACCGTGCTCGATCCGGCGCTCGCCCTCTACAGCCGCGCGGAAACCGAGTACCTGCTGCGCGAGGACCCCAGGATCACCCACCGCTCGCTGTACTACGACATCCTCGGCGCCATGGCGGGCGGGGCCAGCACTGCGAGCAGTATCGGTAGTCTGCTCGGCCGTGAGCGCAGAACGATGACTCACCCTCTCGACGTCCTCGAATCCACCGGCCACGTCGCCCGCTCCGAGGACATCCTGCGGCCCCACAAGCCGACCCTCACCCTGACCGACCCCATCGTGCGATTCAACCAGCTGATCACCCTGCCGTACGCCCCGCTGATCGAGGACGGAGGCGCGGCGGACGCCTGGTCCGCAGGGCGCCCGACCTTCCACTCGAAGATCCTCGGCCCGCACTTCGAAGAACTCACCAGGGTCTGGACCCGCCGCTACGCCCGCGACGAGGTCGAGGCCCTCGAGATCGGCCCGGTCGGATCCGCCGAGATCTCCGACGCCAAGACGCGTACGAAGCACGAGGTGGACGTACTCGCTCTCGCGCCGGGCGAACGGCCGCAAAGCCCCAGATCTCGCATCACCCTCCTCGGCGAAGCCAAAGCCACCCTCAGCCCCCCGAGGACCGGCCGACCTCGACCGGCTGGACCGAATCCGGGCCCTGATCGGCGAGCAGGGATACGACGTCCAAGACGCGAAACTCGCGTTCTTCTCACTCTACGGATTCGACCGCAACCTCCAAGCGGCCGCAGCGGCACGCGAGGACATCCTCCTGGTCGGGCTAGACCAGATGTACGGTGAGTGACACGGCCTTGCCGACCTGCGGTACCGGCGGACCCAGGGGTGTGGCGAGACCATCGCTCAGGCAGCTTATAGGAGTCGGGTTATAATAGATTGACTCCTACAAGAATCGGAGGGGCTCGTGGATAAGCCGTCCGAGATGTTCGACCGGGACCGGGAGTGGGCCGCGCTCACCAGGTTCGCCGCTGACTCGCGCGCCGGGGCAACCCTAGGTGTAGTCTCCGGTCGGCGCCGCCAGGGCAAGAGTTTCCTGCTCGAAGCCCTATGCGAGGCCGCTGGGGGGTTCTACTTTTGCGCGCAGGAGGGCACGGACGCCGAGTCTCTGGCCTTCCTTGGGCGGGAGCTCGGCGAGTTCGTTGGCGCTCCAGCGCCGCTGCGGTTCGACACGTGGGCTGAGGCGATCGACGCGCTGCTAGCCCTCGGCCGGGATCGGCCCCTGCCTGTCGTGCTCGATGAATTCCCCTACCTCGTGCACGGCAACCGTTCAGTACCATCGATCATTCAGGCTGCCTACGGGCCGCGCCGCGCGGAGCGCACGAACTCCCGCACTCGCCTGCTGTTGTGCGGGTCAGCCATGAGCTTCATGGGCCGGATCCTCGCGGGTGACGCTCCCCTGCGAGGTCGGGCCGGACTCGACATGGTCGTGCGCCCCCTTGACCACCAACTGGCTGCGGAATTTTGGGGGCTACAAGCCGATCCGCGACTCGCCGTGCAAGTCAACGCCATCACCGGCGGGACGCCCGCCTACCGTCGCGAGTTCGTGCGCCACGACACGCCGGCAGACGCCGACGACTTCGATCCCTGGGTCGTACGCACAGTGCTCGACCCGATGAGCCCGCTGTTTCGTGAAGCGCGCTACCTTCTCGCCAACGAGGCGGAGATCAACGACACCGCTCTGTACCACTCTGTTCTCGCGGCCGTCGCCACCGGCAACAACACCAGGGGCGGCATCGCCGGCTATATCGGCCGCAAGTCCACCGACATCACGCACCCGCTGACCGTCCTGGAGGACATCGGCCTGCTCACCCGCGAGGTCGACGCATTCCGCGCCAACCGGAGCAGCTATCGCATCGCCGAACCCCTGATCACCTTCTACCACGCGGTCATGCGCCCGGTCTGGCCCGAACTCGAACACTCCCGCAACCTCGAACGGATCTGGACCCGCGCCCGCAAACGCTTCGACGCGAATGTGCTCGGCCCGCACTTCGAGCGGCTGTGCCGCGAATGGACCTGGTACATGGCGCCACCCAGCCTGTTCGGCGACCACCCCAACCGAGTCGCCTCCGGTACCGTCTCCGACCCCGCGAACCGAACCAGCCACGAACTCGATGTCGTCGCCTTCGGTCTCGCCGACGACAACAGTTCCCCTCTGCTCGCCATCGGAGAGGCGAAGTGGAACGACGTGATGGGCCTGGGCCACCTGGACCGGCTACAGCGAATCAGGTCCCTGTTGATGGAGCGGGGTCGTCCGGGCGCGGCCGAGGCCAAACTCGCCTGCTACAGCGGAGCTGGGTTCACCGAACCGCTCGAAGATCTCGCCGCCGAGTCACCGGACATCGTGCTGATCGACCTCGCACAGCTCTACCGAAACTGAGCGGACACGAACGGCGTAGCTGGCCCGCGCCGGCGACATCGTGTATTGATGTTCTGTGCAAAGTCCGCTGGAGGAAGAGTTTGATCGGCTTCTGCGCGCCGAGGCGATGGCGTGGCTCGATCGGCGCACCAATCGCGGGACCGCATCCGTCACCCGCGCCGAACTGGCGGATTTCACGTTCGACGGCACGAGAATCCCGTTGGTCGATCCGCAGCAGGGCATCCGCAAGCCGAAACAGCTGAGCGCGGCGCTCTCGATCCTGACCACGTACACCCGCCCCGGGCGGCCCACCCCGTACGACGACCTGCCGGGCGATGACGGGATGATGCGCTACAAGTGGCGCGGCACCGATGCGAACCACTCCGACAACCGCGCGTTACGTGAGGCCTGCCGCAGGAATCTGCCGCTGATCTGGTTCTTCGGCGCGGCACCGGGCGTCTTCCACGCGATCTACCCGGTCATGCTCATTGCTGAGGAGCCCGAGCAGCACCAGTTCGTCGTGGACCTCGCGCCGCTGGCACCGGGACACCTGGCGACCGATCACGTCCTGCCGGAAAGCCCTGCGGAGCGTGCCTATGCCGAGCGGCTGACCAGACAGCGCCTGCACCAGCCGGTCTTTCGGGCGCGCGTCCTGGCGGCGTATTCCACCAGTTGCGCGATGTGCCGACTGCGCCACACCGAACTCCTCGACGCCGCGCACATCATCCCGGACTCCGAAGGCGGCGTCCCGCAGGTCTCGAACGGCTTGTCCTTGTGCAAGATCCATCATGCCGCGTACGACGCCAACATCCTCGGCGTCCGCCCGGACCTCAAAGTGGTGGTCCGCGAGGACATCCTGCTGGAGAAGGACGGCCCGATGCTCCAATACGGACTCCAGGCGATGGCCGGCATGACCCTCACGATCCCGACGGTTCACGCGAACCGTCCACGGGCCGACGCATTGGAGCAGCGCTTCGAGAAGTTCCTCGCGGCCAGCTAAGACGTAAACGTCCCGTTGGACAGAACGAGTCTCATAGCTCGAACAGCCCTTCTTGCCAGGGTATTCGGGCGGCCGCGCCCTCGAGCACGGCCTTGGGGGTGGTCCCGGCGATCTTCCGCGGTTGTTCCAGGCTGATGATGAAGGCCGAGTTCCCAGCATCCAGGCTCAGCAGTGCGAGGAAGACGTCGCAGGTGGCTTCCATGTCCGGCATCGCGCCTTTCCGGACTAGGCAAGCTGGGCCCTGTGGCTCGTTCTGGCAGCGCCATGTCAGCATGTGTGGATGGACAAGAGCCAAGCGTCCGAGGTGACGATCGCTGCTGCGATGCGGCAGGCACTGGATCAGGCCAAATGGTCGCCCGATGATCATCCAGAAGCGGCGATCGCGGCGCTGCTCATACTTTGCTCCGCCGTCGGGAGCGTGACCAAGGACGATGCCGATCCTGACGATCTGACCGTCGCCAGGCTGGTGTTCGAATGCAAGACACTGGCCGACGTCTACCTGTTCACCGGCGAGGTGCAGAAGAGAGTCGATCAGCAGCACCCAGCGCAGCCTCCGGGGGATGCGGAGATGCCCCGGAACGAGTTCGTCAACGGTGTCGTCGATGTCCTTCGGTACTTTCACCGTCGACAGCGGGAGGTTTCGAGGGCACTTGACAAGGCGTTTCCTCGAGAAGGCGAAGACGCCGTCGGTGGCGACTGAGGATTCTGGTCACGCCGCCACCTGCTCTGCTTGGCCACGGAGTGGATATGGACTCGGCGGCGTGCGATCTTGACGTCGTACATGCGGACATCTTGGATAGTGCAGACCATAGACGCTGCGACAGCGTCAGCTGAGCAGAAGCCGGATCGGGGCAAGATCTGGTTCCGGTTCAGCCCACGCGAGTTCCTCGCCGCCACCGGAGGCGATACGGCCTCAATCGAGACCTCCGGCCGACCCGTCGGTATCGCCGGGCTTGCCCCCGCGCTGCGTAATTCCGGCCGGGTGAGCAACGGCCATCACCGACCCCGCCGCTTGCACCGTAGTCTGCAGCGTGTGTCAGCGGCCACGTAACCCGTGGCCGCCCACAGCCGTGGACAGCCCTGCGCGACGATCGGCTCCGTCGACGACGCCACCGACTGGCGCGCCTGTGGGTGCTGGCCCGTAGCCTCTACCGCATGCACTCACTGCTCGACGCCATCCGTCACCACGGCGAGGCGTCCGCCTTTCTCGCCAGCACCTGCGACTTCGAACTCGACCGGAGCAGCCACGTCGAACCGGTGCATCTCGCTTCGGGCATGACGCTGGAGGGGTTCGCGCGCGACGCAGCGGGCGGTACCTATTTCTTCTGCGGTGAAGGCGGAGAAGAGCGCCCGGTCTTATACGCGGACTCGGAAGGCGGCGCCGCGCTCTTGGCCGTGGGGCTGCCAGAGCTCCTGCAACTCCTGCTCGTCGCGCCGTGGTGGTGCGACACTGCCTCGTTCACCGCCGAGGAGTTGAAGGCCGAGTACCTCGAGGACATGCCCGACCTGGACGCGGACAGGGACCACACCGCCGAGCTCCTCGGTCTCGACCTCCCATCGGAGGAAGCCGTCCTGGCCAGGCTGCGCGACGTAGCTCTCGGCATCGGCAAGGATTTCACGCTGATCTTCACCCCTGAGGGCTCTTCGTACCGGCAACTCGTCATGGAGCTGGTGCACACCGACTCTTCAAAACCCTCATTGGGAGGATCTCTCTGATAATCGGCGAGCCCTAGACGCCGCGCGCACTATCCGCTCCGGTCTGCGCGCTGAGCTCTGGAAGGGCAACCAACCCGTAGCCGAGATGGGGCTTGCTGACTGCACATGTGGGACTAGGCGACGAGCTCAGGTGCGCGGCGGCAGGACCTCGATCACGGTGGCTGTTCCGGATATAGGCCGGGCTTCATGCATCATGATCACATCGCCGGACCTCAGATGTCTCCACTGCTCTGGGCTCAAGGGAGCCAGTCGAACGTCGGCGTTTTCTCCTGGGCCGAACTCCTGCGCGTACTCCACCCACAGCCTTGCGATGTTCAGCTCTCGTTCCCCGTCGGCGGTGCGGTTGCCGATGTCCCACATCGGCCGAAGCCGACCATCTCCGGAGAAGGCAGTCCGACGTCGGCTCTCCGCCGCACCCACCAGGCTCAGGGTCGCCCGGATGGTGCCACGTCGGACTTCCCAGCTCCGCCACTCGCACCAACGGCGGCTGCGGTCGAGCAGCATCTGGCGAGCAGCTTCGGCGAGCAGCCCCCAGAAGTCCACGGACACAGGGTGGACGTCCCCGATCTCGATGAGAACGCCGAGCACCATCTCCCACTCATGGCGCCTGACGTCCTCGCGAACATCCCGGACCGTCCGGCCGTTCTCTGCCACCGCGTCCTCGGGCAGCAGGTCGACGGCCCACTGGAGGAGGGTGAACGCGTCATCTATGTGCCGCATTGTCCCCCGTCCCAGATCAAAATGCCCCAGCGAGCTGGTCGATGAGTTCAGCTGACGCGTCTGGATTGAGTGCCTTGGCCTGCGCGTCCTCGTAGGCGTCGCCGAAGCGCCGCACCTCATCCGGGTCGTCCACGTAAAGGCAGCCGGCGGCGTGCTCCACGCACACCACGTCTGTCAGGGCGTCCGCCGTGTCGGTGAGCGTGAACTGGACGAAGCTGGAGGCCGGACAGCGCCAGGCTCCCGCGGAAAACGGCAGGACGCGCAAGGTCACGTTCGGCGCCTGACCGACGACGACAAGCCGAGCGAGCTGGTCGGCGGCCACTCGCCGACCTCCGACCTCGCGTCGCAGCGCCGACTCGTCGAGGATCACCTCGAGTTCCGCGGGATCCTCGGCGCGCGTGAGTACGTCTTGGCGCTTGCGGCTGATGTCGACCGCCGCGTCCAGGTCGCGCGGTGATCTGTACGGGCGACGCGCCTGCTCAACGGCACGAGCGTAGTCCGGGGTCTGCAACAGGCTCGGGATGAGCGCTGCCTGGAACGCGCTCATCCGCGTCGCGACGTCTTCGAGTCCAAGCCATTCGGTGAATCCTGGCTCGACGTGGTCGGAGTACTGATCCCACCAGTCCTTGACCGCGACCTCCGCAGCAAGAACCTTCAGCCGACCCCAGCGGGTTCCATCCGACTTCAGCCCATACAACGCCAGCAGCGTTTCCAAATCGGGTTCGGTGATGGTGCGCTCGCCCGACTCGATCCGCGAGAGCTTCGAGTCGGTTGCCCCGACCAAGCGAGCAACCTCGTTCTGAGACAGATCACGTTGCTCACGCAAGCGGCGCAGCTCGCGACCTAGTCGGATGCTGCGCGCAGTGGGCAATCCCAGCCGCGGCCTGCCTCGTCTCACCATGCGCACAGTGTGCCGAACGAGTAGCTGCATGCACAAAAAATTCGTTACGCAGTACTGCGCGCAGTATTGACAAGAATCAGGATAACGCTCGACACTTGTGGTGAGCGACGCGTCACCCAGAGCGTCATCAGCCTTGGGAGGTTCCTATGTCCCCCACGCCCCTCATCCGCGACCTGCGCACCGGTATCTCCGCCCCCGCCCCGTACCTGTGCGAGTTCGACTCGAGCATCTACTGGTCGACCGACACCGAACCCCTCGCCGCTGCCCGTCACCGGACGCGCTCGCTGCTGGAACTGTGGGGCCTCCGGCCCCTGATCGACGACGCGACGGTGGTCGTGAACGAGCTGGTCACGAACGCGCTGGTGCACACCGGTGGACCGGCGCTGCTCCAGCTCTCCCGGATGCCCCGGAGGCTGCGGGTGGCGGTGAGCGATCAGGTCGGCTTCCCGGTCACGATGCCCGCCGACGTGTACGGCATCGCCGAGGCCCAGTTGGGCGGGCGGGGGCTGTTGATCGTCGCGTCGCTTTCGTGTGAGCTGGAATGCAGCCTGCTGCGGTGGGGCAAGTGCATCGCCGCAGAGCTCAACACGTCCGTCGCCGGCGTGATCGGCTAGGTGACCGGCATGTACTCCTGGGCACCGCTGACCATACTGCTCCTGCTCTTCGGCTTCGCTACGCTCCTCGGCCTGACCCTTGCGTTCGGCGGAACGGGCTACGAACCGCAACACGCACGGGAGAAGCACCTGCCGTCACGCCACCGAACCGGAGGCGCCGGGCGCGACGTCCGTCGCGGCCGTCTCGTCGGCGGGTCCGGCTGACGACGGGCCGTCCGCTCTTCCCTTCGCACCCGCCAAGGCCGCGCGCACCTGGCTGTTCGGGAGTTTGGTGAGTTCGGCGATCGACGTGACGGGCTCGCCGAGCCGAGCCATCCGGCGCACGGCCTCGTCGGCGGAATGCTCGAACGGTTCAACCTCGCGCGCTGCCTTGGCCCGAACCTTCTCGATCCGGGCCAAGGCAGCGTAGAAGTCCACGAGCGCCGCCTCCAGTTCGCGCTCGCGCTGGATCCGCTCGGCGTCGCGCCGGGACGTGGCTTCGTGAGCCCTACGAACAGCCGCCGCACGGACCCCTGACGAGTTGCTCTTCGACATGTTCAGTGAAGTGTCCATGCCCTCAGTCTCCGCCTCGAGATGCGAGGACGCCCGAACCGGAAGAGTTTCACCAGAACGCGTGAAGGCACCCCGCGAGACCGGCAAACCCGGAGATCAACGGCCCTGTAAACCCCAAACCACAAGGACGAATACGGGCATTACGCCATGTCTCGCCCTCTCAGGAGTCACACCCGATGTCCTTGATCTTTTCTGTGTCTGCGATGTTGTCATCGAAGATGTCGATGCTCGGTCCGCGGGCGAAGGGTTTGGACCGATACGGTTGCGCTATGAGTGATGACGTCTCGCCAGCGCAGTCGACTGAGCCAGCCTCCTGGGTCATCCACGGTGAGCGGGAGGTGGATGCGACCCGTCGGCTGCGGCTGTCGATCGCGGAGGTGGAGTTGCCAGACGGGGTGCGTTTCGAGCAGTACGTGATGCGCATCCCGGCCGCCGCGATGTGCCTGCTGGTGGACGACGAGAGCCGAGTGCTGATGCTGCGGCGGCACCGGTTCATCCTGGACCGGTGGGTGTGGGAGTTGCCCGGCGGCTATCTGGAGGATGGGGAGGATCCGGCCGAGTGCGCAGCCCGTGAGGCCGAGGAGGAGACCGGGTGGCGGCCGGGGAAGGTCGAGCATTTGGTGACCTTCCAGCCAATGGTCGGGATGGCGGACGCCGCCAACCATCTGTTCCTCGGCCTTCAGGTCGAGTATGTGGGTGAGCCGGATGTGAACGAGCCGGGCGAGGTTGCCTGGATCGAGCTGGCGGATCTGCCCGGGATGATCGCGGACGGCAGGGTGGTCGGGGCGGCCTCGGTCATCGGACTGATGGCAGCGCGAGAGCGGCTGGGCGTGTGCTGAGCAGCATCCTGGCATGGTCCCGGAAGGCGGCGACCTCAGGAACGTCCCGGTAGCGCTCGAGGCGCCGGGCCAGGTCGCGCACGTAGTGCCGGGTACGGGCGGAGTTGAGGGTGTGGGCTTGGGCGAGAGCGAGGGAGCCGGTCGCAACTGCCTGGTCTACCTGCCCAGCCTGCGTGTGGGCGCTGGCCAGTAGTACGAGGTTGAATACTCTTCCGCGGTCGTATCCCTGCTGCATCTGCAGGGACCTTTGGGCGTGTTCGATCGCACCGGCGCTATCTCCGGCATCGCGCAGGGTCTGGGCGGACTTCGCGGCGAGGTAGGCGGCATCGAAGTAGTCGAGGTACGCCGGAGCCTGGGCCCGGTCGGCGGTGCCGAGGGCAGCCTCGGCGGCGGTCAGGCAGGCGATGGCGGAGCGGGGGTTTCCGGCCAGGGCGTGTCCGTGGGCTTCAGCGGCGAGGGCCTCGGCGAGCAGGACCGGCTGCCCGGCGCGCCGGGCGCACTGGCCGGCGGCTCTGGCCATGTCGACGGCTTCCGCCGGTTCGCCGAGGTAGGCGGCCTGGTGGCTCATCCCGGCGAGAATCTCCGCGCCGAGGGCGAGATCACCTGCCTCCTCGGTCAGGCTCAGACCCTGGATAAGGTATCCGGCGGCGATGGTGTGGAGTTCGAGGTCGTAGGCCATCCAGCCGGACACGAGCATCAGTTCCGCGACGGCGCTGTGCATGGCGGCGCCGATCTCGGGGGTGTAGGAGGCGTTCTTGAGTATCGGGGCGGCCTGGTCGTTGAGGTAGGCGGTGACGCTCGATCGGCCGTAGCCGCCGCCGAACCGGTTGTCCAGGGTGCGGAAGGTCGTGGTGACCGCGCGCACGGCTTGCACCTCCTCGATGCCGATCCGGCGGCCCGCGGCACGGGCCGTCGGGCGCCGGGGCGGGGCGGTGAGGTAGCGCACCGTCGGGACGGCGAAGGCCGCGGCGGTCAGGGTGGTCTCGGCGAGGAAGTCGCGGCGGCGCTGCACGTCACTCCTGAACAGGTCGGTCGAGGCCTCGATCGCGGCCGCGACGTCGTGGTGGTAGGTCAAGGCCGCGGCCGGGTCCTTCACCTGAGCGGTAAAACCGAGGTCTGATTCGGTGACCTTCCGCCCGAGTCTGCGGGTCAGGACCTGGGCGACGAGCTTGGCGGTAGCGGGCCTGGGTTTCTGCCCGGTGAGCCAGCGCTCGACCGCCGTGTGGTCGGTGGCCGGGACCTTCACGCGCTGGGCTTCGGCCAGGTCGCGCACCCGCTTCGCCAGGCCCGTCTTGGAGATCCCGGACTCGGCGAGCACCGCGGCGAACTGCTCGTTGGGGGCACCCGGCATGGATTCCTCCTCGCGGTTAAGCGGCGTGTCGAAGGTCTCTGTGATCGGCAGTGTAGGAGTCCGGTCAGCCGGTCGTGGCGCACTGCACCCATCCGTGACGTGCGCCGGGGATTCACACGCCCCGATTCACACATGCGCGGTCGGAACCCGCGGTTACCTGGTTGCACAGATGGCGGTTTGGTGTGGTGAGGGCGCTGCGACGCCCTCCTTAACTCTTCTCTCCCCGAAGGAAGATCTCTATGGCTGCCGCGACCAAGCCCGCACTGGCCGCCGTCGACGCCGCCGCGGTGCGCCGCACCGTGGCGGACGCGACCGAGAAGCTCAGGGCCCTGGAACCGCCCGCCGAAGCCTGGGGGATGCGCGAGATCGCTCTGACGGCGCTGCGGGCCGTGGCGACCACCCTGTTCGCCGACGCCCACGCGACCGACCACCCGGGCACTCTGGCCCACCTGGTCGCCGAGGAGATCGACCGCATCACCGAACTGCTGGCCACGGCCGGGGCCGAAGGACGGCGCGACGAGGTGGCCGGGAGGTGGAGGCGATGAGCGCCTGGCTGCTGGCGCGCACCGCCCGGCACGAGGCCCCGGCCGAGCCGCGGGGCATCGCGCAGGTGCGCCACGAGGCCCGCAAGACTTTGGACGACTGGCAGGTCGGCGCCGTGGCCGACGCGGCAGAACTGGCCATCTCCGAGATGCTCACCAACGCCCTGCACTACGGGCATACCGAAATCCTCGCGCTCGAACTGTCCTTGGACGAGCTCTGGCTGTGTCTATCGGTCGCGGACGCGAATCCGACTCCGCCTTACCCCTGTCGACCCGATGAGCAGGCCGAGGGCGGGCGCGGGGTGTTGCTGATGGCCGAGCTCGCCGACGCCTGGGGCTTTCGCGCCACCGGCGTCGGCAAGAGCGTGTTCGCCGAGTTCCGCACCAGTCCCTCCCCCAACCAGCAGGGCAGCTCGTCGTGAACACCGCCGCGCCGACTGGCGCCCTCGAACCCGTCGATGCGCACCAGCCCGCGCACGACCTCGACCCGACTAGGAGGAAGTCCATGGCTCCCCAGCTCATTGCGAGCCCCTACCCGGACGGACACGTGATCGTCAGCCATGGCCGCGAAGGAGGACTCCGCATCGGCGCCGGGCTCTACGCCGAACTGCACGACGCCGCGCCGGGCGCCCTGGTCCCGGACTGGCTGATCGAACCGGCCCGCACCGGCCTGGGCGCCGAGGTCTCCGGGCGCCGCCTCGACGCCGCCGTGCTGGTGCGGCCGGAAACCGGCTACGGCTATGCGCGTGCATCCTACGAGCTGAACCTGGGGTGCAACTTCGACTGCGAGCACTGCTACCTCGGCGAGAAGCGGTTCGACGGGCTGAAGTGGCCGGAGCGGGTGCGGCTGCTGGAGACCATCGCCACCTCAGGGGTGCTCTGGCTCCAGCTGACCGGTGGCGAGCCGCTGATCGATTCGCTGTTCGCGCAGACCTACCAGTATGCCTGGGACCTGGGGATGCTGATCCAGCTGTCCTCCAACGGCTCGACGCTCTACAAGCCCGAGGTGCTGGAGGTGCTCACCGCCCGCCGCCCCTACCGGGTGACCTTGAGCATCTACGGCGGCACCGCCGAGTCCTACGACGCAATGACCCGCCGTCGTGGCAGTTTCAACCGGTTCATGAAGGGCCTGGCTGCCGCGCACGAGGCCGGGCTGCCGCTGCGGATCAACATCGTGGTCTCGAATCGCAACGCCCACGAGATCGAGCTGATGCGGGAGATCGCCGAGAGCCACGGCGCCGAGGCGTTCGAGTACGCACAGATCTCCCCGACGATCCACGGCACCGGCGAGGTCCTGCCGAGCCAGGCCAGCGAGGTCAGGAAGCGGCTGCGCACGCCCTACACCGGCTGCAACGCCGGGATCACCCACTACCACGCCGACCCGCACGGCCTCGCCTCGATCTGCAAGATCGGCCGCCAGAACCAGGTCGACCTCGTCACCGAGGGCACCGCCGGCCTGGCGCGGCTGGTCGAGTTCGCCGACGCCCAGCTCACCCGCCACGGCGGATGCACCGGGTGCGGGCTACAGAAGACGTGCAGCACCTGCATGCCGCTGGTCACCTTGTACCGGCAGGCCCAGGCGCCGCTCGACAGGTACTGCCAACACTAGAGAAAGGTAAAAACCCATGGCCGCAGTCCCCGTTACCCTGCTCGACCGGCCGCCCACGCAGGCGCCGGCGGTCGAAGAGGTGCCGCAAGTCGGCGCCTCGCCGATCGGGCCGAACGAGTTCGAGCTGATCCCCGACACCGATACGCTCATCACGGCGTGCAACTGCTCCGCGAGCAGCGACAACCCGTACCAGTAGAGACCGATCCCACACCGCAGGCCCGGCACGGCGCCGGGCCTGCGGGCACGCGAAGGACAACCTGGTGAAACGAATCTCGTGGGACAACCTGCCCAACGATCTGAAGAACGCAATCGAGCAGCGGACCGGCCGCATCCTCGACGCAAGGACCGCGACGGCCGGGCAGAACTCCCCGATGGCGGCCACCGTCACGACCGAGCACGGCAAGACGTTCGTCAAAGGCCTGCCGTGCAGCGAAAGCCGCTCGAGCAGCCAAGCCCGGGAGATCGCGGTCGCGCCGCTCGTGCGCGAGATCTCCCCGCACCTGCACTGGCACTTCGAGGAAGCGGGCTGGATTGTGCTGGGCTACCAGCACGTCGAGGGTCGCCACGCTAACTACCGCCCCGGCTCAGGCGACCCCGATGCGCTACTGCCGCTGATCAAGGCGCTCGGCAAGATCAAGGTGCCGACTGAGTCTGGCTCGTTCAAGCTAGCCGAAGACCGGTGGAAGTCGTACGTCAACGATCCGCAGGAGCTGGAGATCTTCAGCGGCACGACGCTCCAACACACCGACTGGCTACCGCACAACGTGCTGATCAGCCCAGACCGGCCCTATCTGATCGACTGGGCATGGCCGACCCTCGGGGCGCCGTGGATGGACCCAGCCTACTTCCTGATCCGGCTCATAGCCTCGGGACACAGCACCGAGGACGCGGAGGCTTTCGCCGCACAGGTACCAGCCTTCGCCAAGGCCGACCCCGCCCACCTGGACGTGTTCGCCCGCGTGAACGTGCGGATGTGGGACGAGATCGAAGAACAGAGCACCGGGCACATCAGCTCGTGGATGCGCGGCGTGGTCGCAGCCTCGCGAAACTGGGCTGAGTACCGCGGGGTCCCGTTGCAGTCAAGCTGACAAGCTCCCCGCACGACGCGCCTAGCCCGACACAGCTGATCGGTTGGAAAACTGCGCGAGAGCAGGCGCGCAGCCGCAGCATGTTCGCCTGGTCTACGGACAATCCCCTCCGCTGCACGCCCACTACCGTCTTGAATGGCGGTTCAATGCCCGACCCGAACAGCAAGAAAGCTCACAGGCGCCCGTGGCAGACAGCGCAAGCGAGACGATGAAGTCCGTCGGCATCATCCAGGACGGCGACCCCATCCTCACCAGCCCCGCCCGACTCTTCAACCTGCCTGCCGAAGCCGAGTTGTGCTCGGCGCGTGGTCGCCGAGCACAACTCGGCGGGCGTCCGGATCGCGGCGGCGCACACCTTCGGCAAGAGCCTCGGCATGGCGGCCCCGCAAATCAGCATCGACAGGTCCGCGGCGATCGTTCATACCCATGACGGCGAGACGATCACGCTGCTCAACGCCCGGATCATCGAGCAGTCCGGAAAGCAGGACGAACAGTACGAAGGCTGCCTCAGCTTCTTCGACGTCCGCTGCATGGTGCCCAGGTCACGCCGCGTCGACGTCGAGCACCAGGAGATCGACGGAACCCAACGCATCACATCGAGCCGATCCCGGTCAGTGAATACCGCGGAACCGGCCACCAATGGCACTACCAGTAGGTTCGCGTAACCCCTACGTCCCGCTCGGACGGCTGCTCGCTTAGGTGGCAGCAGGCGTTCGAGCCCAGTACGCCCGTCGACCTCGACTCCGCAGACGAGTCGATCACCAGCTGCTCAAGATAACTTGGCATATGTCAACCTCAATCTTTGGATTGAACGACTACCCACTGGCTAGACTCACCGTTCATGCCAGAACGAGAAACGCTCCGCAACGTAGTGGGGCGCCCGGCTCCAGGCTCCTCGAAACTGATCGTGGTGCGTGGCAACTCGGGGAGCGGCAAGAGCGCGATCGCCGCAGGCTTGCGTGAGGCCTACGGCCGAGGTATCGCGATCGTCGGCCAGGACAACATCCGCCGCGTCGTGCTGCGCGACCGGGACGTCGTCGGGGCACCGAACATCGGCCTGATCGCGATGACGGCCCGCTATGCCCTCGCACACGGATTCCACGTGGTCATCGAGGGCATCCTCCATGCGAACCGCTACGCGCAGATGCTTATGGATCTATACGCGGAACATGCCGGGGACAGCTTCTTCTACTATCTCGACGTGCCGTTCGCCGAGACCCTCAAGCGCCACTCCACCAAACCGAACGCCAACGATTTCGGCGAAGCGGAGATGGCC
>Ga0302314_10004934_pt1 | contig 24403 bp, 25 predicted proteins | sample III_Palsa_N2_3_FD_200533 | JGI IMG/M metagenome (GOLD analysis project Ga0302314, IMG submission 200533) | Peat permafrost microbial communities from Stordalen Mire near Abisko, Sweden - III_Palsa_N2_3 | ecosystem: Environmental > Terrestrial > Soil > Palsa > Peat permafrost | place: Sweden... | reverse complement strand
ACCCACCGCCCGGCGCCGCTCCGCTCACACTCCCACCGCGGCCTCGATGACCAGCCGCCGGACAGGCCCGGTCGTGGCAGGGTCGGCATGTCCTGCTCTATCAGTGCATGTGTGCCATAAACCCGCTGTGGGCACGTCAGTGCAGGCAGCAGGGGATCGAGCCGGAACCGCGGCGCGCAGCTCCCGCACTCGCGGGCGCTGCGCTGTACGGCCAGTATGCAGGGGCTGTTGACCAGTTCGGACTGTTCCGGCACCCTGGCCGGGCAGCTGTTGGCCGGTCCCTTCTCGCGCTCGACTTTGATCTGGCGACCGCAAGAAGAAAGGGCGGCACTGGATGGTTAGCTGAGGGCCTGTACCTGAACTGAGGTGGAGAACTGGATGGGCGGAAAGTGGGGCTTCCTGGCCGATGCGGCGACGCCGTTCATGGTTGCGGCCGTTCGGGCGTTTGGGCTGGACGCTGCCATCAGCCCTTCAGCGAGTGGGGCGGCGGGTGATACCGAGACCCTCGGCAGGGAACTGCTGCGCATCGTCTTTGGAACCGTGGACGGTGGCGGGAGGCGCGCGGAGGCGCTGGCCGAGCTGGCCGCTGATCCGGCTAGCCTGCGGGCTCGGGAACAGCTCACGGGCAGGGCATTCGAGGTCTTCGAGGCTGATCGGGCCGTGGCCGCCGAGGCGGCGACCACGATCGCTTCGTTTTACCGGCGGCGCGCGGATTCGGGCGACGTCCAGGCGCTGGCGGATCTGGGGGATTTCCTGTACTGGGATGGCCTGATGCCGCGCGGGCCGCTTATCAGGAGGCGATCGATGCTGGTCACCTGCATGCGCTGATCGATCTAGGCATGGTCCTTAATAACGTTCTGGGCGATGAGGAGGCGTCGCTCGGGCCTACGATCGCGCCGCCGCCAGCGCCGATCCCGATCTGCGTGCTGAAGCCCTGTATAAGATCGCGTGCGTGCAGGTGTCGCAGCGTGATGCGGCCGCGGCTGCTGCCACGTTCCAGCGGGTTATCGGGACCCGCCACCCGGAATGGGCGGCGGCGGCGATGGTGGGATTGGCGGGCGTGCTGATGCGCGGCGGTGATCCCGAGGGCGCGGAGGCGCTCTACCGTAAGGCGGTCGAGGCGGGCGATGCGGACTGGTCTGCGCACGCGTCATCGCTCTTGGGGGACGTGCTGGAGGGCAAGGGAGACGTGGCCGGGGCGGCGCTTGACAACCCGGACGCGCCCTACGCGCTGTTTTCAGCTCGGGCAGCTGCTCGAGTCCCGGGGCGACATCGATGGCGCGCACGCGGCCTGGCAGCAGGCCATCGATGCGGGATGTGAGGGCGCCGACTACTGGCGTGAGCGAATGTCACCGGCACCCGGGGAGCCGCCCGAAGCCGCGCCCTACCCGCCGGACCCGCCGCCGCAATTCAATCCCGGGAACCTGGTGCGAACTGGCATCGACGTGCTGGAGTACGGCCTGCTCCCGCTGCCGGATGTCCTGACCTATGAGATGGCGATCCCGGTCGCCTACTGGAAAGCCGAGCAGTGCGCAGTCGTACTGGTGCTTCAGTTCTTCGGCTTCCGGCCCGGCGAGCCCCGGCCGATAGCCGTGCGGGTCACCTACTCGCGCGCCGAGGACGGTACCTGGAAGCCGCCCGCGCACACGGCCATTTTCGGGGGTGGCTTCTCCCACGACCCGATTGCGGACCCCGGCAGCCAGCGGGACCTAGGCGGGAGTGCCATGGTCTGCGGCGGCAGCTCCTGGGGCACGGAAATCACGCCTGGCTACCCCGCGGTCATCGCCACCGGGAGGGCCTCACCTGAGGTCAGGTACCTGGCTGTCGTCAAAGACGGTCACGAAGACCGCCGGCCGCTAAAGTCCCATTTCGGTGCCTGGGTCGTCTGCGCTGAGCAGCCGGGACCCTTCGACGTTGTCGGCTTCAACGAGAGCGGCAACGTTGTCGCCAGGATTGCGCAATCGGTCCGTGCGCCAAGACGGTAGCGATAACAAGTTCACCCTGGCTTCGATGGTCAGCCGGCGGACAGATCGATCGATGGCAGAGTTGCCGTGATTTCCCTCTAGGGGATCGGGGTGCCGAAGGGCCGTATGTGCTCAGGCCGGCGGGCACGACAGCAGCACGGGCCCCAGCGGTCACAGGGTAACCACGACCTCGACGGTTAGCCGCCGGGCACAGGTGCGCAGTCCCCTCGACGGGGCCGGGGCCACACGCACCCCATACGGGGCGCACGATCCCCGTAAGAAACGCCAACCTCCCCGACAAGCCTGGCTCGGGGTGCAGCGTTACAGTGAGTTCCAGCAGTGGCTAGGACGCCACGTGCCGCACAGCTAGAGAAAAGGGAAGGAGGTCACCGTGAACCCCATAATGGGATTCATCGTCTTGGCGTTGATCTGGCTCGTGTTGACGGTGGGGGCGGCAATCGCCGGGGGCATCTCTCACCTTTTCTCCGGACATTAGCGAAAAGAAAGCAGAACGGGCCCTCGGTTATCGCTAATCCGCACCGGGCGGATCATCGCTAGAACTGGTACAACGGCACCATCGACCCGGTAACCGGGGGCGCGAAGGCGGCGCCGAGTTCGCGCACGGCGGCGTCGAGGAGGGCGCCGAGCTCGGCGTCCTCGTCGTCGAGCCACTGCTCGTAGGCGGCGACGGCCACGCCGAGGACGGCATGCGCGATGGCCTGCGGCGCGAGGGCGTCCGGTCGCTGTCCGGTGCGGTCGGCGACGAATTCGGCGATCACCTCACGCCAGGCGGCGAACCGCAGGGTGGAATGGGCGAGTAGGGCCGGGACCCGGAGGATGAGTTCCATCCGGCGCCGATGCAGCGGGATCTGGCCGGGCTCGACCTGATTGAAGTCGACCAGGGCCGCCCGGATCGCGTCCATCAGCTGAACATCGCGCGGGCAGGTTTTGAGGCGAGCTCGCATGCGCTCGAGTTCCAGCTCGAACGTGCCCCACGGGACGTCGTTCTTGGAGGGAAAGTAGCGGAAGAACGTCCGGCGGCCGATGCCCGCGGCCGTCGCGATGTCCTCGACGGTGGTCTGCTCAAACCCGTTCGCCTCGAACAGCTCGAATGCGACGTGCTCCAGCTCGGCCTGGGAGGTCGCCCGCCGGCGCCCAGGCTGTCCGCCCTCGTCGGGCTGGTCGCCCGGTCCCACTACCGCTGACATCGTTCCGCCACCATCCCGCTGATCCGGCCCGCTGATCCGGTCGGCCGTCCGGTGGCTATTTTACGTCCGGCCGCGCCCCCGAGCCTTGATCTGTGGCACTCGGTGCCGTTACGATGGCACCCGGTGCCACAAGACATGGAGGTACTCATGCGCGAACTCCTGACCGTTCCGCCGGCGGCTGCAGATGAGGAAGAAGCCGAGTCGCTCGTCACCGAGGATCTTCTGGTTGAGGAAGTCTCGATCGACGGCATGTGTGGTGTCTACTGACCTAGCGTCCCAGGTCAGCACGACCTTCGACCTGGACCGCCCCTGGTGCCTCGACGCTCGCGCCGCGATCCGCCCTGAGCCGTTCGGCGCGATGCTCTACCACTTCGGTACCCGAAATCTCTCCTTCCTCAAAAGCACCGTCCTGCTCAGGGTGCTCGAGAACCTCGCCGACCATCCCACTGCCCGTGCCGCGTGCGCCGCCGCCGGGGTCCTCGAGACCGAGCTGCCTACCTATCGGCGTGCGCTTGCCACCTTGGCCGACTCCAGCATGATCGTTGCCGGCGATCCCGCCTCGCCGCTGCGCGCGGCCCCGCCGGCGTTCGACGGAACGGTCGGCGAAGACCCCGGCCGGGCCGGGCGCCGTCCGCATGCCAGCCGGGCAGCGACGAAACTTACTGACCTGTTCGAGCTCGGGCTTACTTCACCGATCTGCCTGACCTGGGAGCTCACCTACGCCTGCAACCTGGCCTGTGTGCACTGCCTGTCCAGCTCGGGCCGCCGGGACCCGCGTGAGCTGACCACCGCCGAGTGCCAGACGGTGATCGACACGCTGCAGCGGATGCAGGTGTTCTACGTCAACATCGGCGGCGGCGAGCCGACGGTCCGCCCGGACTTCTGGGAACTGGTGGACTACGCCACCGCCCACCAGGTCGGAGTCAAGTTCTCCACCAACGGGGTCAAGCTCGACGCCGCGGCCGCTGGCAAGCTGGCCGCCAGCGACTACATCGACGTGCAGATTTCGCTGGACGGAGCGACGGCGGAGGTCAACGACGCGGTACGCGGCCTCGGGTCGTACCAGACGGCCACCCGGGCCATGGCCAACCTCGCCGCCGCCGGATTCCGCGGCTTCAAGGTCTCTGTCGTGGTGACCAGGCACAATGTCTCACAGCTCGACGCGTTCAAGCAGCTCGCCGATGATCATGGCGCACAGCTGCGGCTGACCAGGCTGCGCCCGTCCGGCCGCGGCGTGGACGTGTGGCCCGAGCTGCACCCCACCGCCGGGCAGCAACGCGAGCTCTACGACTGGCTGGCCGCCCACGGCGAGCACGTACTCACCGGCGACTCGTTCTTCCACCTATCGCCGTACGGGCCGCCGCTGCCCGGGCTGAACATGTGCGGGGCGGGCCGCGTGGTCTGCCTCATCGACCCAGTGGGCGATGTGTACGCCTGTCCCTTCGCCATCCACGAGAACTTCCTGGCCGGAAACGTCCGGCAGCCAGGGGGATTCGAAACGGTCTGGCGCGAGTCGCCGCTGTTCGCCGACCTGCGCGGGCCGCAGACCGGGGGAGCCTGCCGTTCCTGCGGGTCCTTCGATTCGTGCCGCGGCGGGTGCATGGCGGCCAAGTTCTTCACCGGCCTGCCGCTGGACGGGCCTGACCCGGAATGCGTGCAAGGCCACGGCGAGGCTGCCCTCGCCGTGATCCAGCCAGGTGACGCGCGACCCCGTGCGGCTGTCGACCATTCGCACCGCCGGGTCCCGGTGACGATCGGCCGCCGCCCGCCGGAGCGAGCCTGCGACGAGAACCCGATGGCCGGGTTCGCGGTTCCAGGATCTAGGTAACACATAGTACCGAGACCGTCACTCGTACTAATCTTGGCTGGTGGCGATGGATCCGGGACCGGAGGACGAGTTGGCTCCCGCTGGGCTTGGCCTGCGCCCGGATCCGGGCTCGCGTCTGCTGGCGGGCGGAACGGTGCTGGTCGGCGGTTCACCGGTCCGGGTACTGCGCCTTACGCCGTCCGGCGCCCGTCACGTGGCCGGCTGGTGGTCCGGGACGCCGGTGCCGGCCAACGCACGAGCCCGCGCGTTGGCCCGCCGTCTGCTCGACACCGGAATCGCGCATCCCGCGCCGAGCGCCGGGGCGCTCGCCAATAGCTGGGGTCCCGGTGACGTAACGGTGGTGATCCCCGTCCGCGACCGGCAGGCTGAACTGGCCCGCTGCCTGGCCGGTCTGGCTGCGATGCCGCGGGTGATCGTGGTCGACGACGGCTCGGACGACCCGGCGGCGGTAGCGCGGGTCGCGTCCGGCGCGGGAGCGCGCGTCCTGCGCCGCGCCGTGAACGGGGGGCCCGCAGCGGCCCGGAACACCGGCCTGGCCGCGGCGGACACGCCGTTGGTCGCGTTCCTCGACTCGGACTGCGTCCCCGGCCCGGGCTGGCTCGACGCGCTGTTGCCGCACTTCGCGGACCCGGCGGTGGGCGCGGTCGCGCCGCGCATCGCACCCGACGAGCCCGGGCGTACCTGGCTGGCCCGGTACGAGGGAGCCAGTTCCACCCTGGACATGGGTGCGCGGGCGTGCATCGTCCGGCCGGGGTCGCGCGTCCCCTACGTGCCCGGCGCGGCGCTGGTGGTGCGGCGGGCCGCGGCCGGGACCGGTTTCGCCGAGACCATGCGGGTCGGGGAGGACGTCGACTTCGTCTGGCGGCTGGCCGCGTCCGGCTGGCGGGTGCGCTATGAGCCGGCCGCCACCATGCCGCATCAGCACCGCGTGCGGCTGCGCGAGTGGTTCATCCGCCGGAAGGACTACGGCACCTCGGCCGCCATCTTGGAGCAGCGCCACCCGGGGACGGTACGTCCGCTCTACATTTCCGCCTGGACCGCCCTGGCCTGGCTGGCGGCCGCTTCAGGCCGCCCGGCGGCGGGCGCCGCCTGCACCGGTACCGGCATCGCGCTGCTCGCCCGGCGTCTTGCCCGGGTTACCGGCGAGGAATGGCCGCGGCACGCGGCCGGGACCGCCTGGCCGCTGGCGGCTCGGCTGGCCGGCGGCGGGACGGTCGCCGCGGGCCGGCCGCTGGGCAGCGCCATCTCCCGGACCTGGTGGCCGGTGGCGCTGCCGGCTGCGATGGCCGTGCGCCGGATGCGATGGCCGCTGGCCGCGCTGGTCCTCGCGCCGCCGCTGCTGGACTGGCTGGACCGGCGGCCGCCGCTGGATCCGCCGCGCTACGTCGCCGCTCGGCTGCTGGACGACATCGGGTACAGCCTCGGGGTCTGGCAGGGCTGCGCGCAGCGGCGGACCGTCCGGCCACTGCTGCCCCAGCTAGGGAGCCGTCACTTGGACATTCCCCGGGCAAAGTCCGCCGGGACGATGATGTCGTCGGGGGACAAGTCGTGAACGGAAGGCCGTCCGAGCGCGAGCAGCGTGGAGTCGATCCCGCCGCGTAGCACGTCGAAGACGTTCTTCACGCCCGCCGAGCCGTTGGCGGCCAGTCCCCACAGGTAGGCGCGGCCGATCATGACCGCCCGGGCGCCCAGGGCCAGCGCCTTGACCACGTCGCTGCCGCGCCGGATCCCGCCGTCTAGGAGGACCTCGACCTGGCTGCCGACGGCGTCGGCCACCGAGGGCAGCGCCCGGATGGAGGCGGGGGTGCCGTCCAGGTTGTTGCCGCCGTGATTGGACACCGAGATGGCGGTGGCGCCGATGTCCACGCAGCGGCGCGCCTCGTCGGCGCGCATCACGCCCTTGACCAGGAACGGGCCGCCCCACTGCTCGCGCAGCCAGGCCAGATCGGCCCAGCTGGCCGGCGGGGTCTGTATCCACTCGCCGTAGACGCCGAAGAACGTGGGCGCCGGCTCGCCGGGGGCGGCCATGTTGGGCACGGTGAGGTCGGGCAGGCCGCCGGCCTGCAGCCACTGACGGACGTAGCCCGGGCGAGCCAGACCCTCCGGAGCGAACCGCACGATCGCCCGCAGGTCCATCTTTTCCGGGATGGGTGGGCTGCCCCAGTCCCGGCCGGTGGAGAAGGACCAGTCCAGGGTGACGATCAGGGCCTTGGCCCGGGCCTGGCGGGCCCGTTCGATCCGCTGCAGGATCGTGTCCTTGCTCCCTGACCAGTAGACCTGGAAGAACAGGTTCGGGTTCGCCGCCGCCACGTCTTCCACCGGCATGCTGGCGAAGGAGCTCAGGCCCACGACCGTCCCCGCCTCGGCCGTCCCGCGCGCCACTGCCACCTCGCCTTCGGGGTGCACGGCCTGCACCCCGGTCGGGGACGCGATGACAGGCAGGGCGATGTCCTGTCCGAGGACCGACGTGCCCAGCTGCCGGGTCGCGGGCAGGTCGGCGATATGCGGCGGGGTAAACCGCAGCTCGGTGAAGGCGGCCACGTTGTCCCGCAGCGTGACGCCCTGCTCCGCGCCGGCCACCAGCGCCATGTAGACCGACCTGGGCAGGTGCCGCCGGGCCCGGCGGCGCGCTTCCTCGACCGTCTCGAACCATTCGCGCGTGCTTGCCATCGGTTCTCCCTCGCCGGGCCAGATCGCCTGAACGCCTATTTTGGCACTCGGTGCTGTAATTATCCAGCCTCGGTCTGGCCGTAGTATCCACGATCATGCCCGCTGGTGACTCGGGCGGGCGAGTCCCGCCGGACGGCCATCCGGACCGACTCCGGTGGAATGCCAGGTACGGCGCTGGGTTCGCGCCGTCCTTCAGGACGCATCCGCTCGCGGTCCGGGCGCTGGCTATGGACCTGCCGGACGGCCCGGTGGCCGATCTGGCCTGCGGCACCTCCGGCTCCGCGCTGCTGGCCGCGGTCCGTGGCCGGTCGGTCACCGCGGTGGACATCTCGGAATTGGCCCTCGGCATGCTCGGCGACGAGGCCCGCCGACGAGGCCTGGATCACCTGGTCACCTTGGTCCATGCGGATCTCGCCGCCTGGCCGGCGCCGCCGCGTTCGCATGCGCTCGTCCTGTGTACCGGCTGGTGGGAGCGGGCCGTCTTCATCGCGGCGGCCGACACGGTAGCGCCCGGCGGCCTCTTGGGCTGGGAGGCGTTTACCGTCGAGGCCCGGCAGGCGCGACCGGACCTGTCCTCGCGGTGGTGCCTGGCCGCCGGGGAGCCCGCGTCGCTGCTCCCGACGGACTTCACTGTGCTCGATGAGCACGACCTACCGGAGCGCGGGCGGAGGCAGTTGCTGGCCCGGCGCCACTAGGCTCGATTGTTATGGCCCGGCCCAGGTTCGCGGATGTGCTGCGGCGGCCGCTCGTCGTGGCGCCGATGGCGGGCGGTCCCTCGACCACCGGCCTGGTGGTCGCGGCGGCGCAAGCCAGGACGCTGGGCTTTCTAGCCGGCGGTTACAAGACGCCCCCGGCGATGGCGGCCGAGATCGCTGCGGTCCGGGCCGCGACCGCAGAGCCGTTCGGGGTGAACGTCTTCGTCCCCGGTACGCCGTACGCGGACCCCGCGGCGCTGGATCGATACCTCGGCTCCCTGCGTGCCGCCGGGCCCCTAGGCGACGGGACCTGGGACGACGACGGCTTCGACGGCAAGGTGGCGGCGCTGTTGGCCGATCCGCCCGCGATGGTCAGCTTCACCTTCGGATGCCCCGACGCCGAGGTCGTCATGGCCCTGCAGGACGCAGGCAGCCTGGTCGCGGTCACCGTGACCAGTCCCGGTGAGGCGGCGATCGCGGCCGCGGCGGGGGCGGATGCGCTGTGCGTCCAGGGTTATGAGGCCGGAGCCCACCGGGGGACGTTCGTGAACGACGACGAGCCCGGCCGAGACTACGGCCTGCTGGCGCTGATCGGCGAGGTGGCGAGAGTCACGAGTCTGCCGCAGATCGCCGCCGGGGCCATCATGGGCCCGCGTCAGGTCCAGGCCGTGATCGCGGCGGGCGCGGCGGCCGCGCAGTGCGGCACGGCGTTCCTGCGTTGCCCGGAGAGCGGCGCGCATCCCCGGTACAAGGCGGCGCTGGCCGACCCGCGGTACACCGCGACCACGCTGACCCGGGCCTTCAGCGGGCGGCCGGCCCGCGGGCTGGTCAACCGGTTCATCCGCGACCACCAGGGCGCGCCCGCGGCCTACCCGGAAATCAACAACGCGACGCGTCCGCTGCGGGCCGCGGCCGCCGCCGAGGGCGACACCGGCCGGATGTCGTTGTGGGCCGGGCAGGGCTACCGCTCGGCAACCGAGTGCCCGGCCGGCGAGATCATCGAGCGGCTTACCGCGACCAGCTAGAACTGCGGCCGTAGATCGTGATCCTCGTTGGCGGAGCCGGCGAAGTCTCATCCGCCTGGCCTCGGCGGAAGCCGGGCTCACCGGGCATCAGGCGCCCGCCGCGCCGGGGCACATTCCTGGACCGCCTCGCGTGCCCACGCCCGTTGCTGCTCGGTGCCGACCCGCTCTGCCCATTCCTGCGCCTGCAGGAACGCTGCCAGCGCCTGGTCGAGGTCGCCGGCCTCGGAGTACGAGCAGCCGAGGTTGTTGTACAGCGAGACGAGCCAGCGCCGCGTACGGTCATCCGGCGCCGCCAGAGCGCGATCGATCGCCTCGGCCACCCGCTCACGGGACCGCGCCCTGTCGGCGATGGCGAGCATGTGCAGCGCGTCGATCTCGAGGAACAGCAGGCCGCCGGACCGGGCGAGCGCGGCCGCGTCCTCGAACTCGACCACGGCCTCCTCCGCCTTTCTCGCGCTGTTCAGCAGGCGGCCGGCCTCGAGCTTGACCCGCGTCCTGACGGCCGCATCGGCGGCCTGGCCGAGCGATTCCAGCAGCGCCCGCCCCGCGTCGAAGCGTCCCTGCAGCCCGAGCGCCCGGGCCTGCTGCGTGAGCAGCTCGGCCTGCTCGGCGTCAGTGTGCGCCTGCGACGCCGCCTCACACGCGAGCCGCAGCTCCGACCCGGCCGGGTCGCCGAAATCCCAGAGCTCGTCGAGCAGTTCCTGCGTGATCACCCCGTTAACCTAGCGCGGCGGCCCCCGATCGCCGCCCCTGACCGCTCCCGGGCCCGGGCCTCGTTGGCGTTCTAGGCGGAGGCCTGCTGGCGGTGGGCCCACTCGGCGATGTCGCGGCGGTCGATGGCGGCGGCCATCAGGTCACCGAACGAGTCGGGGGTGCAGGCGAAGGCGGGGACGCCCAGCGCGGCCAGGGCGGCGGCCACCTCATGGTCGTAGGTCGGCGCACCGTCGTCGGACAGCGCCAGCAAGGCGATCACTTGGGTGCCTGCGGTGGTCAGGTCCGCGACCCGGCGCAGCATCTCGCCGGTGTCGCCGCCCTCGAACAGGTCACTGACCAGGATGAGGATCGTCTGGGCGGGGCGGGTGATCAGCCGCTGGCAATAGGCCAGGGCACGGTTGATGTCGGTGCCGCCGCCGAGCTGGGTGCCGAACAGGACGTCTACCGGGTCGCCGAGGTGCTCGGTCAGGTCGACGACCGCCGTGTCGAAGGCGACCACTGACGTGCGCAGGGACCGGATCGAGGCCAGCACCGCGCCGAACACTCCGCCGTACACTACCGACGAGGCCATCGAGCCGCTCTGGTCCAGGCACACGATGACGTCCCGCGCCACCGCCTGCTGCTTCCTGGCGTAGCCGACGAGCCGCTCCGGCACGACGGTCCGCTGCTCGGGCAGGTAGTTCCGCAGGTTGGCGCGGATGGTGCGGTCCCAGTCGATGTCGGCCGGGCGCCTGGGCCGGTTCGTGCGGCTCGCCCGGTTCAGCGCGCCGGTGACGGCCGAACGAGTCCGCTGGGCCAGCCGCCGTTCCAAGTCTTTGGTCACGGTACGCACCACGGCGCGGGCCGACTCCTTTGCCTGCTCGGGGAGCACCCGGCTCAGCGACAGCAGGGTCCCGACCAGGTGCACGTCGGGCTCGACCGCGGCGAGCATCTCGGGCTCGAGCAGCAGCCGGGTCAGGCCGAGCCGCTCGATCGCGTCCTTCTGCATCACCTGGACGACGCTGACCGGGAAGAACGTGCGGATATCGCCGAGCCAGCGCGCGACCCGGGGGGCCGACGCGCCCAGGCCAGCCTGGCGCTTGGCGACGGGCTCGAGCCCGGCGCCTTCATCGGAGTCGTACAGGGCGCCGAGCGCGGCGTCGATCCGCGCGTCGTCGCCGTGTAGCGGCATCCCGGTACCGTCGGCAGCGCCGAGCACCAGTCGCCAGCGGCGCATCCGCTCGTCGTGGTCAGCGGTCATAATCCGCTCACCGATGCAGGGCGTCGGCCCAGGAGCGCGGCCACGGTCCGCACCGCGATCGCGGCCCGGTCCTGATCCAGGTCGTCGTCCGGCGATACGGGCATGACCGGCGGCCCGTTGCTGCCGCCCAGCCGGGCCGCCTTGTCACCGATGGCTCGCCGCTCGGGCGGGGCGAATTGGCCGAAGGTGCGCCGGAGCGCGGGCAGCACGGCGGCGAAGGCGTCCGCGCTCAGCCCGGCCAGCCACGCATCGGCCAGGGCGAGCAGCGTGTCGTCGTGCAGAAGCAGCAGGCCGCTGCCGGCCAGGAACCCCTCGGCCCAGCCCGCGGCGGCCGCGGCCGGCACGGCGACGGACAGCTCGCGTGACATCCGCACCGCCACGTCGTCCGGAGAAAGCCGTCCCGCGTCGAGGAGCAGCCTGGTCAGGCGGCCGGAGATAAGAGGAGGACAGCGCGGGACGACACGGGCGAGCGTATCCAGCCAGCGCGTGCGGCTGCCGGGGTCCGCGAGCAGGCTGGTGGCCGAATGCACGGCGTTGATGCGGTCGCGCATGGCCCGTTCGGCCGCCTCGTCCAGGGATATCACCGCGGCGGGCAGGCCGGCGCAGATCCGGGTGATCATCTCGACTGCTACTTCGCCGAGCCGGCCGGGGTCGGTGCCGCGCACGTCGCCGTACCGGACCGCCCGGACCAGGGCAGGCAGCGCCGCCATCAGGTGCGTCACGTCGCCCTCCAGCGCGGCGCGGTCCCTGACCGCCGCGAGCACCTCGGGCAGGGCGTCGCCCAGATCGGCGAGCAGGCACCGCTCGACCAAGCCGGTCACGTCCGCCAGCGCGGTGGCCTCGACGGCCAGGGAACGGGCTCGCTGCGACGCGGCGGCCACCACCGTGCTGCCCCACATGCTCGCCTCGATCAGGGCTAGGTCGAGCTCCGGTCCCCAGGTCAGCTGCCAACTTTCCCGGAACGTCCCGATGTTCTGGGTCCGGCCCTGCTGCGGCGCGCCCCACCGCACCCCGAGCAGGGTGAGCCGGTACAGCAGGTGGCTGCGGGCCAGGTCGTTCGGCTTACGCAGGTCCAGGTCATAGTCGCGGGGCTGCACCTCCGGGCGCAGCCGCAGGCTGCGCTGCTGATCTTGCAGGTCCCGCTGCAGCGGCATCATGGGCGTGGCGGCCGGCACCGCGCCGAGCCGCTCGCCGACCACCAGGCGCCGCTGGATGAGCCCTACGAGCAGGTCACTGCCCTCACATAGCACCGCGCGGGCCGCCTCGGTGACCTCCTCCAGGCCCGCCAGCGGCCGCCCGCGCAGCGCGGCCAGCGCCTCGGCCAGCCGGACCGACTCGATCACGTGCGCGGACGACGCCGGAACGCCCTCGTCCCGCAGCACGGCGGCGGCCTTGGCCAGCCACCGCTCGACGGGCTGCCCATCGCAGGAGAACAAGTGGTCGTACCAGCCCGGGGAGCGGATGCCGGCGCCGTAACCCGAGGTGTAGGCGAGACGGCCGTAGGTCCACGGGATCCAGGTGAAGGTGGCCCTTACCTTCGGCAGGCCGCGCAGTAGCCGGTCGTCGGCCGCCGCGGGCGGGAGGTGCTGCAGCGCTGGAACGTGCCAGGCGCCGCAGACCACCGCGATTCGCTGGTAGCCCTCCTTGGTCGTCCGGCGCAGCACCTTACGCATGTACGCCTCGCGGGCCACGTCGCGCTGATCGGGTTCGGGATCTTCCGCGCGGAGGAACCCGATGGCTTCCGCCAGGGCGTCGAAGACTGCGGGTCCCGGGACGTGCTCGACCACGTCTTCCCACCAGCGCTCCGGGTCGTCGTAACCGGCTGCCGTGGCCAGGTCGCTGATCGGGTCGGTGCGTGACTGCTGTCTTCTGCTGTCGGTCATGGCCAGCTGGTGCGCGGCTGGCAGGTCGCAGAACCGGACCGGTACGCCCGCGCGCAGCGCGTACCTGATCGCCTGCCACTCTGGCGAGAACACCGCAAACGGCCAGAACGCCGCCGTCTTCGGCTGTCCCGGCACGTACCCGAGCAACGCCACCGGCGGCCGCATCTCCGGATCGCGCACCAGCTCCAGCAGCGCGTCCGCCTCGGGCGGCCCCTCGATCAGCACCACATCAGGCTCGAGTTCAGCCAGGGCCTCGCGCAACGACCGCGCCGATCCCGGTCCGTGATGCCGGATGCCGTACAGCGCCGGGCCGGTCACTAGCCGGCCGCCTCGCGGCACGCGCGGTAGAAATCGCTCCAGTCGTCCCGCTCGCGGACCACGGTTTCCAGGTACTCCTGCCACGCCACCCGGTCGGACACCGGATCCTGGATGACCGCGCCGGTGATGCCGCCTGCCACGTCGGCGGGGCGGAGCACGCCGTCGCCGAAGTGCGCGGCCAGGGCCAGGCCGCTGGTGATGACCGAGATCGCCTCGGCGGGGGACAGCGTCGCGCTCGGCGACTTGACCTTTGACCGGCCGTCTTCGGTGACGCCCTGGCGCAGCTCGCGGAAGACCGTGACCACGCGCCGGATCTCCTCGGCGCCGGGCTTGATCTCCGGCAGCCCGATCGAGCGGCCGAGCTGAGCGACCCGCCGGGTGACGATCTCCACCTCCTGCTCGGCCGAGGACGGCACCGGCAGCACCACGGTGTTGAACCGCCGGCGCAGCGCGCTGGACAACTCGTTCACGCCGCGGTCCCGGTCGTTGGCGGTGGCGATGACGTTGAAGCCGCGTACCGCCTGCCGCTCGCTAGCTAGCTCCGGGATCGGCAGCGTCTTCTCCGACAAGATGGTGATCAGCGCGTCCTGCACGTCAGAGGGCATCCGGGTCAGCTCTTCGACGCGGGCGATCTGGCCCGCGGCCATGGCCCGCATGACCGGGCTGGGCACCATGGCCTCCCAGGACGGTCCCTCCGCGATCAACCGCGCATAGTTCCAGCCGTACCTGACCGCCTCCTCGGCGGTCCCCGCGGTGCCCTGCACCATCAGCGTCGAGTCGCCGGAGATGGCCGCGGCCAGGTGCTCAGACAGCCAGGTCTTGGCCGTGCCCGGCACGCCGAGCAGCAGCAGGGCGCGGTCGGTGGCCAGCGTGGCCACGGCAACCTCGACCAGGCGGCGGGAGCCGACGTACTTCGGCGTGATCTCGGTGCCGCCGGCCTGCCCGCCCAGCAGGTAGGTCGTCACCGCCCACGGGGACAGCCGCCAGCCCGGGGGACGCGGCCGGTTGTCGGCGGTGGCCAGGGCGGCCAGCTCGGCTCGGTGCTCGTCCTCGGCGTGCGGACGCAGCACCACCTGGGGCTCAGCCGTCGTTTCCGTCATCGCTCAGCTCCTTCAGCATGTCGTGGCGAAACCGCAGCACGCCAAGCGCCGCGCCGACGACCGGCAAGGCGTCCGGCCGCGGCTCGGGCAGCGTATCTGGTGCGCCCAGCGCGGGATCAGCGCGGCGGGCTAGTCGCTGCAGCGCCTGGATCTCCCCGGCCATGCGCGGCGGGCGGCCGGTGAGCGCGTGGCCGATCAGAGCGGCCGTCCATTCGTGGTCACGCTGGGCGATCGCCGCGCGTACCCAGCCGGTGAACAGTACCGGCGCCCAGTCACCCGAGGGCAAGGCCGCGACCTGCGCGGCGGTCAGGCCGGATCGGTCAGTCCAGGTCCGTAGCGGAGTCCGGGCGACGATCTCGAGCACGAGGCGGCCCCGGTCCGGCTGGGAGGGTTCGGCGGTCGGCGGCGTGATGACCAGGCGCGGGCCGCGAGCGGCGTACTCGATCCGTACGTAGCGTCGGGCACGTTCGGTCATCTGCTTCCCCAACGCCGAGCCGGGCAGGCTCGCCAGCAGATCGGCGGCCTGGCGGCGCACGTCCTCGGGGTGGTCGTGCCGAGCGGCTTCGAGCAGCGGCTCGTCCGCCGGACTGAGCCGGTCGGCCAGCACGGACAAGAACATTACCCGCTCGGCGGGGCCCGCCGCGTCCCAGCCGCCGCGGATCAGGTCCCGGGCCGCGTCCGGATCACTGGCCAGCAACCAGGCCAGGTAGCGGCGCCGCTGGGCGGTGTTGCCGAGCCGCCACGCGTCCTGGCCGGACAGGGCGGATGCCGCCGCGAACTCCCAGTCCGGGTTGAGTCCGGCCAGCCATCTGGCGCGCGGCCCGCCCGCCTCGGCGACCAGATCCGCCAGTGCGGGATCCGCCGACCTGGCGCGGCGTGCCCGGTCAAGGAGCACGGGAAGTGACTGGGGCGCCGCCCGCAGGCCGCGGGCGGTGACCGCGGTCAGCCACTCGGTCAGCAGTTCCGGGTACTCGCCAGCGAGCAGCCGCGCCAGCCGACGGTCAGCGGCCGGGCTCACCACGGGCCGCGAGTCGGGCTCGGACTGGGGGAGTGGCTGGGCGTAATCGGGCCGGCGACCCGCCCGGCGGGCCGCGGTCAGCAGCGCGGCCCGGTCGAGCAGGACGGCCGCTGGATCGCCGCCGTCGTCTTCGGCGGGGGGCAGGCCGGGGATACCGACCGCGGGAACCACGGCCCGTTCGGTACCGATAAGACTCGCGGTGACCAGGTCGTGCCATGTACTCACAGCGGTACCGGCCTTCCGCCCTGGTCCCAGGCGGTCAGCGGCCACAGGCCGCGCGGGGTCCACTCGCCGGCCACCGTCAGCGGCTCGCCGCCGGACAGCGCGAACAGCGCCCAGCAGTCGCCCGCGCCCGGGTGCAGCGGCACGGCGTCGCCGGCCTGGTCGTACAGGCTGGGTAGCGGGGCGCGGGCCGGGGTGGCGTCCAGCACGACGGGCCAGGTGTCTAGCCAGGGGTCCTCGCCGAGCGCGGCCGCGTACCCGGCCAGCAGGCCTGTGACGGTGACACCCGTCGGCGGGCGGCCGGGGAAGGTGTCGCGTCGGGTCGCGAGCAGGGCGCGGAGCCGGACGGCGGCGGGGTAGAAGGCCAGGTCAGCGTCGACCTCGGTGCCGACGCTGAGCGAGTCATCCAGCGACTGGCCGACGGCGGCAAAGCTGAGCACGAGCGCGGTCCGGCCGGTGTCGCGGCCGCGCAGCCAGACCCGGCGGGTCCGGATCCGGTCCTGGTCCAGATCGCGCCTGGCCAGCACCTGCCAGTAATCCCCGACCGGCGTGGCGCTGGCCAGCACCTCGGCCTGGCGGACGGTGAAGCCGACTCGCGATCGAACGGTGTCCCGCAGCGGCGGCGGCAGCCCGGCCTGGTCCCGGCCGGCCGCGGCCAGCAGCCAAAGCAGCGCGTACTCCTCGAGCAACCGCCCCTCCCAGCCAGCCCCGGAGTACGGGACCGCGGCCAGCGCGCGGAGGCGTTCGGCCAGGCCAGGCGCCTGAGCATCGACCATCCGGGCGGCGATGTCGTCCCAATGCCGATAACCGGCCCGCTGGCTGGCGGCTAGGCCCTGGCGGACCTGATCGCAGAGCCAGCGGTCGAGCTCGACCAGGCCGGTCGCGACGCGGGCCTCCCGTTGCTCGGCTCGGCGCTGGGCCGCGGCGGGGTCGGCCGGGGCCTTGGGGTTCTGCGGGTCACTGGTCCTGGCGGCGCGTTCGGCAATCCAGCTCGCGGCCCACTCGGGCGGGTCGTCGTTCGTCCCGACCACGCCGTCGGACCACAGCAGGAGCAGAGCGAGCGCGTGCTTGCACGGAAACTTCCGGCTCGGGCAGGAGCAGCGGTACGCGGGACCCGACAGGTCGATCACGGTGCGGTAGGGCGCGGTGGCGCTGCCCCGGCACTCACCCCACAGCGCACGGTCGTCCGCGGCCGCCGCCACCAGCCACGACCGGCCGGACGTCAGGGGCTGCGCGGCCCGCAGCGACGACGCGTCGGGCGCCAGTGCGAGCACTCCAGCGCGATCCCAGCGACCGGTCACAGAGGCACCTTATGCGCGCCGCCGACATTCTCCTCGTGGCGAGGGCTGCGGGCGGCATAAAGGGGAGCGGCCGGTAGTTGGCTACAGCCGGAAATAGCCAGGGATTAGGAGGCAGGCCAGTGAAGGCAGTCCGGTTCGATGAGTACGGCGGGGTCGAGGTCCTGAAGGTCGTGGACGTGCCGCGCCCGGTGCCGGGGGCGGGACAGGTCCTGGTCCAGGTCAAAGCGGCGGGGATCAACCCGGGCGAGGCCAAGATCCGCGAGGGGCTGCTGGCCGCCAGGTGGCCTGCCACGTTCCCGTCCGGTGAGGGCAGCGATCTGGCCGGGATCGTGGCCGAGACCGGGCCCGGAGTGAGCGGCGTTTCGGTCGGCGACGAGGTGATTGGCTGGACCGACAACCGGGCCAGCCAGGCCGAGTACGTGGTGGTCGAGGAGCAGCACCTGACCCCCAAGCCGGCCGGGGTGCCCTGGGAGGTGGCCGGGGCGCTGTTCGTGGCCGGGGCCACCGCGTACGCGGCGGTCCGGGCGGTCAGCCTGACCGAGGGCGACACGGTGGTCGTCTCCGGCGCCGCCGGCGGGGTCGGCTCGCTCGCGGTCCAGCTGGCCCGGCGGGCCGACGCCACCGTGATCGGGCTGGCCAGCCAGGCCAACTTCGGCTGGCTTGCCGGGCACGGCGTCATTCCCGTGGCCTACGGCGACGGGGTGGCCCACCGGATCCGGCTGGCGGCCGGCAAGGTGGACGCGTTCATCGACACGTTCGGCGCGGACTACGTACAGCTGGCCCTCGAGCTTGGCGTCGAGGCGTCTCGCATCGACACGATCGCCAACTTCGAGGCGGTCGCCCGGTACGGGGTCAAGGGGGATGGCAACGGAGCCGGGGCCAGCGCGAGCGTACTCGCCGAACTTGCCGGGCTGATCGCGGCCGGCGAGCTCGAGGTGCCGATCGCGGCGACGTTCCCGCTCGACCAGGTCCAGGACGCCTACCGGCAGCTCGCAACGGGCCACATCCTCGGCAAGATCGTGCTGCTGCCATAAGTCACTATCCCGGCCGACCCGGACAAAGCGTACTGTCATGGTATGGCCGAGATGCTGCCGTTGTTCCCGCTCGGGGCCGTGCTCTATCCCGGCATGCTGTTGCCGCTGAATATCTTCGAGGAACGCTACCGGCAGCTCGTCCGGGATCTGCTCGCACGGCCCGAGCCCCGGCGGTTCGGCGTGATCGCGATCCGCAAGGGTCGTGAGACCGGGATCGACGGGGTGCAGTCGCTGTACGAGATCGGCTGCACCGCGATATTGCGGCGGGTCGACCAGCTCGACGACGGGCGCTTCGACCTGGTCACCGTGGGCACGCAGCGGTTCAGGCTCCTGTCCCTCGATCAGACGCTGCCGTACCTGCAGGGCGAGGTCGACCTGCTCGCCGAGGATCCGGTCGACCCGGCGCTCGCCGCACCGTTCGTGCGCGCGGTCCAGGTCGCGTTCCGCGCCTACCTGGAGGCGCTCACCGAACGGGGCGGCGCTACCGTCCGGATCGAGGAGCTGCCCAGTGAGCCGGGGCTGCTCTCCTATGTCATCGCCGCCACCATGGTTATCGACCTGCCCGAACGGCAAGGCCTGCTCGACCAGGCCGACACCGTACGCCGGCTGGATGCCGAACGCGCCCTGCTGGCCCGGGAAACCGCCATGCTGCGCGCCACCACGTCCCGGCCCGCTCCGGACCTGCGGTATACGCCGTACAGTCCTAACTGAACAGGTAAACCGGCCGGTCAGGTGGATTGGCCGCAGGGCCGGGTAGGTTCATGCCATGTCTGAACCGGAAACCCAACCGGACGAGATCTCGGTGCGCGCCGCCGAGGTAGCCGCCGACGTCACCGAGGCCGAACGCCCGCAGGACCGGCAGCGGCTGGCCGCGGCCTTCGTCAAGGCCGCGGGCTCGAGCGCGCGCGTGGCCGGGCGCGGAACCCGGGCCGTATGGCGCGGGATGGGGACGGCGCGGCGCGGGGCCGGCTCGGGCACCGGCTGGCTGGCCGGGCAGGTGACCGCGATGGCGCCACGGCTGCGGGTACGGGACCAGGCGGCGCTGCGGGAGCAGTTCCCCGGCCAGTCCGCCGATGACATCGCCGACAGCCTCATCGACGGGGCATCTCGTGCTTCGGCGGCGGCCGGGGGAGCCGCGGGGGTGTGGGCCGCGCTGCCGGCGCTACCCGCCTTCCCTGTCGAGATAGCGGCGGAGACCTTGGCCGTGGTCGGGATCGAGATCAAGCTCATCGCCGAGTTGCACGAGGCGTACGGCACGCCGGCCCAGGGCAACCTCCCGGAGCGGATGAGTGCCTACGTGGCCGCCTGGGCGCACCGCCGGGGCGTGTTCATGATTCCCGGCGGGGTGATATTCGCCGCCGGATCCCCACTGGCCCGGCTGCTGCGCAGGCGACTGGCCGCGAGGGCGGGCCGGAGTGCGTTTTCGCTGGCCCCGCTGCTCACCGGCGCCGCCGCGGGCGCCTACCTGAATAGCCGCGAGACGCGCAGGCTCGGCCAGGCCATACGCCGCGATCTGCGCCGCAAGGCGCTCCCGGGTCCGTGAGGCCGGCAGAGACCGGTCGTCGGCGCGGGCCGACTAGGGTTTGCCAGCGACGTTTTGCAGCCGCAACTCGCCGTGGGCGATGAGCCGCCCCGATTCGTCGGTGATGTCGACGCGCCACAACTGCTGGGTGCGTCCCTGACTGAGCGCGGTGGCCTCGAGGTTCACCCGTCCCTGGGTGGCCGAACGCAAGAAGTGGGTGGTGTTCGTCAGCCCGACCGCCACCTGACCCTGATCGCGTACCGCCGTGCTGGCGCCGACGCTGGCCGCGCTCTCGACGGCGGTCGTGTAGACGCCGCCGTGGACGATGCCCCACGGGGTGTGGTGGTCCTGGTTCAGGTCCAGGTGCCCGGTGACCCGGGTCGCGGTGATCTCGTCGAAGACGAGGCCCGCCGCCCGCAGGAAGGCGCTGCCGCCCTCGAGCGAGGCGACTTCGAGGCTCGGGGTGACCGCGGGACGGGTGGTCAGCGTGCCTTGCTCAGCGGCCATGGCCGTTCCCTCCTGACGGGGATTGGTGTGGTTCGATGACCAGGCACGTGGTGGTGCCATGCGCATACAGCGTGCCATCGGGCCCGGTGATCTCGCCCGACGCGGTGATAACCCGACGGCCGGAGCTGATCACCCGCCCGGTCGCCACCACGCTGGGGGTGTTCACGGTCAGCGGCTTGACCATGTTCACCTTCAGCTCAAGGGTGCTAAACACCCGGCCGCGGTCGAGGGTGGAATGCGCGGCGCAGCCCATGGCCGAGTCGAGCAGGACGCAGAACACGCCGCCGTGGACCGATCCGATCGGGTTGTACAGGTGCTCGCCGACCTCGAGCGAGAACGCCACCCGGCCTGGCTGGACATCGACGATGCCCATCCCGAGCAAGACGGCGATCGGCGGCGGCGGGATGCGCCCGTCTGCGATCGCCCGCAGGTAGTCCAGGCCGCTCAAGTCGAGCGCCAGCGCGGCGCCGACCATGGGGTCCTCCCAGGTGACCTCGCGGCGTCGCATAAGTTTCTTCACAGAACTCACTCTAGGGTTAGTGCGTTCTATAACGCAACCCTCTATGCTGGGCTCGTGCAAAGGACCAGCTTCGAGGACGTCACCTGCTCGGTCGCGCAGTGCCTCGACGTCGTGGGCGAGTGGTGGAGCCTGCTCGTCGTCCGGGACGCGTTCCTCGGCGTGACCCGCTTCGATGACTTCCAGGCGCGCCTGGGCATTTCCCGCAACATCCTCACCCAGCGGCTGAACCACCTGGTCGAGGCCGGGATCCTCAAGCGCGTTCCCTATCAGGACCGTCCGCCGCGCGCTGAGTACCGGCTCACCGACAAGGGGCGCGACCTGTGGCACGTGGTAACGGCGATGCGCCAGTGGGGCGACCGATGGGCGGCACCCAGCGGGCCGCCGGTGGAGACCAGGCATGCCGGCTGCGGGCACATCGTGACGGCCGTGCCGACCTGCTCGCACTGCGGCCAGCCGCTGGACGCGCGCGCGGTGACGGCCATACCGGGCCCCGGGGCCTCCGAGGGCGACTTCGACCGGACCGCGCTCAGTCGTCAGGGATGACCGGCTCGAGGTCCCGGAGCCGTTCGGGATTGGCGACCCGGTCGATGGCGGTGATCGCGCCGCCGGTGACGGTAAACACGTAGGCGACCCGGAGTCGTCCGCCCGGAGCCCAGACCGCCCCGGCGAGCCCGGCCAGCAGGGCCGGGCGCGCTCCGTGACCGTATTCGATGAAGACGCTGGCCACGGCGTGAGCGCCGAGGATCTCCTCGGGCGCGCCCAGCCGGACGCCGTCGGGGTCGGTGCGCAGGGCGACGTCGGGGTCAAGCAGAGCCACCAGGGCGGCGAAGTCACCGCCACGTGAGGCAGCCAGGAAGGCCGTGACCACCTCCCGCTGGCGGGCCGGGTCGCTGCCGGGGTTCGGGCCGGCCGCCCGGACCCGGCGCCGGGCGCGGCTGGCGAGCTGGCGGGCGGCGGCGGGGGAGCGTTCGATGACCGGCGCGATCTGGTCGAAGGGGACGTCGAACATGTCGTGCAGGACGAACGCCAGGCGTTCGGTCGGAGTGAGGGTGTCGAGCACCACCAGTAGCGCGAGTCCGACCGAGTCAGCCATGAGCGCCTGGTGTTCGGGGTCGGCGTCGCTCACCGGCTCGGGAAGGTGTTCGCCGATGGGCTCTTCACGCCGCGACCGACGCGAGCGCAGCAGGTCCAGGCACACCCGGGCCACGATCGTGGTGAGCCAGCCGCCCATGTTCTCGACGCCCTCGACGCCTTCGGCGCCGGACCGGCTGAGCCGCAGCCAGGCCTCTTGCATGGCGTCGTCCGCCTCGGCGGCCGAGCCGAGCATCCGGTGAGCCACCGCGTGCAGGCGCGGCCGGTGCGCCTCGAAGCGCTCCACCAGCCAGTCACCCTCGTCCACCGGGCACCCCCTCGTCGAGATCCGTCATAGCACTGTCGGATGGGATCCGGTCGATGTGACACGAGGGCCTGGTGCTCGGCTTCGACGAGATCCTGCTGGCCTGGCGCCACGCCACCGCCGCGGCTGCCCTGGGTTTCCTGGATGACATCGCCGCGAAAACCGAGGCTCGCCGCTCCTAGGAGAGGCCGCCTAATCCTGAGATCAAGCCTTGTGCTGGCCCAAGGCATTGTTGTCTTATTGTGACTACCCACAGAAAGACTTCATCACCACCCCCCGGCAGCTGTTTATCGACGGGCAGTGGACCGACGCTGCGTCCGGCCAGACGTTCGAAACTCCCAACCCCGCTACCGGGGAGACCCTGGCCCAGGTCGCCGAAGGCGATGCGGAAGACATCAACCGCGCCGTTCGCGCCGCCCGCCGGGCCTTCGAAGACGGCCCGTGGAGCCGGATGACCCCATCGGATCGGGGTCGGCTCATCTGGAAGATCGGCGACCTCATCCTTGAGCACGCCGACGAGCTCGCCCAGCTGGAGTCGCTCGACAACGGCAAGCCGGTCGGCGTGGCGCGCGCCGCCGACGTCCCACTGGCCGCGGACCTGTTCCACTACATGGCCGGATGGGCCACCAAGATCGAGGGCAACACGATCAACATCTCCGTGCCCTACATGCCGGGCGCGAACTTCCACTCCTACACCCTGCGCGAGCCGGTCGGCGTCGTCGGACAGATCATCCCGTGGAACTTCCCGCTGCTGATGGCCGCGTGGAAGCTCGGTCCTGCCCTGACCACCGGCAACACCGTAGTCCTCAAGCCGGCCGAGCAGACGCCGCTGACCGCGCTGCTGCTCGCCCAGCTAATCGCCGAGGCCGGCATCCCGGACGGAGTGGTGAACGTGGTCACCGGCTTCGGCGAGACCGCGGGCGCGGCCCTGGCTGCCCACGACGACGTCGACAAGGTCGCCTTCACCGGCTCTACCGAGGTCGGCAAGCTGATCGTCGCGGCCTCGGGGGCCACCAACCTGAAGAAGCTGACCCTGGAACTCGGCGGCAAGAGCCCCAACATCGTGTTCGACGACGCCGAGGCGGGTGCGGTCGAGGGCGCGGCCAACGCGATCTTCTTCAACCACGGCCAGTGCTGCGTGGCCGGCTCGCGGCTTTTCGTCCAGGAAGACCGGTTCGACGAGGTGGTCAACGGCGTAGCCGAGATCGCCAAGGGCATCAAGCTCGGCCCCGGCATGGAGTCCGGGACGCAGATGGGCCCGCTGGTCTCCGAGGAGCAGCTGCAGCGGGTCACCGGGTTCCTGGAGTCCGGCGTGTCCGAGGGGGCGACCACGCTGACCGGCGGCGGCCGCTTCGGCGACAACGGCTACTTCGTCGAGCCCACGGTGATCACCAACACCCGGCCGGACATGAAGATCGTCCGCGAGGAGATCTTCGGGCCGGTCGTGGTCGCGGAGCCGTTCCGCAGCCTGGACGAGATCGCCAAGGAGGCCAACAACTCCGTCTACGGCCTGGGCGCCGGGATCTGGACCAGGGACATCTCCAAGGCCCACGCCCTGGCCAAGAAGCTCCGGGCCGGGACCGTCTGGATCAACTGCTACAACGTCTTCGACGCGTCCCTGCCGTTCGGCGGGTACAAGCAGTCTGGCTGGGGCCGTGAGATGGGCCACGCGGCCCTCGAGGCCTACACCGAGGTCAAGGCGGTAACCGCCCAGTTGTAGACATTCCCGAAACGGGGGGCCGTCCTTAGGACGGCTCCCCGTTCGCTGCACCAGTAACGTCTGACACTCCGCACTCGCCTTGGCATCTGTCTCTGGCATATGGGGCCGGTGCGGGCCTGCTGTTACCGGAGCGGTTCAGCCGCTGCTGCCGGGAGCCGGGCTGCCGATCCGGCTATGACCAGGGCCCACCCGATGGCGATCCTCGGCCTGCGCCGCTGCACGGCCCGGGCCACCCAGGGGACATAGAACACGACGGTATAGGATTCGCTGGCGATCGCGAGCACCGTCAGCCGCCGCGGGTGGCGCAGGCCCCACCACACGCCGAGGACCATCCCCACGGCAGTGGATGCAAGTTTGTACTGGGGGGTGCCCGTGGCCTTGAACAAGGGGGCGGCCCGCGCTAGGTAGCGGTTTAGGCGGCGGGCCGCGGGTGTCGGCGTCCGGGCGGCAGCCGGGGCCTTGGTGCCAGGCTCGGGCAACGCCCCCTCCCTTTGCAGCCGCTGGATGTTCTGCTCCAT
>Ga0302314_10004933_pt1 | contig 24403 bp, 19 predicted proteins | sample III_Palsa_N2_3_FD_200533 | JGI IMG/M metagenome (GOLD analysis project Ga0302314, IMG submission 200533) | Peat permafrost microbial communities from Stordalen Mire near Abisko, Sweden - III_Palsa_N2_3 | ecosystem: Environmental > Terrestrial > Soil > Palsa > Peat permafrost | place: Sweden... | reverse complement strand
CTCGCGAAGATCCATCGAATAGGGTCTGGTCATGCCAGCTGGCCTCCCGCCCAGCAGACAGCTTGAATCAGACCTCAGCTGATTTGGGAATCCATCGATTCAAAGAAGGCTCAACCCGCTCTAGTTCGCTCTGGCGTCGCGCCGCGCGCGAACCCGCAGGCGCAGGGCGTTCAGCTTGATGAAACCGGCCGCATCGCGGTGGTCGTAGGCCACAGCCCCCTCTTCGAAGGTCACGAGGTCCTGGTCATAGAGCGAATACGGGCTCTCGCGTCCGGTCACCGTCACGTTGCCCTTGTAGAGCTTGACCGTCACCCTGCCAGTGACCAGCGCCTGCGATTGGTCGATCGCCGCTTGCAACATCTCCCGCTCCGGCGCGTACCAGAATCCGTTGTAAATCAGCGAAGCGTAGCGCGGCATCAGCTCGTCCTTGAGGTGCGCCGCCCCGCGGTCGAGGGTGATCGATTCGATGCCGCGGTGGGCCGCCAGCAGGATCGTGCCGCCGGGGGTTTCGTAGACGCCTCGCGACTTCATGCCCACGAAACGGTTTTCCACCAGGTCGAGGCGGCCGACGCCGTTGTCGTGACCGAGCTGATTGAGGCGGGTCAGCAGGGCGGCGGGCGACAGCCGCTCGCCGTCGATGGCCACCGGGTCGCCGGCCTCGAAGTCCATGGTGAACACCGTCGCTCGGTCCGGAGCGTCTTCGGGGGCGATGGTGCGCATATGGACGAACTCCGGCGCCGCCACGCTCGGGTCCTCCAGGACCTTCCCCTCAGAGGAGGAGTGCAGCAGGTTGGCGTCGACGCTGAACGGCGCCTCGCCCAGCTTATCCTTGGCAATCGGGATCTGATGGTCGCGGGCAAAGGCCAGCAGCGCTTCGCGGCTCTTGAACGTCCATTCGCGCCAGGGGGCGATGACCTGGATATCCGGTTCAAGGGCGTAGTAGCCGAGCTCGAAGCGGACCTGGTCGTTGCCCTTGCCGGTGGCGCCGTGACAGACCGCATCGGCGCCGACCTTACGAGCGATCTCGATCTGGGCCTTGGCGATCAGCGGCCGGGCGATCGACGTGCCGAGCAGGTACTGGCCCTCATAGACCGTATTGGCGCGGAACATCGGGAAGACGAAGTCGCGGACGAACTCCTCGCGCAGATCTTCGACGAAGATGTTCTCCGGCTTGATGCCCAGCAGCAGGGCCTTCTCGCGGGCCGGGCCGAGCTCCTCGCCCTGCCCGAGATCGGCGGTGAAGGTGACCACCTCCGCCCCGTATTCGGTCTGCAGCCACTTGAGGATGATCGAGGTGTCGAGGCCGCCCGAATAGGCGAGCACGACCTTCTTGGGGCGCGGGGACATGCGAAGCTCCGACGGGCGAGTCTTAGGTTTGAGCGCGTCGCAAAACCGGTTGGCGCTTTTGCGAAACGCGCACTGGCGCGCGCTTAAAGCCTCGCGGCCCCTAGAGCGCAAGCCCATGGCTCACACCGTCATCTGGGCGCCAAGCTCGATCACGCGGCCGGGAGGGATGTGGAAGAATTCGCTCGGATTGGCGGCGTTCTTCTGCAGGAAGATGAACAGCCGGTCCTGCCATTGGGGCATGCCCGAGTGATCGTCTGGCACGACCTTGCGGCGCCCCAGGAAAAAGCTCGTCGACATGATGTCGAACTTCAGCCCCAGCTTCTTGCAGTCGGCGAGAGCTCTGGGGACGTTCGGACTCTCCATGAAACCGTAGGTCAGCGTGATCCGCGTGAAATCGGCGTTGATCGGCTCGATCTTGGCTCGGTCATGAGGCGCCACGCGCGGCGTCTCCGCCGTGCGGATGGTCAGGATCACGTTGCGCTGGTGCAGGACCTGGCTGTGCTTGAGATTGTGCAACAGGGCCACTGGCGTCAGGTCCGGCGTGGCGGTGGGGAAGATGGCCACGCCCGGCGCGCGCCACGGCGGTCGCGCCTCGAGGATGCCGATCATGTCGGTCAGCGGCACGCTCTCGGCTTGGGTTTTGGCGTTGAGGATCGCGACGCCCTTGGACCAGGTGAGCATCACCACCACCAGGCCGGCGCCGAACACGATCGGGATCCACGCTCCCTCCACCAGCTTGGTGAGGTTGGAGGCGAAGAACACTGTGTCGACGAACGTGATCGGCACGAACAGAATGAGGACTCGCGGCCAGCTCCAGCCCCACATGCGGTGCGCCACCACGTAGGCGAGGCAGGTGGAGACGAACATGGTGCCGGTCACCGCCACGCCATAGGCGCTGGCCAAGCGGTGTGAGGTCTGGAACACCACCAGCAGCACCAACACGCCGGCCATCATCAGGCCGTTGGCGGCCGGCACGAAGATCTGCCCCGTCTGGGTCTCGGAGGTGCGGTGAATGGTCAGACGCGGCAGCAGGCCGAGCTGCACCGCCTGCTGGGTCATGGAATAGGCGCCGGTGATCACCGCCTGGCTGGCGATCACCGCCGCGGCCGTGGCCAGCGCCAGCACCGGCCAATAGGCGAAATGCGGCGTCATCTCGAAGAGCGGGCTGTGGCGCGCTTCCGGATGACGCAGCACGAGCGCCCCCTGCCCGAGGTAATTGAGCGCCAGGCACGGCCAGACAATCCACAGCCAGGCGAACCGGATTGGCCGGCGCCCGAACTGGCCCATGTCGGCGTAGAGCGCTTCCGCGCCGGTTACCGCCAGGAACACGCTGCCCAGGATGACGAAGCCGACGAAGCCGTTCTCGGCCAGGAAGCGCACTGCGAAATAGGGGTTCACGGCCCAGAACACCCGCGGGTCCTGGACAATGTTGAACACGCCGAGCGCCCCCAGGGTCAGGAACCAGGCCGCCGTCACCGGGCCGAACAGCGAGGCCACGCGGTGCGTGCCGCGGTCCTGGACCAGGAACAGGGCGATGAGGATGCCGAAGGCCAGCGGCAGGACCATTGGCGAAAGCATCGGCCCGATGTGCGGGGCGACCCGGAGACCCTCGACGGCCGACAGCACGGAGAACGCCGGCGTTATCACTCCGTCGCCGAAGAACAGCGCCACCCCGATCACGCCGACCAGGAACAACAGCCGCGAGCCGCCGCCAGAGACGCGCTGGGCCAGGGCCATGAGCGCCACCGAGCCCCCTTCGCCCTTGTTGTCGGCGCGCATCAGCACGGTGATGTACTTGACCGTGACGATGAGGGTCAGGGCCCACAGGATCAGGGACACCACGCCCAGAACGGCGATGTGCGGCGGACCCACCGGACGCGAATGCGCCAGGGCCTCGCGAAGCGCGTAGAGCGGGCTGGTGCCGATGTCGCCGAAGACGACGCCCATGGCCCCCAGGGTCAGGGCGGCGAAGCTGCGCCTCCGGCCCCGCGGCGCGGGCGGGGCGGGTTCGGCGGCCTTGGAAGGCGGAGCGGCCGAGTCGACCAAGCTGTCAGGATCTCCAAAGGGCTCCGCCCTATGCAGCGGTGCGCGCTACACCCAATCCTGCCCCGGTTCAATTGGCGAGCCGCGCCATGGCCCGGCCGCCCTCGCCTTCCCAACCGCCAACCACGCCGCTACGGTCCGCCGCCATGAGCCCGCCTGTCCAGGTCCGCAACGCGTGAGTGGCCGCCTCGCGCTCGTCACCGGCGCCTCGTCCGGGATCGGAGCCGCCTTCGCCCGCATCTATGCCGCCCACGGCTATGACGTCGCCCTCACAGCGCGACGGGAGGATCGCCTCGCCGCCCTCGCCGACGAGGTCAGGCTGGCGCACGGCGTCGAGGCGCTGGTTCTGCCGGCCGACCTGGCCGATCCGGCCGCGCCGGTACGGCTGATGGCCGATATCCTTGCCCACGGCCACGGCGTCGACGCGCTCGTCAACAACGCCGGTTATGGCATTCCCGCACCCTTCACCGACGGCCGCTGGGAAAATCAGGCCGCCCTCCTGCAGGTCATGGTCACGGCCCCCTGCGAGCTCGCTCATCGGGTGGCGCCCGGCATGGCCGAGCGACGGTTTGGCCGGATCGTCAATGTGGCTTCGCTGGCCGGCGTCCTGCCGGGCTCGCCGGGCGCGGGGCTCTACAGCGCCGTCAAGGCGATGCTCATCCGCTTCTCCGAGACCCTGCACGTTGAGCTGCAAGGGACGGGCGTGCACGTGAGCGCCCTGTGCCCAGGATTTACCTGGACGGAGTTCCATGACGCCAATGGCTCGCGCGAAATGGTCGCCGGCATGCCCACATGGCTGTGGATGGGGGCTGACGAGGTGGCCGCCAGCGGCTACGAGGCGGGCGAAGCCAATCGGCCGATCTGCGTTCCCGGTGCGCCCAACAAGGCCGCAGCCGCCCTCTCGCACCTTCTGCCGGACGAATGGACCATGGCCCTGATGGCGAAGCGGGGGCGGTTCGGTCTCGGCAAACCTTAGCGCGCCTATTCTAGCGCGCGGGATGCGCCGCCTGATAAGGTTGGGCCACCTCGTGCCGCACCGCGCCCGTGGTCGACGCGGCCCAGCCGGTGAGGATGAACTGCACCGCCATGGCGGTCAGGATCAGACCCAGGACCCGGACCACGATGACCATGCCGATCTTTCCCATGGCGCGCGAAATCTGGCTGGTGAACCAGAACGACAGGACGATCGTGATCGCGACGGCCAGGAGCGCGGCGAGGCCGAGGGCCACGCCGCTGGCGCCGATCCGTCGGGCCTCTTCGGCATAGATCACGGCTGTCGAGATGGCGCCCGGCCCGACCAGCAGCGGCATGCCGAACGGCACCACCAGGCGTTCAAATCGCTGCGCGGCGTAGTCGCGCACCGAAAGCGGCCGGTCGGGCGGACCATCGTCGCTGAAGTTTTTGTCGACCTCGCCCCGCACCATGTCGAGGCCCATCAGCAGTAGCACGACGCCGCCGGCGATGCGGAACGCCGGCAGTGAAATGCCGAAGAAGCGCAGCAGCGACAGGCCGGTGAGGAAGAAGAAGCTGAGAAAGACGAAGGCGAACAACGCCATGTAGACGGCAGTCAGACGACTCTGGGCCGGCGTGGCGCCGGCCGTCGCCGCGGCGTAGAGCGGCACGCTGCCCACCGGGTCGATCAGCGCAAACAGCGCAATGAAGAAATTGAGACCGAAGGTGGCCGCGTCCATACCAACGGCTTAGCTCAGTTCACGAAATCCTGCGACGCTCAGAAGTCGACCGCCCGGCCTTTGCGCTCCCAGTCGCCGAAGCGCGCCGGGTCGGGCCCAGCCGGGCCGCCGGTCTCTTGGGGCCGCTCAGCCGGCTTTTCCGCCGTTCGGCGGGCCGCGGCCTCGGTCAGGGCGCGCCGCGCCGCCGGCGTCAGGGGCTTGCCGGGGGCCGCGCCTTCAGGGACATCGTCGCTCATGCCCGCAAACCTAAGGCCGCCCCGCGCGGCGTCCAAGCCGCAGACGTCACAGGACCCCTCCCTCGCCGCCCGCGAGGCGGCGTTGGCGCTGTTGACCAAGGCCCTCACGGGACGCGGAGGCCTGGAGGCCGGCCTGCCGGATCTCGGACGCCTGTCGCCCGAAGATCGCGCCTTCGCCCGGGCGCTGGTCATGGCGACGTTGCGCCGCCTGGGCCCCATCGATCGGGCGCTGGACGCCCGCCTGAGCCGCGAGCCCAGACCGCCGGTGCGCGATCTGTTGCGCCTGGGCCTCGCCCAAGCCTTCTACCTCTCGACGCCCGCCTTTGCGGCCGTGGACACCACCGTGGCCCTGACGCCGCGCCCAGTGCGCGGCCTCGTCAACGCCGTGCTGCGGGGCCAGCTGCGTGATGGTCCGCCATCCGAGGACGTCGAGGCGCTCGCGCCGCCCTGGCTCTTCGCCCGCTGGCGCGCCGCCTTCGGGCTGGAGGCCGCTGGCGCGATCGCCGCGGCCATCGCCGAAGAGCCGGCGACAGACCTGACGCCGAAAGGCGCCCCCGATCCCGCCCTCGTCGGGGCGCTGGAAGCCGAGGCGCTCGCGGGCGGGAGCCTGCGCACGCGCCGGCGCGGCGACCTGGCGGCGTGGCCAGGCTTCGCCGACGGGGCGTGGTGGGTGCAGGACGCCGCCGCCGCCATCCCCGCGCGCCTGCTGGCGGTCCGTCCGGGCGAGTCGGCGCTCGATCTCTGCGCCGCGCCGGGCGGCAAAACGCTTCAGCTGGCAGCCGCCGGCGCCATCGTCACCGCGGTCGATCGCGCTGAGACCCGACTCAGTGCTTTGAGAGACAACCTGACGCGCATGGGTCTTGTCGCCGAGGTTGTCGCCGCCGACGCCGCCCATTGGCCGGACGCGCGCACCTTCGACGCCGTGTTGCTCGACGCTCCCTGCTCGGCCACCGGAACCTTTCGCCGACACCCGGACGTGTTGTGGAACGCTCGGCCATCGGACATCGCCTCGCTCGCCGGCGCGCAAACGCGACTCCTGGCCGCCACCGCGCGGCGGGTGAAGCCGGGCGGCCGGCTGGTCTACAGCGTCTGCTCGTTGGAGCGCGAGGAGGGCGAGGACCAGGTTCGCGCCTTCCTGGCCGCGTTCCCCGACTTCGCGCTCGATCCGATCGCGCCCGGCCAGGGCGGAGCACCCGCCGCCAGCCTTGCGGCCGAAGGTTGGCTACGCATCCTGCCGCACCATGCGGCCGGCGGCCTGGACGGCTTCTTCATCGCTTGCTTCCAGCGCGGGGCGTGACGTCGCGGCGGCGCCGCTTTATGGCTGAGTCATGGCCGGCCCGATCATCGCCCCGTCGATTCTCTCCGCCGACTTCGCCCGCCTGGGCGAGGAATCGCGCGCCGTGGAGGCCGCCGGCGCCGACTGGCTGCACGTCGACGTCATGGATGGCCATTTCGTGCCCAATCTCACCATCGGACCGATGGTGGTGGCGGCGATCCGGCCGCACGTGACCATTCCCATCGACGTCCATCTGATGATCGCGCCGGTTGACCCCTACCTCGAGGCGTTCCGCGCCGCCGGGGCCGACCATATCCTGGTGCATCCCGAGGCCGGTCCACACCTCGACCGCACCCTGCGCCGCATCCGCGAACTGGGCGCCAGGGCCGGCGTCGTGCTCAACCCTTCGACCCCGCCCGAAGCGGTGACGTGGGTGCTCGACACCGTCGACCAGATTCTGGTGATGAGCGTCAATCCGGGCTTCGGCGGCCAGAAATTCCTCGCCGGCCAACTCGCCAAGATTGAGCGCCTGCGGGCAATGATCGACGACACCGGCCGCGACATCGTGCTGGAGGTGGACGGCGGGGTCGACGCGCAAACGGCGAAGGACTGCATCGCCGCCGGGGCCACGGCGCTGGTCGCCGGCAACGCCGTCTTCAAGGGCGGGCCTGACCGTTACGCCGCCAACATCGCCGCTTTGCGAGGCTAGAGTGCGACTGATCGGCATGCTCGACTCGCCCTACGTGCGGCGGGTGGCGATCTCCCTGAGGCTGATGGGCCTCGACTTCGCGCATGAGCCGTTGTCGGTGTTTGGCGCCTACGACGCGTTCGCCGCTATCAATCCGGTCGTGAAGGCCCCGACACTCGTCACCGACGACGGGGTCGTGCTGATGGAATCCGCGCTGATCCTGCAGTACGCCGAGGGCCTGGTCCCACCAGAGCGCCGCCTCGCGCCGGTCGATCCCACCGCTCAGACCTGCGCCCTGCGGATCGCCGGCCTGGCGCTGGCGGCCTGCGAGAAGTCGGTTCAGATCGTCTACGAGCACAACCTACGGCCGGCGGAGAAGCAACACGCACCCTGGCTCGACCGCGTCGGCGGTCAGGTGGAGGCGGCCTATCGGCTGCTGGAGGCGGAGGTCGCCAGGGCCGATCCGTGGCTGTTCGGGGACCGACCGCTGCAGGCCGACGTCACGGCCGCGGTCGCCTGGCGGTTCACCACAGAAATGCTTCCAGGCGTCGCCCCGGCAAGGCCGGCGCTCGCAGCCCTCTCGGCGCGCGCCGAGACGACCGCCGCCTTCGCCGCTTTTCCATACAGCTGACCTGCTCCCGATTGACTCGCTAGCGTCGGCGCCTATGTTCCGCGCACCTGCACGTGACTGGCGATTTGAGGTGGGTAACCACCGGGGAGCGAGCGGGATTTGAGCCGCACGCCTGGGCCCTTCCCGCAAAGCAGGAGACCCACATGAGTGCGCCCGCCTTTCCGCCCGCCCCCGATCTGGCGCCCGTCCGCCGAGCCCTGATCTCGCTCTCAGACAAGACCGGCCTCGTCGAGCTGGCCACGGCGCTGACACGTCTCGGTGTCGAGCTGATCTCCACCGGCGGCACCAAAACGGCCATCGCGGCCGCCGGCCTGCCGGTGAAAGACGTCTCCGAGATCACCGGTTTCCCGGAGATGATGGATGGGCGGGTCAAGACTCTGCATCCGGCGGTGCATGGCGCCCTGCTCGGCGTGCGCGACGCTCCCGAACACGCGCAGGCCATGGCCGCCCACGGCATCACCGGCGTCGACCTGCTCTACGTGAACCTCTACCCCTTCGAATCCACTGTCGCCGGCGGCGCCGACTTTGCGACGTCGATCGAAAACGTAGACATCGGCGGCCCGGCGATGATCCGTTCCGCGGCCAAGAACCACGGCTACGTCGCCGTCTGCACCGAGGCGTCGGACGCCGCCGCAGTGATCGCCGAGCTCGAAGCCGAAGGCGGCACACGCCTGGAGCTGCGCCGCCAGCTCGCGGCCCGCGCCTTCGCCCGCACGGCTGCCTACGACTCGGCCATCTCGAGCTGGTTCGCCTCGCAGCTCGGCGACGAATGGCCGGCCCGCAAGAGCTTCGCCGGCGCGCTCAAGCAGGCCATGCGCTATGGAGAAAACCCGCACCAGGCCGCGGCGCTCTACGTCTTCCCGGGCCCGCGACCCGGCGTCGCTACGGCCCGGCAGGTTCAGGGCAAGGCGCTCGGCTACAACAACATCAACGACACCGATGCGGCCCTGGAGCTGGTGGCTGAGTTCGACCCGGCCGAGAGCCCGGCGGTGGCGATCATCAAGCACGCCAATCCGTGCGGTGTGGCGCTCGGCGGAACGCTTGAGGAGGCCTACCGCCGGGCCTTGGCGTGCGACCCGGTCTCGGCCTTCGGCGGCATCATCGCCGTCAACCGGGCTCTGGACGAAGCCGCGGCCCGGGCCATGGTCGAAATCTTCACCGAGGTGGTCATTGCGCCAGACGCCGACGAGGCGGCGGCCGCCATCTTCGCCAAGAAGAAAAACCTGCGCCTCCTCCTGACCGGCGCCCTGCCGGACCCGCGCGCGGCCGGCGAGACCTTCAAATCTGTGGCCGGCGGCTTCCTGGTCCAGGCCCGCGACACGGCCAAGCTCGCGGCTGAGAATCTGCAAATCGTCACCAAGCTGAAGCCGACGGCGGATCAGGTGCGCGACATGCTGTTCGCCTTCACGATCGCCAAGCATGTCAAGTCGAACGCCATCGTCTTCGCCCGCGATGGTCAGACCGCAGGCATAGGCGCCGGGCAAATGAACCGCCGGGATTCGGCTCGGATCGCGGCCTTGCGGGCCGGCGAAGCGGCCGAAGCGGCGGGCCTGCCGGACTCTCTCGCCAAGGGCTCAGCCTGCGCCTCGGACGCCTTCTTCCCCTTCGCCGACGGCCTCCTGCAGGCCGTAGAGGCGGGGGCGACCTCGGTGATCCAGCCGGGCGGCTCGATTCGCGACGCCGAGGTGATCGCCGCCGCCGATGAGGCCGGGATCGCCATGGCCTTCACCGGCGTGCGGGTGTTCAGACATTAGGCAATCGGTGTGAGCGCCGGCGACGTGCTCTTGGGCCGGCAAAAACTCAGTTTACACTCCTGATTCGCCGGGGCGCGTTCCGCGATAGTGGGAACCGGCTTTGCGACAGGAGCGCGCTCCAACCTATGACTTTCGAGCCCGTTGCGGTCGGGGTTAACGGCCCGACCGCAGCGGACCTGGGATGGCGATGAGGAGCGCGGTGATGTCGGTGCTCGACACCAATCTCGTCGACTACATCTATCTGGAGCACGATGACGGCGATGTGCCGGTCCTCGTGATCAGCGACCCACTGAGCTGGCGGCCGCCCGACGATCGCCGCCACTTCTGGGCCCTGCGCGAGAAGATCAAGACCCAGATCGCCTTCATCGAAACCGGCCAGCTCACCGGGGTGTGGCCCAGCTACCAGGGCGGCAGGGTGCGGATCCAGGTCTATGCGTCCTGCGCCCTGAGCGATGCGGCGCACGATTTCTACGCCGTGCAGCAAAAGGCCATGACCGACACCAACCTCGAGCTGCGAGTGCGGCTGCTGGACGCGTAGATCGATTGTTCCTAGGCCACGGCGAGTTCGCGCAACGCAGCGTTGGCAATGGTCAGCTTGGCGAAGCTCCAGCCGCCAGGCGACTTCTCCACTTCCTCGAGCGCGCGGCGGACGTGGCGGACGCGCTCGGCATGGTCGGAGACCCAGGCCGTGACGGCATGGGCGGGCGCTTTTTCGCCGCCCGGCCCAGCGGCGTCCATGATTGCGCCGGTGAGGCTGGTCTGCTCGCCGACCATGTCCTCGATCAGCCGTCGCACGGCCATGCGCTCGAACGGATCCTCGCCTGACGTGCGCGAGGCGGCGGCGGCGCGGAGCCGATCGAAACCGAAGACGCCCCCGACCTTGTGGTAGATCTCGGCCGTGGCGGCCAGCGGCCAGGATCGCTCCCGCGCCAGGTCGCCTACCGAGGCGGCCAGGGTCAGGGGACGCATCAGGGCCACGGAGTGGGCGATCTGCTTGGGCGCGCCGGCCTTGATCCAGACCGCGGCGCGCTTGACCGCCGCCTTCTGCTCGAACGGTGAAAGCACGCCGGGCATCAGGTCTTTCAGCGTGTCGACCGCCGGCCGATTAGCGGCGACCAGGGCGTGCACCGACTGTTTGCCGGCGCGGCGAGCCAGCCAGTAGGTCTGGCCGCGCAGGATGTCGACCAGCTCGCGGTAGAGCGCCGCCTGGCCCGGCCAGAGCGTCTTTCCGTCGAGCTTCTCGACCCTCGCCCAGACCTCGGAGAAGCGCAGGGTCTGGCGGGCGGCCTCGAATGCGGACACCAGTCCGGCCGTGTCGGCGCCCGTCGCGGCGCGCAGTCGTCCGGGAAAGGTCGGACCGCAGAGATTGACGATATCGTTGCCGACCACCGTGGCGATGATCTCGCGACGCAGGCGGTGGCGCTTCATCTGATCCTCGAAGCGGCCAAGGCCCCGGGGAAAGTAGCCCTCCAGCAGGCGTAGGAACCAGGCGTCGTCCGGGGCGGCCGAGGCGCCGACGTCGTCGCACAGGTCGAGCTTGCCGTAGGCCAGCAAAACCGACAGCTCCGGTCGCGTGAGTCCCTTGCCCTGCTTGGCCCGCTCGGCCACCGCCTCGGCGTCGGGCAGACCTTCCAGCGCCCGGTCGAGCCGACCGGTGGCTTCGAGGCGAGCCATGAACCGGCTTTGGCCGTCCAGCGCGGCCGGGCCATCGGCCTCCAGAAGCGAGAGCGCCAGCGTCTGATCGTAGTTGTGCTGCAGCACATGGGCGGCGACGTCGTCAGTCATCGAGGCCAGAAGCCCATCCCGGTCAGCCGGGGCCAGGACTCCGGCCCGCTCGGCCGCACCGGTGAGGATCTTGATGTTGACCTCGTGGTCGGAGGTGTCGACGCCGGCCGAATTGTCGATGGCGTCGGTGTCGATCCGGCCGCCGGCCAGAGCGTATTCGATTCGGCCCGCCTGGGTGAGGCCGAGATTGGCTCCCTCGCCGACCACCTTGCAGCGCAGGTCACGGCCGTTCACGCGCAGCGCGTCGTTGGCCTTGTCGCCCACGTCGAGATTGGTCTCCGCCGTCGCCTTCACGTAGGTGCCGATGCCGCCCAGGTAGAGCAGGTCCGCGCGGCTTTTGAGGATGGCGTTGATCAGCTCGGCCGGAGAAAGCGCCTCGGCCTTGGTCTCCAACAGGGCCCGGACTTCGTCGCTGAGGGGCACGGACTTCAGGTTGCGCGGCCACACCCCGCCGCCCGCCGAGATCAGGCTCCGGTCGTAGTCGTCCCACGACGAGCGCGGCAGGTCGAACAGGCGCTTGCGTTCGGCCCAGGACGTCGCCGGATCGGAATCGGGGTCAAGGAAGATGTGCCGGTGATCAAAGGCGGCGCGCAGCTTCAGCGTCTTCGACAGCAGCATGCCATTGCCGAACACGTCGCCGGACATATCGCCGATGCCGATCACCGTGATCGGCTCGCGCTGAATGTCGATCCCGAGTTCGCGGAAGTGGCGCTTCACCCCTTCCCAGGCGCCGCGGGCGGTGATGCCCATCTGCTTGTGGTCGTAGCCGGCCGAGCCGCCGGAGGCGAAAGCGTCGCCCAACCAGAAGCCGTAGTCCCCGGCCACGGAATTCGCGATGTCTGAGAAACTCGCCGTACCCTTGTCGGCGGCCACCACGAGGTAGGGATCCTCGCCGTCGTGCACGACGACGCCGGCCGGATGGACCACGGCGCCCTCTCCGTCGAGGTTGTCGGTGAGGTCGAGCAGGCCGCGCAGGAACGTCTTGTAGGCCTCGATCGCCGCGGCCCGGATGTCGTCCGGCGCGCCGCCGCGGGGCAGGCGCTTGGGAAAGAAGCCGCCTTTCGAGCCGACCGGCACGATCACCGCGTTCTTCACTTGCTGGGCCTTCACCAGGCCCAGCACCTCGGTGCGGAAGTCATCGGGGCGGTCGGACCAGCGCAGGCCGCCGCGCGCCACGGGCCCGAGGCGCAGATGCACGCCCTCGACGTTCGCCGCGGCGACGAAAATCTCCCGGAAGGGCTTGGGCGCCGGCAGGTCGACCAGCTCGCGGCTCGCGACTTTGAAGCTGAGGTAAGGCTTAGGACGGCCGTCGGCGTCGCTCTGATAGTAGTTGGTGCGGGTGATCGCCAGGACGAGGGCGGCCAGGCGCCGGAGCACCCGGTCGTGGTCGAGGCTCTCCACCTCCTGCAGCGCCTCCTCGATCTCGAGCCGCAGGCGCTCGGCTGCGCGGCCCCGCGCTTCCAGTCCGGCCCCGGTCGCGGGGTCCAGTCGGGCGGCGAAGAGGTCGAGCAACAGGCGCGTCACATGCGGATGGGCCGCCACCGCCTGGGCCTGGACCGCAGGCCGGGGATCGAGGCCCGACTGCTGACGATAGCGCGAAAGGGCGCGGACCAGCGCCGCCTGGCGCCAGGAGACGCCGAGCTCGAGCACCAGGCGGTTGAAGCCGTCGCTCTCGGTCTCGCCGGTCCACACCGCCTTGAAGGTGGTCTCGAAAGGCTCGCGCCGCTCGGCGAAGGTGAGTTGCTCGCCCTCCGGATCCTCGACCAGGAACTCGTGCACCCACACGGCGGCGGAGGCGTCGCCCGGCCGCACCGCGAAGCCGTCTTCGACCAGAGCGGCGAGATTCATATCGCCCAGGATCGGCAGCACGCGCGAGAGAGCGGCGGGCGTCTCGCCGCGGCGGTAGAGCTTGAAGCGGAACTGCAGCGCGCTGTCCTCGGGCGTGCGGTAGGCGCGCACGGCGATGTCCTCGCCCAGACCCTCGATGGTCCGCGCGTCCCGCAGTGCCTCGGCGCCGTCAAAACGGTCGCGATAGCCGGCCGGGAAGGCGTCCTTGAAATCACCGAGCAGCTTCGCCGCCGCCAGGGGCCCCGCCGCGTCGGCGCGCACCGCCGCCTCGAAATCGTCGGCCCAAGTGCGAGCGATGCGACCGGCCTCGGCTTCCAGCCAGGCGATGTCCGGCTGGACCGCGCCGTCGGGCGGCAGACCGATGATGTAGTGGATGCGCGCCAGCGGCTGATCGGAATAATTCGGCATGCAGTCGGTGACATGGCCGCCGAAGGCGCGCGCGAAGAGCTCGCCGGCCCGCTCGCGCAGTCGCTCGTCGTAGCGCTCCCGCGGCGCATAGAGCAGGATCGAGACGAAACGGTCGTAGGGGTCGCGGCGAACGAACAGCTTTATCTTCGGCCTGTCGAGCAGGTGGAGGATGTCGAGCGCTGTGTCGCGGAGCTCGTCGACGGGGATCTGGAACAGCTCGTCGCGGGGATAGGTCTCGAGGATATACTCCAGGCGCACGGCGTTGTGCCCGCCCCTGGGGAAGCCGGCATCGGCCATGACCCTGTCGATCTTGTCGCGCAGCAGCGGTATTTCGTGCGCCGGCTCCTCATAGGCTTGGTCGGTGAACAGGCCCACAAAACGGGTCTCGCCCACCGGCTCGCCGGAGGGCCCGTGACGGCGCACGCCGATGTAGTCCATGTAGGCGCGTCGGTGCACGCGCGAGCGCAGGTTGGCCTTGGCCACCACCACCGGAGCAGCCACCTCCGTGCGCCAGCGCAGCGACGAGGCGAGCACCGAGGGTTCGCTCGAGCGCCTGAGGACGAGATTGTTCGGATCGCGCAGGACGCCGAGACCCGCGGCGTGGTCGTAGACCGGCTCCTCGGCGGCATAGGCGCCCTCGGCGGATCGCGGATAGTCGTAGGCCCGGGCCCCGAGAAAGACGAACCGGCCGCCCTCGACCCACTTCAGGAAGGCCACCTCTTCGGCCACCGTCGCCGCGCCGACCGTGTCGGCCAGCGCCGGCGCGGCCCGCTCCAGATCGTCGATCGTTTGGACGAAAAGGGTTCGCATGGACTGAAAATCGTCGACGGCGGCGTGGTTGTCGGCCAGCGCCGCGCGCACGCGCTCGACCAGTCCGGCCCGCCGCTCCTCGGCCACGGGCGCCAACCAGATCTGGATCATCGAGGTCGGACCGGCCGGCCCGGCCACGACCGGGTGGAACATCGCCAGCACCTCGGCGCTGGCCTCCGCCGCCTCGCCCATGACGCTGTCGACCAGGAACCGCGCGTCCGGCTGGACGATTTCCAGGAGGTCGAGGCCGAGATCGCGCCCACCGGCCCCGCTCGCACGGATCAGCCGGATCGCCGTCGCCGCGCCCTGACGCGCCTCGCCCCAGCGCCAGAAGCTCTCCAGGGCCTCGGCCAGGTCGTCGGGAGTCACATCGGGCAGCTCGCCGGGACGAAAGTCCTCGAGTACGGCGGCGAGGAAGCCTCTCTTCGCCGCTTCGGGCGCGCCGAAGACGGATTCCAGATATTTGAGCGTAAATCCCCCCATTGGGAGCGCTTCGAGCGTCATTCGACCACCGGTTGGCGATTTTTGGCGGCCCTTGTACGCCGATTGAGGCGTTCGTGGGGCGTTTTCAGCCGACGATCGCGTCCTTTTCAGCTGAAGCACCCAGCGGGTCGCCATCGCCCGACAGCAGGATCGCGATCCACAGCGAGCCGCGGAACTGGGCCAGGATCACCATGGTCAGCACCGTCAGGGGCGTGGACAGGAACATCCCAGGCAAGCCCCACACCGCGCCCCAGAAGGCCAGGGACAGCATGACGATCAGGGGGTCCATGTTGAGGCTGTTCCCCTGCATGCGAGGCAGGAAGATGTTACCGACCACGAAGGCGATGGCGAAGGTGCCGCCCAGCACCTCGAGCGCGTGCGCGTAGTCGCCGAACTGCAGCAGGGCGAAAAGCGCCGGCAGGCCGATGCCGGCCACCGCGCCCAGGATCGGCACATAGTTCAGGATGAAGATCAGGAACGCCCAGAAGAACGCGTGGTCGAGACCGACGATAAGCATGACGACGAACGAGCCCGCCGCGATGACGAAGCCGGTCACGGTCTGGATCCACAGGTAGCGCTCGATGGAGTCGCGCACGCGGAGGAAGACGCTGAGCGCTTCGTGGCGCGCCTCGCGCGTGCCGAAAAGGCGCACGGTCTTGCGCTCGAAGGCATGACGCGAGGCGATCAGGAAGCCGAGGTAGAGCAGCACCAGCACCGCCGCCGAACCAAAATTCTGCAGGGCCTGAGCCAGGGCGGGGGCGTACTGCATGGGATCCAGCCGGCCGAGAAGTTGCGCCACCGACTGGGGCGTATGCGGTCCCAGCCGGGCGGCCGCCTGGGCGAGCAGGGCATCGAGCTTGGGCTGGTCGCGCGCCAGGGTGGCGATGAATCCCTCGGCGTTGGCCGTCACCACCACCACAGAAAACACCACCAGAAGGATCGAGACGACGATAGCGGTCCCCATCGCCGCGCGCGGATGCAGGCTGGGCACCCGGCCGAGGATCGCGCGGCTGAGCCCGTCGACCATCACCGCCAGGAAGATCGCCAGCAACAGAGGCGTGATGATGCCGCCCATCCAGTGGGCGGCCGCGCCGGTCACCACCACAGCAATGACCACCAGCGCGTTGCGGGCGGTGGCTGGCGGCGGCGGGGGCGCGGACATAGGCCTTGTTCTCGCCCACAGGGGGTCTAAGTCAATGCGCCGCCATGATCGCGCTCCTCACCACGACCGATTCCGTGAAGCTCGCCGCCGTCTCGGCCCTCCTCGCGGATGGGGGCGTGACCTGCGAGACTTTCGACTCCGGAGCCGGGGGCCTTTACCCGTCAATCATCCCCCGGCGCATCATGGTGGCCGACGAGGACGCGGCCTCGGCGCGACGGCTCCTGCGTCAGGCTGGCTTCGTGGAGGCCAAGGACGGCGACTGGGACCTGGCCGGCGCCGGATGACGAAGCCCGGCCCATCGAGGCCGCGCTTGCGGCCCAGGGGCCGCGCTTGACCCCAACGCAGCGGCCATGCATGGGAGCGCCGGGAGAGAACGCAAGGAGAAGTCCCCAAATGCGGATCGTCGGCTGGGCCATCGCCGTGATGGTCGCACTCGCCTCGCCGAGCCTCGCGCTGGCCGCGGGCAAGGACAACCCCGCCATCACCAAGGAGGCCCGCGCCAAGGGCATGGCCGACGCGCCAGCCCTGCTCCAGGCCGCGGGTTCTGACTGTCAGATCGGCGACGCGCGCTTCATCGGTGAAGCGGCCGACGCCAAGACCAAGTCGAAGATTGACCTCTATGAGGTGGCCTGCACGGGCAGCGAGGGCTTCCTCGTCGAGAAGACCAGCACGCAGCCGGCGCCTGAGCTCTTTACCTGCATGGAAGCCAAGAGCGCCGCCGAGGCCGGCAACAAGACCGCCAACCAGTGCATCCTACCCGGCAACGCCGATCCGACGGCAGGCCTCGTACCGTTCATCCAGAAGGCCGGTGTCACCTGCACGCCCGACAAGGTGCGCGCGATCGGCCACTCGAGCACCACCGTCTACTTCGAGATCGCCTGCCATGAGGGCGCGCCGGGCTACATCCTGGAGATTTCCACACCGGCGAGCCTCTCCAAGCCGGTTCAGGCCGATCCTTGTATCGGCTTCGATCCGAACACCAATCCGCACTGCGAGCTAACCGACCGCACGACCCAGATGTCGATCGTCGACCGCCTGACCAAGGCCTCCGGCAAGCCCTGCGATGTCAAGGATCGCGGCTATATTGGCGTCGGCTCGACAGGCGCCACCTACTACGAGGTAGCCTGCCAGGACGGCAAAGGCTTCGTGCTCCAGTCCGACGCCAAGGGCGCCTTCATCAAGGCCATCCCTTGCATCGAGGCGGAGGGAATTGCTGGCGGCTGCAAGCTCACCGACACCCGCCAGGCCAAGACCGAACAGAACGGCCTCTATTCCGAGTTGGCCAAGAAGGCCGGTTTTGACTGCACGGTTTCGGGCTACGGCCCGTTCGATGTCGCCGAGCAGGGTAAGGAAGTGGTCGAGCTGGTCTGTTCCAATCGGCCGGATGGCGCCGTCGCCGTGTTTCCGGCCAGCGGCGCGGGTGGAGTCGTCTACGACTGCGCCCACTCCGAACTGATGGGCTACCGCTGCACCCTGAACAAGCCGGCCGCCTCCTACGGCAAGCTGACCGACGATCTCAAGGCGCTTGGTAAGAACACCTGCCAGGTGTCGGAAACGCGCGTGGTCGGGGTGGCCGCGGACCAGACCGGCTATATCGAGGTCGGCTGCTCCGACGGCCTGCCCGGCTACATGGTCTCCTACACCATGAACCCGATCAAACCGAAGAGTCCCCTGGTCTGCGCCGAGGCCAAGGGCATCGGCGGCGGCTGCACCCTGCCGCACAACGCGACCAAGAGCTGACGTCGCTGAGGGTCTTCCTCCCCTTCCGTGGGGGAGGCGGCCCGAACGACCGCAAGGTGTGAGCGTAGCGCCGGCGCTACGAGGTAGGCAGCGTCTCCAGGAACCGCACCGGAGCGCCGAGCCCTGGGGCGACGATCTCGTCCTCGCGCATGACGGCGACGCCGCGGATCACCGTCGCCACCGGCCAACCCCGCACCTGCATGCCGTCGAACGGCGTCCAGCCGCTGCGGGTGGCCATATTCTCGTGCTTGAGGGTGCGTCGCGCCGCGAGATCGACGATCGTCAAGTCGGCGTCGAAGCCCTCGGCCATGCGGCCCTTGTCGGCCATGCCGAAAATCCGCTGCGGGCCGTGGCTGGTCAGATCGACGAGCCGCTCGAGGGTCAGCCGTCCCTCGGCCACGTGGGTCAACATCACCGGCAGCAGGGTCTGCACCCCGGGCATGCCGGACGGCGAGGCCGGATAGGGTCGGGCCTTCTCCTCCCGTGTGTGCGGCGCGTGGTCGGAGCCGAGCACGTCGGCGACGCCCATCTCGATCCCACGCCACAGGCCAGCCTGGTGCCGCGCCTCGCGGATCGGCGGGTTCATCTGGGCGAAGCCATGCAGCCGCTCATAGGCTTCAGGCCCGGTGAGAGTCAGGTGCTGCGGCGTCAGCTCGACACTGGCCACGTCCTTGTGCTCGGCGAGGAACGCGATCTCTTCGGCGGTGGTCACGTGCAGCACGTGGATGCGTTTGCCCAGCGCGCGGGCCAGGCCCACCAGTCGATGCGTCGAGCGGATCGCCGACTCCGCGTCGCGCACTTCGGGGTGGCTGGTCCAGTCGCCCGTCCGCGCCAAAGGCCGGCGCTCGGCCAGCCGGTACTCATCCTCGGAATGGAAGGTTCCGCGTCGGTTGATGTGGCGCAGCACGGCGGCCACGCCCTCGTCGTCCGGCACCAGCAGGGAGCCCGTCGAGGCGCCCATGAACACCTTCACCCCACAACAACCGGGTAGGCGCTCCAGCTCGCCCAGGAACCGCGCGTTCTCATGCGTGCCGCCGACATAGAATGCGTGGTCGCAATGCATGCGCCCGCGCGCCCGCTCCAGCTTGTCGGCCAGGGCGTCGGCGTCAGTGGTGGTCGGTTCGGTGTTGGGCATCTCGAACACCGCCGTCACCCCACCGAGCACGGCGCAGCGCGAGCCGGTTTCCAGATCCTCTTTCCACTCCAGGCCCGGCTCGCGGAAGTGGACCTGGCTATCGATGACGCCCGGCATGACGGTCAGGCCGCGCGCATCGATCACCTCGCCGGCCGAGGCCTGGGCGAGGTCGCCGACGGCGGCGATCTTGCCGGCTCTGACGCCGACATCCGCAAATCCGCGGCCGGCGTGGTTAACGACCTCGCCGCCGCGGACGATCAGGTCGAAGGTTTCAGGCATGCACGGTCTCCGGCGCGGTGTCTCGGATCAGGGCTTCGGCCTCGGCCAGCACCTCGCCCACAATGAGGTCGGACATGTGGCGCACCTGCTGATTGAGGCCGGGATCGATGGCGAGGAAGGCCTCGAACGGCCGCGGGCCGCGCAAGGCGCGCGCCCTCGGGCCCCAAGGCGCGTAGAGCCGGTCGTCCGAGGGGCCGAACAGACCGAGCGTCGGCGCACCGGCCGCCGCCGCCAGGTGCATCGCCCCCGAATCGTTGCCGATGAAGAGCCGCGCGCGCTTCAGGGCGGCGTAGACCGTCAGCAAGCTCTCCGAGCCGACGAGGTCGATCTGGCGCTCGCTCGGCGCGACGGCCTTGACCTGGTTGGTCGCCTCGCGGTCGCGCCAGACGCCCAGCACCATCAGCCGCCCGCCCTCCAGGGCTCCGCCGCGGCCGATCAATCCGCGGGCCACCGCGGCGAAGCGCTCCGCAGGCCAGGCCTTGCCCATCCAGTTGGCGGCCGGAGCGATGGCCAGGATCGGCCCCTGGCCGGCCGTGAGCTTGGCCGCGTGGGCTTCGGTGTCGGCGCTGGTGAAGAGGTGCGGCGCCGGCGGATCATCCGCCAGGCTCAGCAGCCTGGCCGCCTCAATCACCTTGGACTCGATTTTCCCGGATGGCCGATGGACGGCCCGGCGCGAGCGCCGCAACAGGCTTGAGACGCCCGAGCCGCGCAGGTCGACGATCAGGCCCCAGTTGCGATTCCGGACCTCGTTCCAAAGCGCCAGCCAGTGACCCGCAAACGGTCGCTTCTCCATGACCATCACCCGTTCGGCGCCCGGCGTCTCGGCGAACAGCGGCGCGGTGAGCTCGCTGCCGACGAAGGTGAAGACGGCGTCCGGCACATTATCAACCAGCGCTTTGACGAGCCCCGAAGCCAGGACGGCGTCGCCGATGCGGCTCGGCGCGATGAAGAGGATCGGAAACGGCCGGCGCGTCATCCGGCCGATGTATAGGCCGCCGAAACGCGGGCGTCCCGCCCGCATTTGCCGGCGAGACGCCGACGCTCCATATCGTCAGTATGCCCCGCCACGCCGCCCTCACCGACCGCGCCCTCATCGACGTCGCCGGACCGGACTGGCGCAGCTTTCTCCAGGGCCTTCTCACCCAGGAGGTCGAGGCCCTGGCCGAGGGCGAGATCCGCTTCGGGGCCCTGCTGACGCCGCAAGGGCGGCTGCTCTACGACCTGTTCCTGATCGGAACGGAGCAAGGCTGCCGCCTCGACTGCGCCGCCCAGCATCGCGACGCTCTGATCGCGCGGCTCACGATCTACCGCCTGCGCGCCAGGGTGACGATCGCGCCGCTGGATCTGCCGGTCGTGGCTCTTTGGGACGTCGAGGCGCCGCTCGCCGGCTGGCTGGCCGACCCACGCCTGCCGGACCTGGGCCTTCGCGGCTACGGCCTCGCCGCCCCGGGCGGAGCGGCGTCCGGCGACTACGACGCCCATCGCCTTTCGCTCAGCGTCCCAGGCTCAGCGGACTGGGGTTCCGACAGCACCTACCCCATCGAAGCTAACTTCGATCTCCTCAACGGCATCGACTTCAGGAAGGGCTGCTTCGTCGGCCAGGAGACCACCTCGCGCATGAAACGCCGCGGCCAGATCAAGACCCGCATGGCGGCGGTCGCCTACGAGGGGGCCGCGCTCGACCCGGGCAGCGAGCTCCTGGCGGGAGACCTGCGCGCCGGCGAGAGCCACTCCAGCGCCGACGGCGTCGCCATCGCCAGCCTGCGCCTCGACCGCCTGAACGCCGGCGAGCGCCGCCTGCCGGATGGGCGGGCGTGGCGGCCGGAATTGCCGGCGTGGATGGCGGAAGCGCACGAGCCGCGCACGCCCGAATGAAGGTGGTGGTCGTGTTCGACGTAGACTACGGCGGGCGTGGCGACGCCGACCTCGGCGACGCCTTCTGGCTGATCGAGTCGCCGCCAAACCGTACCTTGGCCACCCGGGTCTGGGCCGCAGGCGCGACGGATCCGAACAGTGCGGTGTTCAAGGCCAATTCTCCGACCGAAGACCAAGCGCTGGAGCGGTTCGAAGATGTCGAACTGCACCACCCCGGCTGGACTGAAATTGCATTTGTCGGGGTTCCGCTCACCCGCGATCTGGATCATCGATTCCGGGAGCGCCTATTGATTGTGGCTTCCAATTCCGCAGGATTTCTGGTGCGGCGATGAACCGCCCTACCCGCCGATCGGTTGACCCCGAATAGGTTTGATCACCGCCACCCGGCAGCCTAGCCTGGCTGAAAGGCGGGGAATTCGGGGGTCTGGCTATGGCCGTGCATTTGCGACGCGGGTCGCCGTCGGACGCCCCAGCGCTCGGCGACATCTGTTACCGGGCCTTCAAGAGCCTCGCCGAGGCGCATGGCTTTGAGCCGGATTTTCCGAGCGTCGAGCTGGCGGTCGGCGTCATGTCCGGCCTCCTCGCCCACCCGGGCTTCTACAACGTGGTCGCCGAAGCAGGCGGCCGGATTGTCGGCAGCAACTTTCTCGACGAACGCAACGCCATCAGCGGCGTGGGGCCGATCACGATCGATCCGGATTCGCAGAACGACGGCGCCGGTCGGGCCCTGATGGTCGACGTCATGACCCGCTCCGAGGCGCGCGGCTTCGCCGGAATCCGGCTGGTGCAGGCCGGCTATCACAGCCGCTCCCTGGCGCTCTACGCCAAGCTCGGCTTCGCGGCGCGCGAACCGCTCGCCTGCCTGCAAGGACCGGCGATCGGCGAGACGATGCCCAGCTGCGCCGTGCGCCCCGCCACGCCGGCCGACCTCGCGGCTTGCGATCGCCTGTGCCTCGAGGTCCATGGACATACGCGGAGCGGCGAACTGGCTGACGCCATCGCCCAGGGCTCGGCGCGGGTGGTTGAGCGGTCGGGGCGGATCACCGGCTACGCTTCGATGATCGCCTTCTTCGGCCACGCCGTCGGCGAAACCAACGACGACCTGAAAGCCCTGATCGCGGCGGCCGAGGCCTTTCTCGGACCTGGGTTCCTGATCCCCACCCGTAACCACGCTCTGCTGCGCTGGACGCTGGAGGCGGGACTACGCATCACCCAGACCCTGACCTTGAATGACGATCGGTCTCTACAACGAGCCCGCCGGGGCCTGGCTGCCGTCAGTGACCTATTGAGCTCGGACCGGGGCGCCGTGATGAGAAGCTACGGAAAACTGTGGCCAGCGGTTTGCTCGACGTTCGTCGCGATCGCCGGCGCGTCGTCTGCAGTCGCCGCGCCATCGCCGGCAGTGATCGCCGATATCGACCTCGCCAAGCCCTTCGCCACCCGCGCGCCTTGGCGATTCACCGCCACGCAAGGCGAGCCGATCAAAGATCCGATCTACGGGGAAGGCGACGCGCCCGGCCCGATCAAGCTTTGCCTGCGCGCCAGCCTCACGGCGCCCTGCGATGCTCAGCTTCGCGGCAACCTGCCCACTCAGTCGCTCTCCGAGATCTTCTCGGACGTTCATTTTCTTTCCGGCGCGGAGGTCGTCCGGCCCCACGGCGTCAGCGGTCAGCCCCTCCTACTGGTCCAAACCGCCAGCCTGCGCAGCGGGGATGGCGACCGGGTCGTCTACACGCAGGTCTTGGCCTATCGCCGGGCCGATGATCGTTTCGAGCGCATCTACGAGCGCTCGACCGGCCGCAACAATAATCAGGAGACCCGATTCATTGCGGCGGGCCCATTGAGAGGCGACATCATCTCGGTCGAGCCCACAGAGAACGCGCCTTACGGCTTCTGGATCTCGGTCAGCGCGCTCACGCCTCAAGACACCTATCGGCAGGTGCTGCGCTATCGCAGCGCCACGCGATACAACGACGGCAATAGCCTGGCCGTGATCGACTCCGAGATGCCGAATATCCAGCAACGCCTCGGCGTCTGGAAGCCCGGAACGCCCTTACCGCTGCCGCCCAGCCCGTGTCCGAAGCCGCACCTGATCCGCGCCGAATTGTGGTGCCGCTAGTGGATTGGCGACCTTCGGCCAGAACAGCGGCCTCGCGGCAAAGCTGGGGCTTGGCTAGCCTGTCCCGCCTCCGCTAGAAGCGCGTCATGGTCCGGTCTCAGCGCCAACAACAATCCGAGCAACGTCCCCTCGCGGCAGTGTTGGCCTGCGCCTTTCGAACCTTCTGAAGGCCCAAACCCCGCTCCGGCGGGGACTTTGCTGCGCGCGCCCTCGCCGAGCCCCGTCCCAGGAGCTCTCCCATGTTTACCGAATCCGACATCGACCACATCGGTCGCGGGGTCGAATCCCGCACCCTCCCAAAGGCGGAGTGGACTCACGCGGCCCATTTCGCCGCGCTGGTCTGGCTGATGGCGCAATCGACACGAGTCCCCGAGCTCGAAATGCCGGAGCTGATTCGCGCCTACAACGAAGCGACCGGCACGCCCAACACTGATGAGAGCGGCTACCACGAGACCATCACCCAGGCCTCGATCCGAGTGGTCCGCGCCTTCCTGCGCGACCGGTCGGATCTGAGCCGCGCCGAGGCGCTTGGCAAATTGCTCGCCTCCCGCCTGGGTCGTTCGGACTGGCCTCTGGCTCACTACAGCTATGAACGACTGTTTTCTGTCGCGGCGCGCCGCAGTTGGGTCGAGCCGGACCTCGCGCCGCTGCCGATCTAACCCCAGCGCTCGCACGGCCACTCGTAGCCCGTCGCGCCGCCGTCATCGGCGAGTTGCGCGAGCACGTATCCCAGCACCCGGCCGCTATCGAACAACGCCCAGGTCTTGCCCCAGCCCCGGCGGGCGAGATCACGCGTGGCCGCGTCGTCGGCCATCAGATCGCGCAGCGACGCGGCGAGGCCGTCGAGGTCGTCGTAGAACACGGCTTCCTCGTCTGAATAGAACCGCTCGAACCCGGGCCGCCGATCGAGGAGCACAGCGAGGCCGCAGCCGAAGAAGTGGGCCATGCGGTCGGAGGCGTAGAGCGGCAGGCTGGCGCGGCGCGACAGCGACCAGCCGACCCGCGCCGAGGCCAGGGCCTCGAAATAGCGAACGCCGCGCGCCTTCGGCTCGCCGCCGACGCCGGGGGTCAGCGCGCGCAGGCTCGGAACGGC
>Ga0302314_10004932_pt1 | contig 24408 bp, 20 predicted proteins | sample III_Palsa_N2_3_FD_200533 | JGI IMG/M metagenome (GOLD analysis project Ga0302314, IMG submission 200533) | Peat permafrost microbial communities from Stordalen Mire near Abisko, Sweden - III_Palsa_N2_3 | ecosystem: Environmental > Terrestrial > Soil > Palsa > Peat permafrost | place: Sweden... | reverse complement strand
TCGGTCTCGACGGCATCATCGCCACGAACACGACCATTTCCCGCGAGGGCCTCCACGATAGCGCCGCCGTGGCGGACGCCGGCCCCGGCGGCCTGTCCGGCGCACCGCTGAAGGCCCGCGCGCTTGAGGTGCTCCGCCGGCTGCACGCTCGCACCGGAGACCGCCTCGTGCTCATAGCGGCCGGCGGCATCGAGACCGCCGACGACGCCTGGGACCGCCTGGCAGCCGGCGCCACCCTCATCCAGGCCTACACGGCCTTCATCTACCAAGGCCCGTTCTGGCCCAAGCAGGTGCAGCAGGGCCTAACAAGCTGGATCCGCGCCGCGAAACCGGAGCTTTAGACCACGAAGCCCGCTGTCTCAAGGGTGAATGAGAATGGGTCAGGCAGCTTGATGCGGCCCCCGATCCGGACCGCGGAACTGCTGGTGTATTCGTCGCTCACCGGGTCGCCGAAAAGCGTGACTTCACGACGCTGGCGATCGATGAGCAGGTAGAGGGGGATCCGCGCGGCGGCGTAGGCGCGACGTTTGGCATTGCGATCATGATCTGGCGAGGACGAGGTGACCTCGACCACCATGGCGACGCCGGATGTCGGCATCCACGTCGGCGCGTCAAGGAACAGGTCCAGCTTCGCGGGCACGAAGGTCATGTCCGGGATAACTCGGCCCTCCCCCTCGACGGCCGGGACAATTAGCCCCTTTTGCCCGGAAAAGTGCATTCGCGTACCACTGCCCGCGAGAACCTGCTCAACGATCTGCATGATGCAGCGTTCGTGGTTGCCGTTGGGGGGTGGCGTCACGACGATCTCTCCGTCAATCAGCTCGGCTCGGTAGCCCTCAGGGGTATCGAAGGAGAGAAAGTCCTGCAGCGTGAAATCCATCTCAGCGTCTGATTCACGGGTCATTACGATCATGTTCCGCTCCTCCCTCGTGATTGAAACACTATCACAGAGCGAACAGAACGCCACCTTTCAGCTACAGATAGCAACCAATTGCCAAATGCACCCACTTGCACAATCACTTCTGTAGCCAGGTTACTACGTTATGACTCAGACACCAGTTCGGCGTCGGCACCAAGGAGCAAGGCGGCGATGCACGGCGTGATCTGGGCGGCTACCCGCCTCAAGCAGCCGGCGGAGGCCTGCCGTTGCGGCAAGCCCTCGTTTCCGCGGAAACGCCTCGTGAACTTTTTCACAAGCAACCTCCGTGGGGCAGCGTTGCCGCAGCAATGCTAGGCACTGGAAAGCGTGATCGGTTTCTGTGTAGCGGGTTCGATACGGATTGCTGTTGTTGCGCAGTAATCTGGGTCGGGATCTGTGGCGGCGGGGCTGGCGGGCTCGCCGGGCGGGTCACGTGGGGCGGGAGACTTGCATGGGGCTGCTGCTTGAGGCGGTGGACGCCGACGGGCCGTGGCGGTGGCGATGGCTGCTGTCCGATGAGGAGACCGGGAACCCGGTAGCCGACCACGTGGTGAACCTTGACCCGGCGTCGGTCGAGGTCGCGCGCTTCGCGGATCTGCACGGGTACGTGGACTCGTATGCCGCACCTGGCCGACGGGCCAGGGACGAGGCGCGGTTCGTGGCGGCGGCGGGCGAATGGGCCGGACGGGAACTGCTCGGCGAAGCCATCGGGGCCGCGATCGTGGCGGCGACGCCTGTCACGGTGCGGGTAAGAGTCCCGGTGGCTCTCGACTCCGTGCTGCTGTGGCCGCTGGAGCTGGCTCATGCGGACGGCCGTCCGCTGGCGGCGCGAGGGGATGTGGCGCTGGTCTACGACGTCGCCCCGGACGCCCCCGCGCCGCGCAAGAACGAGGCCGGCACCACTTTGCGGGTGCTGGCGGTGTTCTCCCAGCCGACGAAGACGGATCTGCTCGCGCTGCGCCGGGAAAGGTACGCGCTCGGCCAGCTGATCCGGCGGCTCCGGCGGGAACGCGCGATGGTCACGCTCCAGGTGGTGCAGTACGGGGTGACGCGAGAGCGCCTGCGGCAGATCGCCGAAGACGGGGACGGGTCGGACGTGCTGCACCTGTCCGGACACGGAGCGGGCGGGGTAATCGCGCTGGAAAAGGCGGACGGGTCGCCCGATCTAGTGCCGACCGCGGACCTGGTGGGGTTGCTGTGCCCCGTGCGGCGGCGGGTACGGCTGGCGGTGGTATCGGCGTGCGAGTCCGCAGCCACGGGAGCAGGGCCGAATAAAGGGGCGGCGGCCGGTGGGGATGCGGCCACGGGGCCGGGCGCGGGGCCGGGTGCGGGTACGGGCGGGCAGGAAGCTGGCGGTGACCACGCCGGTGCTGGAGATCAGGACGCTGGCGGTGATCATGGCGGTGCGGGAGATCAGACTGGTACGGGACTCGGGCCGGGCCCCGTGGCCTACCGGGTCCATCCTGGCGTCGCGGCGGCGATCGCGGCTGCCGCCGGGCCGGGGGTGCGGGAGGCCGCCGATGCCGAGCTGGCCGCGTTCTGGGTGACGGTCGCCTACCAGGCGCGCGAGCGGGAGGGCGGGGAGGACAGCGGCCTGGTGGTGCGGGCGGGGCTGGCGGCGGCCCCCTACCTGCTGCGCCTCGGCGACTGGGACACCGCCGTCAGCCTGCTCGAGGACGCCGTCAACAGGGACGGGTCGCCGGGGACGGTGCAGGCGGCACTGCCGGGACTGCGGCGCATCGCCGCCGCCACCGGCACGCCCGGCCACACCCGCGGGCTGGCCCGGGCGCTGCGCAGCGTGGACCCGGGCGAGGCGGAGCGACTGCTGCGCGACGCCCTGGCCGCCGCCGACACCGCCGGCAACTACCGGACGGCGTCCGCCGCCGACACCGACCTGGTCAACCTGCTGCGGGATGCCGGGCGGCTGGCGGCGGCGCTGGCGGCGGCCGGGCAGGCGGCGGAGCGCACGCGGCGGGCCGGGCTCGGACCGTGGACCCAGCTACTCGGCGGGGCAGCGGGCGCACCGGCTCGCCGCCGCCCTCATCTACCGGCTGGCCGGCGCGGCCCACGACCTCGCCGGCACGGTGCGCGCCCTAGCGGCCGAACTGCGCGAAGACGACGACGCTGGCCTACCGTCGACCGTCGCGGAGGTGACCGGGATCGCCGAGCGGACCGAGGGGGTGCGCCTTGGCGGCCTGCTCGCCGCCCTGCAGCCCGACCCCCGCGCCGTGCAGGATGCCCTCACCGAGGTCCTGCGCGCCGCCGCGGACCTGCCACCCGGCGAGGACGAAATCGGTATCGCGTCCCAGGTGCGGCAGTGGGAGCCGGTGATCGCCGGCATCGTCGCCGCGTGCCAGGCCGGGCAGGAACCACCGGCGGACCTCCTGGAGTTCCTGAACGAGTATGCCGAGAACCCGGACTGGGCGGCGCTGGCCGCCGTCCTGCGCCGCGTCCTGGCCGGCGAGCGCGGCGACCCCCTCCTCGACGGCCTCGACCCCATCGACACCGCCATCGCCCGCGAGACCCTCGCCCGCCTCACGTAGCGAGGCATGGCCGCATCCGCCTCACGCAGTCTGCGCGACCGCGGTTGCGGCAAGCCGACGTTTCCGCGGAAGCGCTTCGTGAACTGTTTCACAAGCACCCCGCACCGCCGCCGACCAGAGACACTTGAACCGGTAACAGAGAGCCGCCGCCATGCGAGCGTCAAGCCTGTAGTTGCTCACGTGTCTTACGGATATCGCTAACCCATCCCCCACAACAGGCGCCTCGGCCCGGAGAGAGCGGCCCGGAGCAGATTTTCCGCGCTGGCCAGGAGGAGCGGGGCGGCCGCGGTCCGACCGCGCGCGTTCGGGGCCACGCTTTTAGGCCACGATAGCGCGCGGGAGCGACCGCCCCCGCCCCGCGACCTCACCGGACTGGAGTAACCGTGACGCGATCACAAGACGCCCCCAGCAGGTGTGTCCGCCGGGACAACGAGATCCAGATGCGGTATCAGACGCCCCGGTCCGTTCATCCAAATCTTGTTCTTGACCTTAACTCTTGTCCGTGGCGGCGGCGGACAGGCGCGCGGCGGGCTCACCTACCGCGGGCGGGCGGGCTATTCCGCGCGGCGCGCTTCGACGTAGATTGTGCCGCCGGAACGCATGGCCACCTCGATGGCCGTCCCGATCAGGGCGAAGGGAAGCGCGACAACCGCGGCGGCGAGGGCATAGAGCCGGACGGCGGGGTTGGCCGTCGCCTGGCGCGCCTCGCTGCGGCGGATCGCGTCGTACAGATCGGGGTGCCCTGGAAGCCGTATGACGAGACCGTGCAGCCAGCCGAACAGGACCTGACCGCCGCGCGTGTAGCTCACTCGCTCGACGCGGAACCCGAGCTCCTCGATCTGGGACAGCAGCGCGGGGGGGCTGATGTGCACCAGGTGGCGGGGCAGGTCGAGGGCGAGCCAGTAGTCACCGAACAGGCGGGCCTGGAGGCTCGTCGCGTTGGGCACGGCGACGACGAGCACACCGCCGGGTGCCACGAGCGTCGCCGCGTGCCGCAGCGACCTTACCGGCCGGCGAAGGTGCTCAAGCGAATGCCAGAAGATGACCGCGGACCAGGATCCCGTCATCTCCTCAAGCTCAACGGCACGCACGTGCGGGTGGTTCTTGGCCGCGTAGGGATCGACACCGACCGCCTCCCTGCCATGCCGCCTGAACGACGCGATGAGGTTCCCGTCGCCGGCCCCGACGTCGAGGATCGGTCCCGCGGGCAAGATCTTGTGCAGCCGGTTCGCCAGGGTTGACCGCATCCGCCGCAATACCTTGTCGCCCAGGCCGGAGAACCGGCCATCCTCCGGGCGGTACCAAGGCGCGTACGCCTCGCCGAGTTGCTCGTCACTTGGCCATGGCGAGGTGGTCGCAACGCCGCATTCCGCGCACCGGATCCTGCCGGGACGATGCTCGTCCGCGCCGTCGAAGTGATGCCCGCACCAGGCGCACTCACTGGCGGCGGGCGCCGCGATCCGCGCATACGCCACAGCGGGGTTGGTTTCCCGCGGCGAATCACCTTCTGTCGCGCTCACGCTCACGTCAGATGCCGGTTTCACGAATGACAAACAGATCAACCCCTCGACGAGCACTTCCACGGCAAACGTATCGGCTAGCTCACCGGCCTCCCCATGCCCGCGTGCAAGGTACCACCCTAGGGCAAACGAGGCAGGGGCCGGCGGGGAACTAGGCAAGTCTAGGTAAGACAACGTCACTCAAGCGCAATAGGTAGGGTTTTGGTTATGCGCGACCACTCCCCAGTCGGAACTGACGCTGCGACCGAGCAGTCAACGTCGACATCGGCAGGCGAGCTACCGGACCAAGCCGACCAGGCAGGGCAGCTCGGTGACCAGAGCCACTCAGCGCTCGCTGCAGGCCGACGGGTGACGCGCGGCCGACGGGCAGCCGCGGCGGCGGCGTGGTCGGTCGGCGCTATCACGATTTTCCTCCTGTTTCTTAAGATTTCCTTTACTAAATGGGTGGACTCGGACGGGGCGAATAACGCGCTCCAAGCCTATGACATGCTGCATGGCCACATCTTGCTGCACGGCTGGATCATCGGCGACGCGACGTATTACACCTTCGAGCTTCCGCTGATAGCGGTCGTCGAAATCTTTTTTGGCCTGCATAACGACGCCATGAACGTGTCCGAGGCACTGATCTACCTGATCGTTGCCGCCTGGGCCATCGCGATCGCCGTGACTGACAGCCGGGGCACATCACGGGCGGTACGGGCCGCGATCGTGGTGGCCGTGCTCGCCGCCCCCGTCTTCATCAGCTCGGACATGTGGATACCGCTCGGGATACCCGACCACACCGGCACCACCGTCTTCCTGCTGATTACCTGCCTGCTCGTCGACCGCGCGCCAAACCGGCGCTTTACCGCGCCGCTGGTCTGCCTGATCCTGTGCGCCGGCCAGATCGGCGACGTGACCGTCCGCTTTGTCGCCGTGCCCGCCATCGCCCTGGTCTGCGGCTACCAGGTGCTGGCCACGCGTAAGCTCCGCTCAGGCGATGGCGCGAACCTGCTGGCAGCCGTCGGCTCGGTACCGCTGTCCCTTGCGGTCCGCGCGGCGATGCTGCACTTCGGTGCCTACCTGATGGTGTCGCCGAAGACCAAGCTGGCACCGGTCAGCCTCTGGGGGAAAAATGCCTCGTGGACCTGGGGCGCCATCCGCATGCTCTTCGGCGCGCAGGGCGGTCCCAACGCGGCCCCGGCCGGCACGGGCGTCATCTTCGGCTACGGCTGCCTGGTCATCGCCGCGATCGGCATCCTTCGGGTGCTATGGCGCTGGCGCTCCGCCCGCCGCGGCGAACAGGTGCTGCTCGTCGCGATCGCCTGCAACCTCGGCGTGTACTTCCTCTCCACGCTGGCCGGCCCCGCCTCGCCGCACGACATCGTCGCCATCCTGCCGAGCGCGGCGGTGCTCGCGGCACGGGCCATCGTGCCGCACCGCATCACCAGCCGGGTGATGGCCGGCTTCGCGACCGCCTTTGCCATGACCGCCGCCCTGCTGCCGCTGTCACTGGCGGCGTCGAAGCCGCCGCCAGTAGGCTCTAACATCGAGCCGCTGGCCGCCTGGCTAGAGGCGCACGGGCTGAAATACGGCATCGGTGGTTACTGGGACGGGGCATCGGTCAACCTGGAGACGAGCGACCGGGTGCAGATTGGCACGGTCCGCATGGCCCACGGCCCGAACGGGCCGGAGATCGCCATCTACCCCTGGGAGACAAACTCGCTCTGGTTCGAGCCTGCCCGGCACTACGCGAACTTCGCCATCATCAACCTGGCCGGTGGCGACATGATCGGCGCGGGCGCCGCACAGATCCTCGGCAAGCCGGTCAGCACGCACTACATCGGACCCTGGGAGATCCTCGTCTACAACAAGAACGTGCTGACCTACATCAGGTCGGTTCCGCTACCGCCGACCAGCTAGGGCTTGGAGAGCACCACTATGACCAGGCCGGACACGACCAGTGCCGTGCCACCCCAGGTCCACAGGTTGGCCCGCTCATGAAGCACGAGGATGCTCGCGGTCAGGATGACAAGGTAGCCAAGCGCGTTGAACGGGTAGGCCAGGCTGAGCGGTACCCGGGAGAGAGCGGCGAGCCATACCACGGCGGAGATCGCGAAGACCACGAGCCCGAGCAGTACCCAGGGTGAGGTGGCGGCCGCGATCGCCAGCGAGCCGCCCGAGCGATGGGCCCGGGCGGTGGCGAGCTGCATGCCGTGCTTAAGTATCAGCTGCCCACTGGACGCCGCAATGACGGAGAACAGCACCAGCGCCAGGCTTCCTACGGACAAGTGATGCTTCCCTTCCGGATCTTCCGGAGTGACCGGGGTTTCCAGGTCTAGCGAGTTCCGCATTCGTCGTTACTCCTCAGGCTGGCGTCCCAACCACTCAGTTGCTTGGCTGCCCGCCGGCCGCACCCACTACAGCGGCCCCGCCGGAATTGGCCCCGCCAGCATCGGCCCCGCCGACGTCGACCCGGGGTTCGTCCGTCACCTCTGGTGCGGAAGCCGCCGATGCCGCCGAAGTCCTGGCGGGTACGTTCCCAGGCTCGAAATCAAGATAGTCGCGGTGCGCGAGCCCGTGCTTGTTAAGCCGGTAGTCCGCGCAGGTCCGCAGCACGCCGAGACCGTAGCGGATGCTCCGGCGCAGGTTGATCGACGACGAGTCGGCCTCGTAGCGGGTCGGGCAGGAGATCTCGCCGATCCGCGCTCCGGCCCGCACGGCCTGCGCGATGATGTGGTTGTCAAATACGAAATCGTCGGAGTTGCGCTCGAATGGCAGGCTGGACAGCAGCGAGCTGCTGAAGGCACGCAACCCAGTGTGATATTCGGAAAGCTTCTGGCTAAGCGCCACGTTCTCGACGAACGTGAGGAAGCGGTTCGACACATACTTGTACCTGGGCATACCCCGCGCGACTGAGTTCTGTGCCAGGATGCGCGACCCGAGCACCATGTCGTACTCACCGTAAGCGATCATCGACGCCATGGCGGGAACGAGCAGCGGTGAGTACTGGTAGTCGGGGTGGACCATGACGATGACGTCCGCGCCCATGTCGATGGCCTGCTGGTAGCAGGTCTTCTGGTTGCCACCGTAGCCCTTGTTCGACTCGTGGACGATCGGCTCAAGGCCGAGCTCCCTGGCAAGCGGTACGGTCTGATCGGTGCTGCCGTCGTCGACGAGCACCACATCGTCGATGACATCGCGGTCGAGCTCAGCCAGGGTTCGCGAAAGTGTCGTCTCAGCGTTATAGGCAGGCATGACGACGCTTATTCGGCGGGAATTTATCACACGCAGCAGTATACGAAGAGCGCCACACGGGAACGTGCGGAACCGGTATATCTTGTCAGCTATGAAAGCTCTGGTCTTGGCTGGCGGCACGGGGACGCGGCTGCGCCCGATCACCCACACGTCCGCCAAGCAACTCCTCCCGGTGGCCAACAAGCCGGTGCTCTTCTACGGTCTAGAGGCGATCGCCGCGGCCGGGATCACCGATGTCGGCCTGGTTGTCGGCGATACCGCCGACGCCATCGAGGCCGCCGTGGGCGATGGCTCCGCGTTCGGGATCAGCGCCACCTACATCCGGCAGCAGCAGCCGCTAGGGCTCGCGCACGCGGTGCTTGTGGCCAGCGACTTCCTCGGCGACGACGACTTTGTGATGTACCTGGGCGACAACTTCATCGTGGGCGGGATCACACAGCTCACCGAGGCGTTCAGGGAAACGCGTCCGGACGCGCAGATCATGCTGACCCAGGTGGCGGACCCCCGGGAGTTCGGTGTGGCCGAGCTCGACGAGAGCGGCCAGGTCACCAGCCTCGAAGAGAAGCCTCGCCACCCGAAGAGCGATCTGGCGCTTGTTGGCGTGTACATGTTCACCCCGGCGATCCACGAGGCGGTGCGCCAGCTCAAGCCCTCCTGGCGGAACGAACTTGAGATCACCGAGGCGATCGGGTGGCTCATCGACCAGGGCAAGACCGTGCGCTCCACCACCATCACCGGGTACTGGAAGGACACCGGCAGCGTCACCGATATGCTCGAGGTCAACCGGATGGTGCTTGAGACCGTCGAGTCACGGCAGGACGGTACCACCGGAGCGGGGTGCGAAATCATCGGGAGGGTCGTGATCGAGGAAGGTGCCCACGTGTCCGGGTCACGCATCGTCGGACCCGCGATCATCGGTGCGGGCACGAAGGTAAGCGACTCCTACATCGGCCCGTTCACCGCGATCGGCCAGGACTGCGTGATCGAGGACACCGAGATCCAGTACTCGATCGTGCTGCGCGGCGCGTCCATCCAGGGAGTGAGCCGAATTGAGGCATCGCTGATCGGCCACGGCGCCGAGGTGACTCCCGCGCCCCGGATGCCCAAGGTGCATCGGCTAGTACTCGGCGACCACAGCAAGGTGCAGATTAGCTCGTGAGACTTCTGGTAACCGGCGGTGCCGGGTTCATCGGCTCGCACTACGTGCGCACGCTCCTGTCGGGCGGCTACCTCGGTTATGAGGACGCCGAGGTCACCGTGCTCGACAAGCTCACCTACGCGGGCAACCTCGCCAACCTCGACCCGGTGGCGGGACGTTTCGCCTTCGTGCAGGGGGACATCTGCGACGGCCGACTGCTCGCGGACCTGCTGCCCGGCCACGACGCGGTGCTCAACTTCGCCGCCGAGTCGCACGTTGACCGGTCAATCGCCGGGGCCGCGGAGTTCGTCACGGCCAACGTGGTCGGGGTGCAGGTGCTGCTTGACGCCTGCCGCACGGCCGGCGTTGGCAAGGTCGTGCAGGTCTCCACGGACGAGGTCTACGGCAGCATCGCGCAGGGATCCTGGACGGAAGCCTCGCCGCTCGACCCGAACTCCCCCTATTCGGCCGCTAAGGCCGGCGGCGATCTCATCGCGCTTGCCTACGCGCGGACGCACGGCCTCAACGTGTCCATCACCAGGTGCTGCAACAACTACGGCCTCTACCAGTACCCCGAGAAGGTCGTGCCGCTGTTCGCCACCAACCTGCTCGATGGCAAGCCCGTCCCGCTGTACGGAGATGGCGCGAACGTACGCGGCTGGATCCACGTCGACGACCACTGCCGCGGCATCCAGCTGGTGCTCGAGCAGGGCGCCGCCGGCCGCGTGTACAACATCGACGGCGGCACCGAGCTTTCCAACCTTGAGCTCACCACGGCCATCCTCGAGGAGTGCGGCGCGGGCTGGGACATGGTGGTGCCGGTCATCGACCGCAAGGGCCATGACCGGCGCTACAGCCTCGACGACTCCCTGCTCCGTTCGATGGGCTACGCACCGCGCGTCTCGTTCGCTGACGGGCTCAAGGCCACCATCGCCTGGTACGCCGAGAACCGCCAGTGGTGGGAACCCCTCGACCGCCCCGCTCCCCCCGAGCGACCCGCGTCATGAGGAAGTGGCTGGTTACGGGCGCGGGCGGGATGCTTGGCCGTGACCTCACCGATCGGCTGACCGCCGAAGGCGAGCAGGTCACCGGGTTCACAAGGGCCAGTCTCGATGTCACCGACGACGCGGCCGTGACGGCCGCGCTGAAGCGGCTGGCGCCCGACGTCGTCGTCAACTGCGCGGCCTGGACGGCGGTCGATGACGCGGAGACACGCGAAACCGAAGCGCTCAATGTCAACGGGCACGCGGTCGGTTACCTCGCCGAGGCCTGCGCGGAAAACCGTGCCGCCCTGGTCCAGGTCTCCACCGACTACGTCTTCGACGGCCTGGGTGAAACGCCCTATCCAGAAGATCACCCCGCCGCGCCGCGCAGCGCCTACGGCCGGACCAAGCTGGCCGGCGAGCGGGCCGCCCGCGCCGCCCTGTCACACAATGCCTACGTGGTCAGGACCGCGTGGCTGTACGGCGCGCACGGGCCGAGCTTCGTCGCGACGATGCTCGCCCGCGCCCGCGCGGGCAGCCCGTCAAGCGTTGTCGACGACCAGCGCGGGCAGCCGACCTGGACCGTCGACGTCGCCGCGCAGATTTACGCCCTGATCGCCGGCGGCGCCCGCCCGGACATCTACCACGCGACGAGTTCGGGCCACACCACGTGGTTCGGCCTGGCCCGCGAGGTGTATGCCCTGGCAGGCGCGGATCCTGCGCTGGTGACCCCCACCACGAGCGCCGCCTACAAGCGCCCGGCACCACGCCCCGCCTACAGCGTGCTCGGCCACGACGCGTGGCTGGCCGCGGGCATCAAGCCCATCGGCGACTGGCAGGACGCGCTCGATCGCGCCTTCCCGGCCATGCTGACCACGCCCTAGCGGGTGCTGGCCGAAGTCAAGCGAGAAACAAACTTCAAGGCCAAAAGACCAATCAGGTCATACGGAACGGACCGTGGGTCACCCCGGTCCGTTCCGGATGAACCTGATTTTTTGAAGACGAAGGTCAGGCCGGCTAGCCGCGCAGTTCCGTCGCGTACGCCACGCATTCCGCGTAACTCGGCAACTGCCCGCCGCGGAGCGCCTCGTCAAGTGACGGCGCCGCGGCGTCCTTGTCCGATAGCACCGGCACGTCGCCGGATTCGTACTGCCAGCCGACGCCGATCGCGGGGTCCAGTGGGCTGATCCCGTGCTCGCGGCCGTTCGTGTAGGGCGTCGAGCACAGGTAGAGCACGGTCGCGCTCTCGCTCAGCGCCTGGAACCCGTGCCCGAGGCCCTCGGCGAGAAAGAGCGCGCGCCGGCTTTCGTCGTCCAGGCGCACCGCCTCCCACTTGCCGAAGCCAGGCGATCCGGCACGCAGGTCCACCACGACGTCGAGTATGGCGCCGGAGACGCAGGTGACGTACTTCGCCTGGCCGGGCGGAACGTCCGCGTAGTGAATGCCGCGAATCACGCCGCGCCGCGACGTCGAGCAGTTGACCTGCGCGACGTCGAGCCGATAGCCCAGGTCAGCGGCGAACTCCGCGCCGCGGAACGCCTCAAGGAACGCGCCCCTGTCGTCCCGGTGCACCTGCGGGGTGAATACCCAGGCGCCTTCGATGCCCAGCGCTTCCATGACGACCCTTTGCATTCAGGCGGCTGCCGGCTAGCCGCGCGCCCCAAGATTATCCCCCGGCGGCCGGCCTGGTCGCGCTGTTGCACGAGCAGGAGCCGCCATCTCCATCAGCCGACATAGAGTGATTTGACGAACACGCTATGTATTACTACCCTATGCTGCATGATGACCACAAACGGTAATACCTGGGGATAGCGCTACTTCGCGCCCGATCCCTACAAGCGCAGCGGCCGCAGTGCCTCGGTCAAGCGGAGCACCTCGTCGAGCATGACGGTCGCGGACTGCTCCATGATCTCGTTCGGCTTGAACCTTTTATCCTCGTCGAGGTGCTGAGCGACGAACGGGATGTTGACCGCGTCGGTGACCGGCATGATCCGCAACGCGTTGAGTACCTGCTTGAGCATCTGAGTCGCCCTGGTGCCCGCCGCGACGCCGCCGTAGCTGACGATGCCGGCCGCCTTGTTGGCCCACTCGCTGTGCAGGTAGTCGATCGCGTTCTTCAGCGCGGCGTTGAACGCGTAGTTGTACTCGGGCGTCACGAAGATGAACGCGTCGGACGCCTCGACGAGCGCCGACCAGTCCCTGGTGTGCTGGTGGACGTACTTCTTCAGGCGCGGGTGGTTCGGCTCGTCGTACATCGGCAGGTTCAGCTCGGCCAGGTCGGTCACCTGGACGTCGAAGCCGCCATGCTCGCGGGCGCGCTCGGCGATCCACGCGGCGACGGACGGGCCGACCCGGCCAGGCCGGGTGGACCCGATGATGATGCGCAGTACGGGCTTAGCCACGCGGAACCTCCGACGTCGATGGGCATTCGCGCGGTTACTTTACCTGACGCGTCACCAAACGGTGTCCCTATCTCTTAGTGTCCCTATCTCTTAGTAGAAGAACGCGATCGTGCGGAGTTCGACGGACTCCCTGGGGTTCGCCTGCGCCGCGTACGGGGCTTCGAAGGCGGTATGCGGCACCCGCCAGGCGACGCTGTGGTCGGTGTCGTGCAGCTTGAAGAGCAGCGCCTCGTCGGCGCGCAGGTCGGGGAAGTACCACCAGCAGTGCGTCGGCCGGTACGCGAAGATCGACCCGGCGGGCGAGGCGTCCGGGTCCGCGACGTCGGGCACGTTGTCTGGGTCTGGCAGCTCGTCGACGAAGAGCAGCAAGTTGGGCTCGCCCTCCGCGTCCTCGACCGAGCGGTAGTCGAGCAGCCCGAGCGGCCAGTCCTGCGGCGGCGGGCTGAACGCGCGCCACAGGCTCGTCATGATCGCGCGCCGGTACGGCTTGCCCCCGGGCGAGGCCGCCGTCAGCCGGGCGTCCGCCCGGCCGGGATGCATGTCGACGTGCACGTCGCCTGCGGGCGGCTGCGCCCCGCCGAGGTCCATGTTCGCCCTGCGGATCACCCAGCCGAGCGAGACGACCTCATCCGCACCGGTCGCCTGCTTGACCAGGTCGATCGCCTCGGGCGTATAGATACGGTCGAGCTCGCCCGCGGCACCGAAGTCGGCGACCGCGCTGCGGTGCTCGAGCAGCGTGAACCCGCTGCGGTCCAGCCCGAAATCGTGGCCATGCGGCCGCGCGTTGGCGATCGTCACCGTCGTCGGCGCATACTTCGTGGTGGTCAGGTGGCCGCCGAGCGCGACATAGAGCCTGTTGCGCCTGGACCCGGGCGCGAGGTAGTTGAGCGTCGCCGCCACCGCGGGTGCGGCGTCGCCTGTGACACCATCCATACCGTCCACTATGCGCCGCGAAGGCCACCCGCTCCAGGTGCGCGGCCACAACGCGCCGGCGTCCTCATTCCGTGTCCGCTGGCGGCCGAGCTGCTGGCTCATCACCGGCCCAACCTTCAGCGTTAGCACGATCTGGGCTTGAACTAACCCGATCCGAGGGCCGGGCGGTTGATGCGCTCGTAGTCGGGAACGTGGGGCGAGACGGCCGGGGTCGGCGGCTCGTAGGCGGGGATCTCGTCCGGCCGCACCGCCGCCACCGCGTCGGAACCGACGAGCGACGGATCGATGACGAGGGCGACGATCTTGCTCTCGGCCGGAGCCCTGGTCATCGGCACGGTCTTACCCGCGTCCGTCCCCTCCGGCAGGGTCTTGTCCGCGTCGGACCCCGCGACTATGTGCGGGGCGAGCATCTGGTCCTCGGGCAGCGACATCAGCGTCTCTGGCTCGACCTTGTGGTCATAGACGAGCTCGTAGGTGATCTCGTCGCCGACGCTCGTGCCGTCCGTCCGTGAGCGAGAGCTTGACCGCGTGTGGCTGGTCTCCTCGGTCTCCGTCCAGGACTGGGTCTTCGCCTCGCTCTCGTGCTTCGCGGTGAACCAGGTACGGGTCTTCACGACGTCTATCTCGGGCTTCTTGCTCTTGGTACCCGACGAGCCCCAACCGCCGCCGCCACCACCGCTCAGCCAACCGCCGCTTCTGCGACTCTCGGCCGCCGGGGCGCGACCGCCTCCGGACCCGCCCGGCCAGCCGCCGCTCGCCCTGGCCTGCTCCTCCGGCCGCTTGCCGCCCGCGCCCGACTCGCCGCTGCCCATGTTGCGGTTATCGACATTGACGTGGACGTTGGTGTCATGGCGTGGTACCTCCGCCTCGGAGTACGACTTGCCCGTCGTGGTCCCCTTCGTCTGCGTCACCGCCCCGCCCTCGGTCGATCCCGTCGAGTGCGTGACCGACTCGCTCGTGGTCCTCGTGCGCGACCGGCTGACGCTGCGACTGTGCGAGAAGTGGCCGGCGACGAAGCGCCGCTCAAGTCCGATATGCTCGGCCGCGCGCAACGCCTCTGGCCTGGTCGGCAGGCGCATGAAGGCGGTGTGCCTGGTGTCGAGATGGCGCGCGGATTCCTCGGTCAGCCGGGAGAAGGTCCGCACGAGCGGCACCTGATAGCGCTCGCACACCGTGGTGAGCCGACCGAGATGCCTGGTGGACTGCTCATCCGCGCCCGCGAGAATGACGGCGGGTCGGAACCCGCCGTCATCGGCGACGCTGCGGGTGGCCCATTGAACGATAAGCGCGGCGGTCAGGTCGGCGGCCACGTCCCTCGGCCCGTCGGGGAGCGACAGGCAGGTCAGCCTGGCCGGCGGCCGAGACGCCGCGTCGGCGCCGAGGTCGGCGAGCGGCTCGACCACGGCCGCGAGCCTGACGAGGTTACCCGCGACCTCGCTCCGCATCCCCGCGCCGAACAGCCCGTGCAGGCCGGCGTGCTCCGCACCCGTGAGGTGCGAGCCATCCGTCCCTGACCGCGCAGGCACGTCGGGCCCGTCTGGTGCGGGGCGCCCGATAGATCCGTCGAGCGCGTCGCCGAGCAAATCCGACAGCGCCTCGTGCAGCCGGGGCATGGTTACGTCGCCGCCGAGCACCCGCGTGATCTTCCGCAGCAACATGAGGTCCGTCGCGCGCCCCGCGGCGGTGGCGAACGCGTCGTCCGCGTGCAGCACCTCGACGATGAGGCTCGCCACCTGGTCACCGGTCAGCCCGGCGAGCAGCGGTGTGGCCGGCAGGTCCCTTGGGAGCTGGTAGTCCTGATAGGAGACCCCGGCCTGGTGCGCGGCCGCGATGAGGCCCTCGGACACCCGGTCCTGTGACAGGTCAACCACGACGACCGCACGGTGCTCGAGCAGCGCCTGGCCGACCCCGGTGAGCAGGTTCTGCCTGCCCTGCGCGGTGCCGCCGAAGACGTCGAGACGGTCGATGTCCTCGTGGGCGGCTACCCGCAGCCACCGGGGAGCCGCCGCGATCCGCTCTACCTCGCTCGCGTCCCAGAGCGCCTTGCCTCGCTCGTATTCCGCGAGTTCGACCGCGTGCCGTTTGGCCCCCTCCTCCGTCTCACGGCGCAGCCGCCCGGCGACGCGACGGCGGGTCCAGGCGAACTCGGCCACCGGCAGCCAACAGCAGATCGCCACACAAGCGCCGATGCCCCAGGCCCAGTCCCGGTGGGCGAGTGCCCCGATGAGGCCGAAGAGCGCGAGCGCGAACGCGCCGACGACGATGAGCAGCCGAGTCCACAGCGCCCTCGCGGCGTGCGCCGCCCGCAAGGCGGCCACCTTAAGCGGGTCGGGCCCTCCGACGCTCGGCGCGCTTCGGTCGAACTCACGTGGACGGAGCCCAGGTTCGTTGGGGATCCAGCCAAGATGCACGCCCATATCCGGAGATTAGAGCCGGAACCGCCACGCATCAAATCGGAACCACTCGGTAACGCCTCGCAGCTTCCGTCTGGGACAGTCGTTTCCTCCCGACCCGCCTGCATCACCCGTTCTACCGCGGCGGGATGGTTGACTAAGCTGATTTCATATGCCTATCATCATGATATCACTTTTACGGGCCGTGCCGCTCGGGACAGGCCCGTCGTCACAGGTGCAGCAACCCGGGACGCAAGCGGCGGGTGGTAGTCATGAACGCAAAATTCAGCTGGCCGGCCGGCGTGGCCGTGGCAGCGGTTACGGCCCTGATCGCGGCGGGGTGCGGGTCCGCTCAGCCCAAGCCGACGACAAGCACCTTCCCCGGTACCGCGGCGCCGACCGGGACCTGGGCGTATCCCAACGGCGATCTGGACAACACACGGGACGCGACCGGCTCCGAGATCTCCGCGGCGAACGTCTCTGGGCTCAAGGAGGCGTGGACCTTCAAGCTCGCGGGCACGGCGGCGACCGGGGTGAGCGGCGTCGGCTCGCTCGCCGCTGCCCCCGTCGTGGTGAACGGAACCGTGTACCTGCAGGATCTGTACGCCAACGTCTACGCCATATCGCTCGCCACGGGCAAGCTCGACTGGGAGTACCAGGCGAACCTCGCGGAGAAGAGCGGGCCGGGACCCGACGGCGTGGCGGTCACCGGCGGCGTGGTCTACGGTGACACGTCGACGGCGGTCTTCGCGCTCAACGCCGCGACCGGCAAGTCCGTCTGGGTCGACAACAACCTGCTCAACAGCGGCCAGGGATCCTTCGAGATCCAGCCGGAGGCGACCGGCGGGCGCGTCTACCTGGCGAGCGCCTACGGCTCAGGGCCGGGCGGCGGTGTGCTCATGGCGCTGAACGCGGCCACGGGGAAGGTGCTCTGGACGTTCAACACGGTGATCGGCGGCGAGGGTGCTGGCGTCAAGGCGCTCGGGGTCGGCTCTGGCGGCGCGTGGGAGACGCCGCTTGTCGGGGCCGACGGGTCGGTAACCTTCGGGATCGGGAACCCGTATCAGTCGATCGGCGAGGCGATCGAGCACCCGTCCAGGCAGCTCTACACCGACAGCGAGGTGAACCTGGACGCGGCCACCGGCAAGCTGCGCTGGTACTACCAGGCGGTGCCGAACGACTTCAAGGACTACGACATGCAGGCCTCGCCGATCGCGGTCAGCGTGCGCGGGGCGCCGGCGATCATCGGCGGCGGGAAGATGGGTTACGTCTACGCGATGAACGCCTCGACCGGCGCGCTGCTGTGGAAGACGCCGGTCGGCGCGCACAACGGGACGGACAACGACTCGCTGCTGCTCCTTGAGCACAAGCTCACCATCAAGCTGCCCTATACGTTCGAGCCAGGGGCGCTCGGCGGCGTGCTGACCGACATGGCCGTGGCGGACGGCAGCGTGTACCTGGCCACCATCGACCTGCCGCTTATCGCGAAGACCCTGAACTCGGTCAACGGCGGCTCTGCGGGCGCGGCGCCGCCCACCGGGGAGATCGAGGCGCTCAGCCTGGCCACCGGGAAGGTCGAATGGGACACGAAGGTGTCCTCCATGCCGCTCGGCGCCGCCACCGTGTCGGGCGACCTGATCTTCACGACGCTCTTCAACGGCACGCTGATCGCGATCAACCGCGCGACCGGCGCGATCGTCTACCGGCGCGCGCTGCCCACGTCGGCCAACGCCCCCATCGCCATCACCAACAACGCGATCCTCGTCCCGGTCGGCGGCCCGCAGACGTCCGCCACGGCCGGCCCCGACAACGCCCAGCTAGTCGCCTACACCCTCCCCTAGTGGGGCGGTACCCACTTTCTATACGAAACGGCCGTGCCGGCTCCCCGCACGCAGGTACACCGGCATCTGTTCCAGCGGTGCCGGGGCGTCGATCCATTGTCCGCCCGCGTGCTCGTCGCCGGTCCAGGCGTCGAGCCACCGTGTCCCTGCGGGCAGGTACACTCGCCGCCGTCGCGCGCCCAGTTCGGTCACCGGCGCGACGAGGTAGTCCGAGCCGAACAGGTACTGGTCTCCGATCTGCCAGCAGGTGTCGTCGGCGGGGAACTCCAGGAACAGCGGGCGGAGCACAGGCAGCCCGGTCTCGTGTGCCTCTCGCATCACCGACATCACGTAAGGCCGCAGTTCTTCTCGCAGCGTCAGCCATTCCCGCAGGATCTTGCCCGCCGGTTCGCCGAAGGTCCACGGCTCGTTCGGCGCGCCGGTGGCGTCGGCTCCGACCCCCGTAACCGGCTCGCGGTTTCCGTGCAGCCGGCAGACGGGCGAGAACACGCCGAACTGGAACCATCGGATAAGCAGCTCACGGAAGGCGGGATCGGTGACGTTCCCGCCGTAGAATCCGCCGATGTCCGTGGTCCACCAGGCCATTCCCGACATGGCCATGTTGAGTCCCGCGGTGATCTGCCGACGCAGCGAGTCGAAGGTCGAGGGCACGTCGCCGGACCAGACGAGCGTCCCGTACCGCTGGCTCCCCGCCCATGCGGACCGGCTCAGCAGGACGGTGTTCTCCCCGCCGTCGCCCTCCCAGAACGCCCGGGCGTTCAGCATCGGGTAGATGTTGCCGACCTCGAGCCCGTTGCCCAGGTGGTAGCGGAGGTTGCCCGGGCTCTCAGGCCGCGTCTCGGGTTCGCAGCCGTCCAGCCACCAGGCCCGGATCCCGTGCCTGCCGTAGCCCTCGCTGACCTTCTCCCAGATGAAGGCGCGGGCCTCGGGGTTGGTCGCGTCGTAGTAGGCCATCGGGACCAGGCCATCGAGGTCCCGGTCGAACGACATCAGCTGCCCGCCGATCCCCTGCTCGGTCCCGATGAGCAGCCCGCGCTCGGCCATCTCCGCGTGGTTGCGGCTGGTCGGGTTGACGGTAGGCCAGATCGACACCATGGTCGTGATCCCCATCGACTCCAGCTCGCTGACCATCGCGCCGGGGTCCGGCCAGTCATCGGGATGGAACCCCCACTCCCCGAGCTTCGACCAGTGGAAGTAGTCGATGACCAGGACCGACAGCGGCAGGTTGCGGCGCTTGAACTCGCGCGCCACGGACAGTACCTCGTCCTGGGTGCGGTACCGCAGCTTGCACTGCCAGAACCCCGAGGCCCACTCGGGCAGCATCGGCGGCTTCCCCGTCGCTTCGGCATAGTTCCGCAGCACCTGCTGCGGCTCACCCGCCGTGATCCAGTAATCCCACTGCCGGGTCTGCTCGGACACCCAGCGGGTCGCGGTGGTCCCGAGTTCCACGCGTCCGATGCCCGGGTGGTTCCACAGGAAGCCGTAGCCGCGGCTGGAGACGACGAACGGGATCGACACCTCGGTGTTGCGCTGCACAAGCTCGACCACGGCGCCCTTGTTGTCAAGCTTCCCGTGCTGGTGCTGGCCGAGTCCGTAGAACCGCTCGCCGTCGGCCGCCTCGAAGGTCATCTCGAACCGGTGCGCGCCCCCGCCCACGGGTAGGTAGCGCCGGACCGGCGGTGCGGAAAAGTGCGGAACTGGCTCGGCGAGCAACTCCGCCGCGCCGTCCGGCCTGGCCGCGCCGCTCAGGAAGCGAAGCCGCCCGTCGTCCGACAGCTCCGCGGTGATCGCCCCGTTGGTGAGCCGCGTCCCGCCCTCGTGGCGCACCACGCTCGCCTGCGCGGGCCCGGGCGCCAGCAGCGCCCCCGGCAGGTCGTCGCGGATCTCGCTCCCCACCGTGCCCCGCACCCGGAGGCTGTTCGCTCCCCACGGTTCGACGAGCACGGTTTCCTGTCCGCCCCGCCAGCGGAGAACCCCATCATCCTGGCTGAACACGCCCACGTGAGACTCCTGTCCTGATCGGCTCGGGCAAGACCCTGAGCACGCTCAGGGTCTTGCCCGACGGCTGGCCGGTGCTGTTGTTAGTTCCAGATTTCGCTGCCGCTGCCGTTGCAGGTATAGATCTCGGCCGTGGCGAAGTTGGCGGTCGAGGCGCCGAGCACGCTCAGGCACTTGCCCGACTGGGTGCCCACGATGGTGTCGTTGGACTCCAGCGTCCATTGCTGGCTCGCCGCGCCGTCGCAGGTGCCGACGTCGACGCCAGCGTAGTTGGCGGTGGAGCCGCCGGCGACCTCAAGGCACTCGCCGGACAGGCCACCCACGATGGTGCCGTTCGGCTCGACCGTCCAGTTCTCGCTCGGGCTGCCGTTGCAGGTGTAGATGTCGGCCGAGGCGCCGTTGGCGGTCGAGGCGCCGAGCACGCTCAGGCACTTGCCCGACAGCTGGCCGGTGAACGTGGCGCTCGTCCCGCCGCCTGGAGGGTCACTGAAGGTCAGCAGCTCGGCGGTTCCGGCGGGAACGCTGACCGTCACCGCGTCGCCGTCGACGGAGACCGGCGTCTCGGCCGGCGCCGGGAGAGTTCCGTCGGAGGCGACCGTCTGCCCGCCGAGCGTGATGCCGGTGGTGGCGGACAGGCCGCTCGCGGTCAGGGCCTCCTCCTCGCCCGAGGTGTAGGCCCCAGGCAGGTCAAGCGTCAGGCTCGTGGCGCCGTTGCTCGCCGGGTCCTGGAAATTGTCGAGCGCGACGGTCACCGAGCCGTTGGCATGCTTGATCGCGTAGGCCTGCACGTTGGCCGAGTCGGGATTGGTGACGTTGAGGAAGTCGCCGGTGCCGATCGCGTGGACCGCGGCAAGGCCGTAGTACTCCGGCTGCGCGGCGAGGTCACCGGCGGCCGCGTCGGCGGCGGTCGGCGCGCACAGCGGGGTGTAGTACATGTACAGCGGCTTGGCCGAACCGCACTCCACCACGGTGCCGTGCTCGTAGTCCCCCGACACCCCTGCTTGGGCGGTCAGCAGCTGGTCATCGATCTCCCACAGGGCGGCGGCGAACACGTTGCTCACCCCGTCCTCGCCCTCGCACACCACCGAGTTGCCCTCGTCGAGCACCGCCGGCACGCCGAGCTTCCCGGCGGCGGCCGTCGCCTCCTCGGCGATCGACAGCTCGCCGCTGTGCGTGGTCGCGCTGAGCAGGTCCGGGATCGTCGTGGTGCTGCCGGAGCAGGCGCTGAGCGGGTAGTAATGGTTGGTCAGCTCCACGATGTTCGGCTTGGACAGGCCGGCTTCGTAGTCGACGAACGCGGTCTGGAAGGAGCCGTTCGGCGCGACGTAGCCGTCGGTCCCCTCGATCGGGACCCCGGGCGCGGCCGCCTCGATGGCCGCGACGTAGGCCTGGAATTCGGTGAGGTAGTCCGCGCTGCTGAGATAGTAGTTGGGTTCGTTGCCGATCTCGATGGCCTGCAGCGACGAGCCGAGCGCCGCGACCGCGTGCGCCGCCTCGTCGGCCGCGCTCGCCGGATCGTACTCCTTGAGGTTGACGCCCAGGATCACCTTCCACCCGCTCGCCTTGGCCAGCGTGTTCAGCGCGGTCAGGTCGGCCGGGGTGATCGTGGCGATCGACCACGAGGGCGCCGTCGCGCCGGTCGAGGTCCAGAACGTCTCGTCCACCGTGTTGCCGCCGATCCGCATGACCGAGGAACCCAGGGTCTTGAGATAGCTAGCCAGGTTCCCCGATGTGAAGCCGGGCAACGCAAGGTCCGAGGCCTCGAACGACAGCCCAGGCGAGCTGTCGTTCAGCGAGGTCCCCGTCGTGGTGGGGGCGATGGTGACCACCTGAGTGCTCGCCGAGGCAGGCGCCGCGCAGAGCACGGTCGCCGCGCCAGTGACGAGTGCGAGCGCCGTCGCGAACAGGCCCAGGGTGCGGGCGGAGCGTTGCTGAAGTCGTGACCAGAGAATCACTTTGAGCCTCTTTTGTTTATTTTGAACTTCTTCGTTCGGGATGTGGGCCCTCCCGAACGGGTCGGGAGGGCCCACGATTGGTCAGCTCCGGGTTGCAGCGTGAAGTCATCGCCCCACGCCTGGGCCGTGCCGCTGTTCTTGCACATGTAGACCGTCGCGCTTGTACTGCTCGAACCGGTCGTGAAGGTGATCCACACGGGCGTCCACTGGGTGGAGCTGACCGGCACCGCCTTCTCGGCGCCGCCGTAGTCCTTGACGCCCAGGCGTCGGCGGGCCGTTAAGGTTCGAGCCCAGGGCCGCCGACATGTTGGAAAGTGAGATAAACGGTGTGATACCGCTTTTTACCATCGGCAGGATGATCTTGTCGAGGTCGGTGAAGTTATAAGTGATGGCGCCCGACGAGCTCTCGTTGACCAGGTGGTAGAAGTCGTCGGCGAAGATGTGGTCGATGCCGCCCTGGCCGGCTCCGGGGCGATGGTGATGGTGATGGCTAGCCCTTGATGCCGCCGGCCATGACCCCGGCGAGAATGCGGCGCTGCCCGATCACGAAGACCACGACCAGCGGCAGGCTCACCACGATGACGTCGGCGAACACGTAGTTCCAGTTCGTCGAGTGGGAGTTTGAGCTGACGACCGAGAACAAGCCAAGCGGCAGTGTCTGCCTGGCCGCGCCGTTCAGCAGGAAGAACGCGTAGAAGAAGTCGTTCCATACGTACACCCACAGCACGACCCCGGCGGCGAAAAGCACCGGCCTCAGCAGCGGGAAGATGATGCGCCAGAAGATCCGCCACCGGGACGCCCCGTCAATCTGGGCCGCCTCTTCCAGTTCGCGCGGGATGGTGCGCACGAATCCGGTGATGAGGAAGATGCCCAGCGACGGCCCAGTGGTGCGGCAGGCCGAACCCGGGTACCTGCGACTCTTCGAAGGTCTTGCTCGCATTGACCAGGATCATCTCCAGCGGCACGCCGATGAAGACGAGTGCCGATACGGACAGCAGCGTGTACTTGACGATTTTGGCGATCACAGGTTCACCTCGCGGCGCCGCAGCAGGAACAGGGAGGGGAAGGCCACCACGCAGACCAGCCCAAGCAGCAGCAGGCCCATCGCGATCGAGTAGCCGTAGTAACCCTGCGCGTACTGCTACTGTATGAAGGAGTTGAGGACCTGCGTGGAGATGCCAGGGCCGCCTTGTGTCATGGCGAACACAATGTCGAAGGTGTTGAATGCCCCGATCAGGGTGGCGACGATATTGAACGTCATGGCCGGGGCGAGGAGGGGCAGCTTGACCCGCCGGGTTACCTGGCTCCAGAGGCGCCCTCCACCCGCGCCGCCTCGACCAGTTCTCCCGGGATCGCGTTCAGCCCGGCGATGTAGACCAGCACGTTGATGCCCATGAACTTCCAGGCGTTGACCAGCGCGACCACGACGATCGTCCAGGTGGTGCTGCCTAGCCATGAGACGTCTATTCCGAGCAGGCTGTTGATCGGGCCGTTGTCAGCCAGGATTGCCTTGAACACGTACCCGGTCGCCAGCGGCGAGATGAGCACGGGCAGGAAGAAGACCGAGCGGAAGAAGCTGTTGATCCGGCAGGTTCGCTCCAGGGCCAGGGCGAGCGCCAGCCCGGCCAGGTTCTGGGCCACCATCACCACGGCCGCGTATTCGATGGTGACGCGCAGGTCGTTGGTGAGCGCGCCCTCCTGCAGCAGGTCGCGGAAGTTGGTCAGGCCAGTGAACTTGATGACCTCGCTGTAGGTCGACCAGTTGGTGAAGGCCAGAGCGAAATCGAGCAGGTTGGGCACGACGTAGAAGATCGCGATGACGGCCAGGGCGGGCAGCAGGAGGCCGCTGGTGCCCAGCCGACGCCGCCAGGCGGCCGACCGCGACCGCGGCCGGCTGCCTGGCGGCCCCGGTCGCGCGGCCGCGGCCGGCCGCGAAGGTGTGTGCAAGGACATGGACGTCAGAAGCCGGCCAGGCCGATCGCCTGCGCGCTCTTCATCCACTGCTGCTGCAGTTCGGTCGCGACCTGCTGTGGCGTGTCCGAGCCGTCGATCATCTCGCTCATGTAGGTGGTGAACGGGCCGTACGAGGCGACGAACAGCTGCGGGTAGGCCGAACTGGTCAGCGCCTGGTAGTTCGTCAGCAACGCGGAGGGCAGGTTAGCGGGGGTACTGAAGCCGGACAGCGCGGGCGCCTGGTCGTTGGCGTTGACGAACTGCTGGTACGCGGAACCGGACGCGAAATCGAGGAACGAGAGCGCGGCCGACTCGGTGGTGGTGTCACCGGTCTTCGGCACCTGCAGCGAGAAGGTGGTCGAGTAGGCGGCGGTCGGGGTGCTTGTGGACATCGCCTGCCAGCCCACCTGGGCGTTCATCTTCGTCACGCCCAGGGCCTTGACCAGGTCCGGGCTGACCCAGCTGCCCTGCGGGATCATCGCCGTCTTGCCCGTCTCGAATTCCGATTCCTGCTTGGCGTAGGTCCCGGTCTTCAGGTCGCTGTTGAAGCAGCCGTCCTTGATCAGTGTCTTGTAGTCGTCCAGGGACGTAAA
>Ga0302314_10004931_pt1 | contig 24413 bp, 16 predicted proteins | sample III_Palsa_N2_3_FD_200533 | JGI IMG/M metagenome (GOLD analysis project Ga0302314, IMG submission 200533) | Peat permafrost microbial communities from Stordalen Mire near Abisko, Sweden - III_Palsa_N2_3 | ecosystem: Environmental > Terrestrial > Soil > Palsa > Peat permafrost | place: Sweden... | reverse complement strand
GGTCTGATCCGGCGGCGTCCTCGACACCGTCCTTGACCGCCGCGCTCTCGACGCCGTCCTTGAGCACCGCGTCCTGGACGCCGTCCTTCAACGCGGCGTCGCCCTCGTCCAGGACAGCGTCCTGCGAGGCGGTGCGGATCCCCGCCGAGGCGACGTCCTCGGCCTCGGCGTCGATCGCCGAGTCCGCGAAGTCGTCGACCTCGTCGGCCACCGAGCTCGCGCCGTCCGCGATCCGACCGCCGGCGAGGGTGGTCGCGTCGTCCTCGACCTCGTCCTCGACGGCGCTGTCCAGATCGCTGCTGAGGCCGCTCTCCGTCACGACCTTCTCGAGCCCGTCCTCGCCCAGGTCGTCGAGGGACTTCTCACCGCCGACCGTGATCACGTCGTCGGCGACGTCGTCGAGCGTGTCCTTGGTCAGGTTCTCGAGGGAGTCCTTGGACAGGTCGTCGAGCGAGTCGACCCCGGCGTCCTTGAGGGCGTCGTCGAGCGCGTCGCCCAGCAGGTCTCCGGCGCCCTTGCCGATCAGGCCGCCGAGCGTGTCGCCGACGGCGCCGCCGAGTATGTCGAGCGGGCCGGACAGCACTCCGCTGATCGCGCCGAACTCGACCGCCTGGATCATCGAGCTGGTGTCCCACTTGGTGCGGTTGTGCTGCGCGAACTGGATGCCCTGGATGATGGTGTTCATCACGAGGCCGCCGGTGATGCCGACAACCGTGTGCATGGCGATCGACTTGAGCAGCCAGACGAAGATCTCCGTCAGCATCTCGCGGGTGATGATGAAGTCGGCGCTGAGCACGTCCAGGGACTGCCCGAACGTGAACGGCGCCCAGGCCATCGCGATGGCGATCTCGGCCGCGAGCATGATCAGCTGCGCGATGATCATCCACTTCGCGTACTCGACCTGGTTGGCCGTGTCCTGCGCGATCCCGGCCAGCTGCTGGGCCTGCTGCTGCGCCTGGGCGAGGTAGTCGGCGCCGCCGGTCCCCCCGATCAGATCCCGCATCGAGGACACGAAGGCGTCGGCGGCGTCGCCCTGGAACCGCTGGAGGCAGGCGTTGACCAGCTCGTTGATGTACTCGACCAGCTGCGGGATGTCGTCGGCGAAGTCCTGGTAGTAGTGCCAGGCCTCGCGCAGCTCGTCCTCGTTGGCCTCCGGCCAGGTCATTCCGGAGACCGCGCCGAAGATCTTCGCCAGCGCCGGCGGCAGCATGATCGACATGGCGTCGGTCAGCTCCCGCCGTTGGCGATCGAGGCGCCGTCCTCGTCCGCCAGGTCGAACTGGTCCGAGGTCGCCTGGCCGCCCTGGCCGGTCATGTTGACGACGTCGTAGACCTGCTTCATCAGCGTGACCAGGTCCGTGGTGGGCTGGTCCACGGTCGTGTGGTACTGCTGGCCGATCTTGTCGCTACCGGCCGCCTCCTGGTTGTACTGGGTGATCTCGTTGGCGTAGTTCTGCATGCGGCCGATCAGCGCCGTCATGTCGTCGAACTGGCTGAACGCGGACTTCAGATCGGACAGCGCCTCGATATCAGCCATCGTATTCCTCCTGCTTCGCCGTGATCTTGACGGGCTGGTCGGTCCTGGGCGGGCGCATCGCGTGCAGCGGGGCCAGCAGCGTGTCCAGTTCGGTGCCTCCGGTCATGGACGCGCGCAGCGACTCGCCGAGCCCGGTGAAGGGCCGCATCGCCTCGATGACCCGCTCGCCCATGTCGGCCCTGGCCCGGTTGAGCACCTCCACCAGGGCGGCGGACAGCTCGGCCGGGGCCATCGTCCGGTAGCCGTCGGTATGGAAGGTGATCGAGACCACCTGCCCCTGCGGGCCGACCTTCGCGGTGACCAATCGGTCCTTCGAGGTCGCGGAGGCGGTCGAGGCCTGGAGCTCGGCCGTGGCCACGGCCATCCGCTCCTGGTGCTCGCGCAGCCGTTCCAGCGACTGCGCGATCTGCTCGGAGTAGTTCGTCGTCATCGTGCTGGTCCCACCTCTTCGCAAGAGCCCGCGGCGTGCACCGGTCTTAAGGTTCTACGGCGCCCGCGCCGCGCCGGGTTCTGCGTCCCGGGGCCCGCCGCCGGCCGTCAGCGCCCGATGGTGCCGCTGACGGCGTCGATGTCGGTGCCCCAGACCTCCTCCTCCTCGGCGAGCCAGGTGGTGCGCTGGCGATCCTGGCCGCCCTGCTGGCCCATCCCGCCGCCGCCCATGCCGCCCGGCATCATCGGCATCTCCTCGCCGGAGCTCGTGGTCGAACTGGTGCCGGAGGAGGAGCCGGTGCCGGCGGCGCTCGAGTCGAGCGCCGAGGCGAGGCCGTCGTCGCTCGAGGTGGTCGAGGTGCCGGTGCCGGTGCCCGCGGCCGAGGTGTCGGGCAGCGAGGCGCCCTGGTCGAGCGCGGACTGGCTCAGGCCCATGCTGGCCCCGCCGGCCTGCGCCCCGCCGACGGTCGGCACCGAACTCTGCAGCGCGGCCACGGAGGTGGCCCCGGTGGTGTCCGGGTTCGACAGTGCCTGCTCCTGGTCGGTGAGCAGCTGGGTGGAGAGCGGAACGGTCTTGCCGCCGGGGCCGAGCACGGTGCCGTCGGCCGCGATCGTCGAGCCCTTCGCGAGCACCAGCGGGTTGCCGTTGGAGTCGAGGACCTCCTTGCCGTCCGGCCCGGTGACCGTCCCGTTCGTATTGATCTTCGAGCCCTGCGGTACGACGACGTTGCCCGCCGCGCCGTTCGACTGCCCGATCGTCGAGCCCTTGGGCACCGTGAGCGGCTGGCCGTTCGCGCCGAGCACCGGCGAGCCGTTGGGGCCGATCACCTCGCCGTCGGAACTGATCGTCGAACCGGCGGGCACCTCGATCGGATCCCCGGCGGAGTCGTCGAGCGTGCTCCCGTTCGGCCCGGTGATCGTGTCCTCGCTCGGCTCGTCGTCCGAGCCTCCGCTGCTGGAACCGCCCGTGGTCAACACGGGATCCGGGACGTTCGTGTTCGTGCCGTCGCCGGTGTTCGCGCCGAGGTTCCCGGTGCCGCCGCTGCTCGAGCCGCCCGGGACGACGTTCGGGATGTCGGCGGTGTTCGGGTCCCCGCTCGTGTTCGTGTTCCCGCCGAGGTCCAGGTTCCCGCCGCCGCCGCTGCTCGAGCCGCCCGGGGTGATGTTCGGATCGCCCGTGTTCAGGTTCGGGTCGCCCGTGTTCAGGTTAGGGTCGCCCGACCCGCCGCCGTCGCCGCCGTTCACGCCCGTATTGTCCTCCGGCGGCGCCTCCAGCGAGATCTGGACCAGGTTGCCGAGCTGGTTGATCGTGCTCTGATACAGGTTGCTGAGCTTCGTCATCGCGGGGGTGGCGGCGGCGTCCAGCACGCTCGCGATGTTGTTCAACCACAGCGTCTTGGCCGAGGAGTCGATCGCGGTCCAGAAGCTCTGGGTGTCCGGATAGCCGTAGTACGGCACGTTGCACTGCACAGTGAGGGACTGGGTGCTGTATCGACCAGGGGAGTCCGTGACCTTGGTCGTCCACTGCGCGGTGGCCATCACCGAGTCGAGCACCGAGACCATACACGTGATCGGATTGCAGTCGGGGCTTTCCCACCAGGCGTTGTACGCGTTCTGCAGCGTGTAGGGCGTGATGTCCAACTGCATGGCCGACAGGTACAGGTCGCTGAACCGGTTCGCCGGCGTGTTCAGCTGGGCGTGCAGGTTCGCCAGCTCGCCGGCGAACTGGACCAGCGTCCACTTGAACGCGGCCGCGGCGCTGCCCTCCCAGTCGCTGCCGGTGTCGCCGATGGCGTCGGCCCAGCCGTTGATCTTCGGCATCCACCCGGTCAGCCAGCTGTCGATGTTCGCGAGCGCCATCACGCCCGCACCCAAGCTGGCCGCGCTGACCAGGTCGTTCTGCTGCGGCGAGGGGGACGCGAGCGGAGTGAGGATATTGCCCGACTGAGCGTTGAACGCGGTGAGCGGCCCGTTGCCGTCGCTCATGTCCTTGTTGTTGAAGTTCGCCCCGGCCATGTACCAGTACGTCCGATACCCGACCGTGAACTCCTTCGCCCACCAGAGGTCCCAGTTCGTCTTCGTGGAACTGACGAGCTTCCCCGACCAGGTCGAGATCCACGAGGGGGCGCCGGATCCGGCCACCGCGGAACGATTCGTCACGCTGCCGGTCTGCGTCGAGGAGGCGAGGGCGGTCAGTGCGTCTTCCCAAAGCATTGGCGGATCTACTCCCAGTCGTGAAGGACCTCGACGGCGGCCGAGAACGCCCGGGCGGCGGACCCGCGGTCCGCCGCCCCGACGGCACTAGGTGTTCACATTCGGATTCGGATTGGAATTCGGGTTGCTGTTCGGGTTCGTGTTCGGGTTGGTGTTCGGGCTCGTAGTCGAGGTGCCGCCCAGGCTGCCGGTGTCCTGATAGACGTTGTTGAGCACCTGCATCATCTGCGCCGCGGTCAGCGTCTCGTCGTTCGCGTTCTGCAGGATGGTCTGCGCCGTCTGCAGGTCCACCGACATGTTCGTCATCTGCGTGCTGAGCGTGTTGAGCTCGGTCTGCAGCTGCGAGCACAACGACTGGAACTTGGCCTGCAGCGTCGCCGCCTCGGTCAGCGGCGGGCTGCCCGGCATCAGCGCGTAGTATTGGCCGCTCACGCCGTCCTGCGGACTACCGCCGGTGGTGAAGTTCGCGAAGTCCTGGATGGCGGTCACCGCCGAATTGCCCTGGATATCCGTCAGGAAGCTGTTGATCTGAGTGAGGATCACGCCCTGCAGATACTCGTCGTCGACCTTGACGACATTGCCCGAACCGTTATCGGAGGACATCGGCCGGCACACCTCCCTTCCGCTCGCAGCGCCCGGTCACGCGCCGAAGTTCGCGGCGCCCCGCTGGTCGGCGTTCTGGATCAGGCTGATCATCTGCTCGAGGGCCGCGGCGGCGGAGGTGACGTCGCCGGCCATCGACTGGTTGTAGTTGTGCAGCGTCTGGTAGAGCGCGGTGGAATCGGTCTGCAGCGAGCCGCTCAGCTCGTTGGACGCGTTGTTCAGGATGCTCTGGGCCTCCTCCATCGCGCTCTGCATGGCGGTCCCGGCGGACCGCAGCTGGGTGACCGTGTCCTCGCTGGGGCCTACTTGAAGCTTGATGTCGGCCATCGCCGACTCCTTTCCGAAGGGTGAACGGGGTAGGGCGCGGGTCAGTTGCCGCTCAGGGCGCTGTAGACGTCTCCGCCGCCGCCCCCGACCTTGCCGGCAATGCTCAGCGCGTCCGAGTGGGCGTTGTTGATCCCCTCGTGACCGGTCTGGTAGTCCTGAAGCCACGTGTCGTACTGGCTGATGATCTGCCCGTACTTGGTGTTCCAGTCATCCATGGCCTGGCCGAACACGCCCGAGGCCGCGGAGACGAAGTAGGTCTCGACGTCCGAGACGATGCCCTGGATGGTGCTGGCGGACTGCTTCATGCTGGCGATCTGGTCCGCCAGCGAGCCGGCCACCTGGGCCACCACATGATCCTGCGTGTAGAGCTCGCCCGAAGTGCTCATGGCTGTTCCTTTCGCTCTCCTTGAGGGGCCGCGGCGGGCGGATTGCCCGCCGCGAGGGCCTGGGCGCAGCCGGAGGACGCCGAGGACTGCGCCTGCACGACGCCGCCCGACGCGATCAGCGCGGGATCGAGGCTGGGGCCGGTCGGCAGCAGCGCGAGCAGGCTGGTCGGGACCGAGGCCGGCGCGGCGCTGTAGCCGAGCGTCGCGGCCACCGACGCCGAGGCCAGCGGGTACTTCACCCCACTGTCGGTGACCAGGTACTCGGTCGTGCCGACGCCGCCGCCGGACACCCCGCGCACCAGGGCGCCGAGGCCGCTGGGCACCAGCACCAGATCGGCTCCGTCGCAGGCCGCCTGATCGCCCGGCTCGAGCGCCGGGGCGTAGCCGGTCACCGAGCCCGTGGGCAGCAGCGCGACCGCGTAGGACGGCGCGGCGCTGTCGACCAGGGTCTCGGCGCACACCGTCTGCCCGGAGTCGGCGGACACCAGCGTCGGCGGCTGCTCGGGCAGCTGGCTCGGCACGACGGCGGTCAGGTGCTCCTGCACGTCCTGCGCGCCGACCGGCTGCGCGACGACCGCTTGGCCGCCGTAGGCCTTGACCTGGATCTGCGGATCGCCGAGCAGCAGCGCGTACTCGGTGGCCGTGACGGGTTCGAGCCCTGACTCGGCGAGCACGTAGTGCGCCCCGGCCGGGCCGGTGAACAGCTGTCCGTAGCGCGTGGGCTGGTCGGCCAGCTCGGGACCGGCGTCACCGAGCCCCGCGACGGTCGGCGGCGCGAGATCCTGGCCGGCCGGCAGCGAATCGACGAAGGTCGCGGAGACCGGATAGGGCGTGGTCCCGTCGTAGCCGAGCGCCGTGAGCACGCCCGCGCTCGTGTCCACCCGCAGCCGCTCCCCGCGCCACAGCAGGTAATCGGTGCCGTCCGGCGTCTGGACCAGCAGGCCCTGGCCGCTGCCGAGCTGGGTGCCGGGAAGCGAGCCGGGCGCGTCGGAACCCTGGCCGACGGCCACGGTCAGCAGCGGGGTCACGGCCCCGGTCGCGGAGGTCTCCCGGCTCGCGCAGGCCAGCCACGGCGCGTCGGTCAGCTGTGCGGCGGTCGGCAGGCTGGCCGGCGCCCCGACGATGCCGACCGGCGCGCCGAGCGGGGCGCCGACCAGCGCGGCCGAGGTGACGTCGGACACGGTCATCTGGCTGCCGGCCAGCAGCCGGGCGCTGGCCTCGTTGAGAACCGGGTGCAGCTCGCCGTTCATGTACAGGTAGTCCGCGCCGGAGTCCTTGGCCACCACGAGCGTGCCGTTCTTCGCCCAACTGCTGCTGCCGCCGGGGTCGAGCAGCCCGAACACGGTGGCTCCGATGCCGATCAGCGCCGCGAGGCCCAGGCCGCCGAGGCTGCCGCGCAGGGTGCGGCTGGTCGGCGTACGCGGGGAGTCCGGCTCCACCCGCATGATGCTGGAAGTGAGCCGGTTCATCACGAACTGGTGTGCCTGGACCTGATCGCGCTGAGACTGCATGCCGCCGCTCCCCCGCGCCTAGCCGAACAGGCCGCGCAGCGCCCCGAAGGCGCCGGTGGCGAAGAGGGTCAGCGGCAGCAGGCTGATGGCGACGAGCGTGTGCAGCATCTCGGCCGCGCGCGCCCAGTAGGGCAGCATCCTGCGATCGGGCAGCGTCCACGCGATGATCATCAGCGCCGTGGCGACGAGCAGCAGCCCGGCCAGCAGGGCGAGCCGGCCGGAACTATGGTGCTGGGCGAAGGCCAGCCGCGCCGCGAGCAGGGCCAGGCCGAAGCTGCCGGCCAGCAGCAGCGAGAGGCGCTGCGCGAGGCCGACGAGGCCGTGCGCGTGCAGCAGCATGAGCGAGGCGAGCGCGGCCGCCAGCAGCGGCGGGGCCCAGCCGTGGCCCTGGGAGATCACCACGAGGGCGCCGAGCCCGAGCACGGCGAGCAGCAGATGGAAGGCGGTCAGGAAGCCGTCCGCGATCTCGCCGCGGTTGCGTACGTCCTCGGCCGGATAGGGCTCGAGGTTCAGCTGCAGTTCGCCGGCGTTGCGCGGCAGCGCGGGCAGCCGCAGTCCGGAGAGCCGGAAGGCGGCCGACGGGATCAGGGAGCTGAGGACGACCGCGACGGCCGCGAGCACCGCGGCGCACTGCAGCGCGTTCAGTCCGACCAGTGCGAGGACGCCGGCCAGCGCGGCGAAGGCCGAGGCCGCGAACAGCGCGATGAACAGCGGCGCCGCGCAGGCGATCGCGGCCAGCGCGAGCACCGAGGCGCCGGCGGCGGCGGAGGCCCCGGCCAGCAGCCGCGCCCCGTCGAGACCGCTGCCCGCGGGTCCTGAGGGCAGCAGCGCCGCGGCCATCGCCAGGAAGGGCACGGACGCCGCGGCCAGCGCGATGGCGGCGCCGCGGTCGCCGATCGCCCGGGCGGTGGCCGCGGCCCCGCCGAGCAGGAAGAGACCGCCGAGCCCGGCGGCCAGGTCGCGCAGGTGGATCGGGCCCGGCAGCAGCAGGATCGCGCCGGCCCCGGCCACCGCGAGCAGCGCGAGCGCCACGGCGAGGTGGTGGGTGACGGTCGGGCGCCAGGAGTCGCGGCGGGCGCTGAGCCCGTCGAAGAGCCCGTCCACCAGGTCGTCGAAATGCACCGGCGGCAGCTCCTCGCGCCGCGGGCGCAGGTAGAGCAGTTCGCCGTCGCGCAGGCCGAGCTCCTCGGGGCTGCGCAGCTCGTCCAGCGGCTCGCCGCCGAGCCGTTGCAGCACCCAGCCGCCGTGCTCGAGGCCGCGCTCGGGCAGTTCGTCGCCGCCGTAGCCGAGGACGGCGGGCAGCAGATCGGCCAGCGGCACGTCCGCGGGCACGGCGAGTTCGAAGCCCTTGTCCGGGGCGCGGAACCGCAGCCGGCACAGTCCGGCGACAGCACTGCCCTTCACCGCCACCTCCCACCTCCAAGGCCTTCGTCAGCACTCTCGGGGTTCGGCGCACGCCGTCCCACTCGTCTCCACGGGGCCCGCGCCGCGCCGGGTTCACGACCCGTTCGGCGCCCGCCGGATTGAACCCGGCGCTTCGCCGCAGCCGTCGGTCTTTAAGACCGACCATCTCGAGATGCAGCAGCGAAGGAGCGGTGGCCGTGAGCGTGGAGCTCGTCAATCGCGTCGCCCGACGGCCCGGCCCTGAGATGCCGGACGGCGAGATCCAGCTCCAGGAGCCGCCGGGACTGCCCGAGCAGCAGAGCGGGATGTCCAGCATGCTGACGATGCTGCCGATGGCGCTCAGCTCGATGGCGATGATCTTCGTGGTGCTGCGGCCCGGCTCGGGCTCCGGCGGGGTGACCGAGTACCTCGCGGTCGGCGTGATGATGCTGTCCTCGGTGGGCATGCTGGTCACCGGCCTGGTCCGGGGCGGGCACGACCGCAAGCGGCAGATCCGCGCGGAGCGCCGGGACTACCTGCGCTACCTCTCCCAGATGCGCCGTCAGGTGCGGCGCACGATCGAGCAGCAGCGCCAGGCGCTGGCCTGGCGGCACCCGGATCCGCGGGAGCTGCCCGACCTGATCGGCACCACCCGGCAGTGGGAGCGGCGCTCGAACCACCCCGACTTCGGCGACGTGCGGCTGGCCGTGGGCTCGCAGCGGCTCGCCGCCCGGCTCGCCCCGCTCGCCACCCGGCCGGTCGAGGACCTCGAGCCGCTGTGCGCGCACGCGCTGCGCCGCTTCATCCACGCCTACGGCACCGTCGCGGACCAGCCGGTGGCCGTCTACATCCGCGGCTTCGCGCACATCCTGCTGCGCGCCGACGATCCGGAGGCGGCGCGCGGCCTCGCCCGGGCGATGCTGGCCCAGCTGTGCCTGTTCCACGGCCACGACGAGCTGCGCATCGCGGTCGTGGCCGGCCCGGAGCGGCGGGCCGACTGGGAGTGGATCAAGTGGCTGCCGCACGCGCTGCACCCCGAGGACACCGACGGCGCCGGCCCGGTGCGGCTGCTCGGCTCGAGCGTCGGCGAGGTGGAGCAGCTGCTCGGCGCCGAGTTCGCCGCCCGTCCGCCCTTCGAGGCCGACGCGGCGCCCGACCGCGACGAGCCGCTGACCGTGCTGCTGCTCGACGGGGTACGGGTGCCGGAGGGCAGCCGGACCGCGCTGACCGGCTACCGCAACGCCGTGGTGATCGACCTGTCCGAGGCGCTGGACTGGCGCCCCGACCGCTACACGCTGCGGCTGCGGATCCAGGAGGGCCGGCTGCAGATGGTCGGCGCCGACCGCAACCGCAAGGACACCGTCACCTCGCTGGGCCGTCCGGACGCGCTGTCGGTCGGGCAGGCCGAGCGGCTCGCGGCGCGGCTGGCCGGCTACCGGCTCGGCGACGCGGCCGAGGCGGCCGAGCCGCTGGCCACGAACTTCGACCTGGCCGCCCTGCTCGGCATCCCGGACCTGCAGGAGATGGACGTGCGCGCGCAGTGGCGGCGGCGCGGTCCCGAGCAGCGGCTGCGGGTGCCGCTCGGCCTCGGCCAGGACGGGCGGTCGGTGGAACTGGACATCAAGGAGTCGGCGCAGGGCGGCATGGGCCCGCACGGCATGCTGATCGGCGCCACAGGATCTGGCAAGTCGGAGCTGCTGCGCACGCTGGTGCTGGCGCTAGCGCTCACCCACGACTCCGAGGTGCTCAACTTCGTACTCGTCGACTTCAAGGGCGGCGCGACCTTCCTCGGCCTCGACGGGCTGCCGCACACCTCGGCCGTGATCACCAACCTGGCGGACGAGGCGGCCCTCGTCGACCGGATGCGCGACGCGCTGCAGGGCGAGATGATGCGCCGTCAGGAGCTGCTGCGCTCGTCGGGCAGCTACAGCTCGCTGCTGGAGTACGAGACCGCGCGGGCCGGCGGCGCCATGCTCGAGCCGATGCCGACGCTGTTCGTGGTGGTGGACGAGTTCTCCGAACTGCTCGCCGCGCACCGCGACTTCATGGAGCTGTTCATCATGATCGGCCGGCTCGGCCGTTCGCTGGGCGTGCACCTGCTGCTCGCCTCGCAGCGGCTCGACGAGGGCCGGATGAACGCGCTCGAGTCGCACCTGTCGTACCGGATCGGCCTGCGCACCTTCTCGGCGATGGAGAGCCGCGGCGTGCTCGGCGTGCCCGACGCGTACCAGCTGCCGCCGCAGCCCGGCAACGGAATCCTGCGCAGCGACATCTCCACCCTGACCCGCTTCAAGGCCGCCTACGTCTCCGGGCCGCTGCGCCGCGGCAGATCCGGGAAGGCCGCGGAGGCGCTGATCGCGGCCCAGGTCATGCCGTACAGCACCGAGTACGTCACCCCGCGCGGGCCCGCGGCGGCGGAACTGGCGGCCGAGGCGGAGCGGGAGGAGCAGGCCGCGGGCGACGGCCGCTCGCTGCTCGAGGTCGCGGTCGAGCGGCTCGCGGACGCGGGTCCGCCCGCCTACCAGGTCTGGCTGCCGCCGCTGGACGCGCCGCCCACCCTGGACGAGCTGCTCCCGCCGCTGTTCCCGCACCCGACGCGCGGGCTGACCGTGCAGGACGAGTCGGCCTACGGGACGCTGCGCGTGCCCGCCGGCGTCGTGGACCTGCCGTACCAGCAGATGCGCGACCTGCTCACCGCCGACCTGTCCGGCGGGGCCGGGCACGTGGGCATCGCGGGCGCCCCGCAGAGCGGCAAGAGCACCCTCATCCGAACCCTGATCACCGGGCTCGCGCTCACCCACACCCCGGCCGAGGTGCAGTTCTACTGCCTGGACTTCGGCGGCGGCACGCTCTCCGCGCTGCGCGGGCTGCCGCACGTCGGCGAGGTCACCGGCCGGCACGACCCGGAGCGGGTGACCCGCACGATCGCCGAGATCAACGCGATCATCACCCGCCGCGAACGCACCTTCGCCGAGCTCGGCATCGACTCCACCGCCACCTTCCGGCGCCGCCGCGCGGCCGGCCAGCTGCCCGACGAGCCGCACGGCGACGTGTTCCTGGTGATCGACGGCTGGAACACGCTGCGCCAGGAGTTCGGCGACCTGGTGCAGCCGCTCGTGCTGTTGGCGCAGCGCGCGCTGAACTACGGGGTCCACCTGGTGATCGGCACGACGCGCTGGGGCGAGATCTCGGCGGGGCTGCGCGACCAGCTGCAGTCGCGCTTCGAGCTGCGGCTCGGCGACCCGGTCGACTCGGTGATCAACATGCGCGCGGCGGCGACCGTGCCGAAGATCCCGGGGCGCGGCCTGACCGACAACCGGCAGCACTTCCTGACGGCGCTGCCGCGGATCGACGGCAAGGGCTCGGCCGTGGACCTGGCCGACGGCATGGCGGATCTCGTCGAAGCGGTCGGCGAGCACTGGTCGGGGCCGAAGGCGCCGCCGGTGCGGATGCTCCCGCTGGTGCTCGACGCCGCCGAACTGCCGCCGCCGCGCGGCGCGCTGCAGGTCGCGCTCGGCCTCGGCGAGGCCGGCCTCGCGCCGCTGTGGCACGACTTCGAGGAGCACCCGAACCTGCTGGTGATCGGCGACACCGAGAGCGGCAAGACGAACCTGCTCAAGCTGATCACCCGGCAGATCGTCAGCGCCTACTCGCCGGCGCAGGCCCGGATCATGCTGGTGGACTTCCGCCGCGAGCTCTACGACACCGTGCCGGACCAGCACCGGCTCGGCTACGCGGTGGGCGTGGACCCGCTGCGCCAGGGCGTGAACGGCGCGGCCCGGGCGATGGCGAACCGGGTCCCGCCCGCGGACATCCCGCTGGCCAAGCTCAAGGATCGCGACTGGTGGGAGGGGCCCGAGCTGTTCATCGTCGTGGACGACTTCGACATGATCGGCGCGGGCGCCACCGCGCACCCCTTCGCCCCGCTGCTCGAGTTCCTGGCCCAGGGCACCGAGCTCGGCCTGCACCTGATCGTGGCACGCAGCGCGAACGGCGTGGCCCGGTCGATGAACGATCCGCTGCTGCGCCGGCTGGTCGAGGTGAACACTCCCGCCGTCGTGCTCTCCTGCCCTCCCGCGGAGGGACCGCTGTTCGGTAACCTCAAGCCGCGCGTGCTGCCGACCGGCCGCGCGCTGCACGTGACCCGGCGGCGGACCATGCAGGTGCAGACGGCGCTCGTCGACGAGGCGAGCGCGTCGAGCCCGCGACAGGAGGGCTGAGCCCACGATGCCTTTGCGCAAGTCGCACAAGCCGCAGCGGCCGTACGAGGCGTACCAGCCGTACGAGCAGCAGTACCGCACGGCCGGACAAGCGCAGTCGGAGTCCGCGGCGGCCGCCGTCGCGCAACTGTGGTCCGTCGGACCGCACCTGGCGATCGCCGCGGATCCGCCCGACGCCCCCGGCCAGGCACTGAACGCCCTCGGCTCGGTGTCGGAGGTCAAGGACGCGCTGCTGGTGCTCGTCGCGACGCCGGACGGCGGCCCGGTGCTGCGCGACTGCCTGCCCCGGCTCACCCAGATCGCGGGCGAGCGCGGCGCCGACCGGCTGGTGCTGGCCGCCTCCGGCCTGGCCGCGAAGCCCGCGTCCCCCACGGGGCGCAGGCCGGCGCAGCGGGTGGCGGCCACGACGGGCCTGACGGTGGTGGCGCCGGACGGCGTGGTGCGGCTGTCGGACGAGGGCGTGCTGCGCGTAGGCGGCCCCGCGGACGCCGCGTGGTGGACCTGCCCGGCGAACGGCGAGCCGACCCTGTTCGGCCCGGAATGGCCGCCGCTGGAGCCGGAGTGGTTCGGACCGGCCGAGTGGACCGTGGAGAGCACGCACGCCGGGCTGTGGATCCGTCCCCCGGGTCCCGATGCGGCGCTGGACGTGCCGGCCGAGATCTGGGTGCAGGTCCCCTCGCTGGTGAGCCGAATGGCCGGCGACTGGCGCCGGAAGGGGATCTGGATCGGCTTCGGGCCTCCGCCGGAGATCGACGCGTACCCGGACGGCTCGGAGAGCGAGCCCACCATCGAACTCCCGGACCTGCCGCTGGTCGAGCCGACCCTCGAGCTCGAGTCGGCGTTCGAACCGGATCTCTCGCCGGTGCTGGAGCCGGTGCCGTCGCCGGTGCCCGTGCGTGTCCCGGTACCGACACCAACGCCGGAGCCCGAACCCGCGCGAATCGCTGAGCCGGTGCTGATATCCGAGCCGACGCCCGCGCCCGAACCGACGTCCGTACCGGAGCCGGAACCGGCGCCGATCCCCGAGCCGGTATCGGACCCGGAACCCGTTCCGACCGCGTCCGCTGTTCGCACGGCGTCCGTCGTTCCCACCGCGTTCGCCGAACCGGCCGCGTCCGTCGAGCCCGTCGATTCGATTGTTCCCGTCGAGCCGGTCGATTCAGCCGTTCCCACCGAACCCGCCGTTCCGAAGACGCCGACGGTCCAGCGGCCGCCGGTCCCGAGGCGCGACAACTGTTCCACCGAGGATCGCAACGTCCTGCGGGATGCACTCGGCCCCGCGTACATCCGACTGGCCGCCCGCACCGACCACGTCGTGACCCGGCTGCCCGGCCTGCGCACCGTGCCGCGCGACGAGGTGCGCCCCGAACTCGCCGCCGTACTGCTGCACCACACGGACGCCAAGCAGCCCGCCGACCGCGAAGCCCTCGCCGCGGCAGCCCGCGCCGGCACCACGGACCCGGTACTGGCCGCCTATCTCAGCTGCCTGACCGCAGGCCTACGCCGACTGCCCAGCCATCAGGGCATGGTCCTGCTCGGCGGGCATCCCGCCGACGGCACCCTCGACGAGTTCACCCCGGGCATCGTGCTGCACGAGCCCGCCCCCATCAGTGCCCTGCCGGCTGAGGACGTCTACCTGGGCGCGCCGGTCGAGTTCGCGGTGTGGTCCACCACGGGCCACCGCACGAACCTGTTCGGCGCGGCGGGCGAGGAGCCCGAGGTCGTCTTCCAGCCCGGCACGAGCTTCCGCGTCCTCGAAGTCACCGCCGCGTCCGAGGAGACGAACGGCGTGACCCGGATACTGCTGCGCGAGGCCGATCCGACGACGCACGAACGCGCCGACGAGCTCGACGTCAGAGCCCTGCGACGAATGCGGCCGCTGCTGGACAGGCGCTCCGCGATCCCCGACCACGAACTACGCCGAATCCCCCACCCGCAACGAGTCCACCTGTCCCCCGGACTCTACTGATCCCCGGGACTGTACCGAGCTCCACGGCAGATACCGCAACGGCATGGTGTGCACAGGCATCGTGCGCGACGGCATGGCGTACGGTGCGTCGAGGCTGCGGGCTTCCTGCACGCGCAGCGGTCCCTCGACGACCTCGACCTGCTGCCGCAGCACGGGGCCGAGGCGCGCGGCCAACTGGCTCACCGCCGCCTTGCGCTCCCAGGGCGCTGAGATCAGCACCGGACGTCCGGTCACCCCGGCGCCCAGCAGCAGCCGGGCGAGCGTCTCCGCGTCCAGCGGCCACCGCTCGCACCAGTCCCAGCCGGGCGGGCCGCCCGCGCTGACGCCGATCCAGCCGCGCGGCACGCCGGCGAAGCGCTCCGGGCGCCGCCAGATGCGGGCCGTCGCGTCGTCGGCGGGTCGGATCCACAGTCCCACCGGGTATCCGGCGAGGTCGTAGGCCACCTCCGTCAGCGGCCCGAAGACGTCGAGCATCGACGGCGCGGGTTCCGCGGCAGCGCGCAACCTCGCCGCCTCGACCCGCTCGTCGACCAGCCACACGGCGCCGCCGTCCACCGAGAGCCCGGCGCCGAGCCAGTCAGCCACCGGTGTGCCGTCGGTGCGCGCGCCGAACGCCCGCCGGTCGATCAGCGCGTGCGCCTCCGGCGGGAGTTCGACCCGCTCCACGACCCGGTCGTCGCGGCGCCGGACGTCCGTGACCGAGGTGATCTCGACGCCGCCCGGCAGGCTCGGCAGCACGCTCAGCAAGGCGATCCACGCGGCCTGCGGGTCCGGCAGCGTGCGCACGACGGGATCTACCCCGGCGAGATAGAGGTCCCCTTCGCGAGCCGCCGACTGCCATTCGAGGACTGTCAAAGTGCGGGCCAGGATCCCGACGACCCTCTCCTGATCGTCCTCGTCATCCACCGGCGCAGGCTGCTCGGCCACCGCGGCGAACCCTCCGTCGGGAGCCGGGATCCAACTACCCGCGCTGTTGAAGCGGAACGGCGGCTGCGTCGCGGGCAGTTCGGGGCCGGTCAGCCCGAGCAGCGCGAGCACCCGGTGGTGGATCCGCCCCGTGCGATTGGGCGCGACATAGCGCATCGCGCAGCGGTTCTCGCCGACGTACGGCAGCGCCATCGTCGTCAGGCCGCCGAAAATCTGCGCGTGCGAGCGGAAGTAGTTGACGCGCGTCTCCTCCAGCCACAGCCGGATCACCCGGTGCCGGGCCGGTCCCGCGGCGATGTCGTTGCCGATCCCGCCGCGCGGCAGCGGATCCATGGTGAATCCGAGCTCTGAATCGGCGAGCCGGTCCAGGAACTCCACCGGGCTCTCCGGCCGCGGCCCGAGCGCCGCGGGATCCCGGTGCTGGTCGGCGTATTCGAGATCGCCGTCCGCGTACACCCCGCCGAACCGGTGCACCACCTCGAGTCGCACCAGATCACTCGCGGCCGCGTAGCCGAGCGGAAGCTGCTTGGCCATCTCCAGGACGTACTGCGGGTGCGTGATCATCGGGGCGTCGGCGTGGAAGACCTCGAAGATGTCCACCAGGGCGACGCCGTGGTCCGCGGCCCAGCTCGCCAGGCGCCGCGCCTCGCTCGTGCCCGGCTGCCCGACCGCGTCGCGCCGGGTCCGGTCGGTCCACAGGACGACGTCCAGCTCACCCGCGTACCGCCGCGCGACGTAGCCGAGGTTGCGCAGGAAGGCCGAGTCGGCCCTCGGCACGCCGCCGAGCCACACCGCGTGCAGGATGCGGGGAATTTCGGATCCCGTCCGCGCGCTCCGACTCACCGCGCCGGGAGCCCGCACCTCGAACGGCTCGAGATCGCACCGCGCGTCCGCCCGGGCGACGTCGAGCCAGCGCAGCAGCGGCGCGACGTGTTCGGGAGGCAGCGCGGTCGAATCGATTCCGGCGAGGACGTCCAGCGGCGGCGGAAGCTCGCGCAGCCGGAAGGGGTCGCTGCCCAGCCAGTTGGCGCCGTCGCGCGCATCCTGGTCCGTGTACAGCGATTCGCTCATGAACTCGCGCAGCCAGACCAACTGCTCGGCTTCGGGGCGGAAGGGCGGCGGCAGCGGCGCGACCTCGGGCTTGGCGCGGGCCAGCAGCGCCTCGGCCAGCCGATCAGCCTGTCGTACGCGTTCAGCCGCAGTGTCCGCGAGCCGTCGCGCCACCTCATCCGCCGCGGGGTCGGCCCACAGCCGTTCGCCAGGCCCGGCACCGGCACGAAGGTCATCGGCGAACGCGGAGACAGTCTCGACGTGCTCGGCCAAGCGTTCGTCGAGCGCCGCGGCCGCCGCCCGTGCGAGGGCCGCGGACGAGGCAGCCCGCGCGACGCCCTCCCGCGCCGGTTCCGCCTCCAGAGCCGCGCGGTCGAGCACCCGGAGTCCGCGCTCAAGCGCCTCCGCTCGCCGCGGACCGTCCAGAGCCTCAGCCAGCGCCCGCATCCGGGCCGAAGCCGCCGCCGCCTCGACTGCGCGGGTGGCGATGTCAGCAGGCACGCCCGCGTCGGCCAGCGCCGCACGCACCTCCTCGTCGACCGGCGCGTTCGGGCGCGCGGCCGACACCACCTCGGCATCCGCCAGGAACCCAGCCAGCTCGACACCGTCAACCCCGCCGGGAGCGTCCAGCCGGGCCCGCACGCGCTGCGCCGCAGCCCGGCCGCGAGCCCTGACATCCGATTCGGCGAGCAGATGGGCCAGGACGAGCGCGGTCGCGGCCCGCTCCCAGGCCCGCGGTCCCGGCTCGTCCGCCGACATCAGCCGACCGACCACACTGCGTCGGCCTGCTGCTCCGGCCGGGGTTCGATCAGGAATGCGACGGCCGCCTCGAGCTCCTCGGGCGTCGCCGTGCGCGGCGCTCCGTCCTCGGTCACGATCAGGTGCTCCAGCAGGGCCTCGGCCGGCGAGATGCCGTATTCGCGCAGGTAGTAGATCACCGTCTCGGTCCAGATCCACTCGCCGTCGGTCATGAACCCCATCGGGACGGCGGCCCCCCGCGTCGGATCGACGACGTCGTCCATCAGGGTGGGGGTGGCCAGCACCATGCTCCCGGCCTCCAGGCGCTCGACCAGCGCGGCGACGGTCTCGGGGTCCGTGATGACGGGATGGTCCTCGGCGAAGGCCGGTCCGGTCTCCGGGTCGACCACGTCGAAGACGGGGGCCAGCTGAAACGGCATGGCGAAGCTCCTCTAGCTCGATGCGGCGAACGTATCCGGTATCCGAATCCACCCGTACACCGTCACCTTGACCTACGGCTCCCGCCGCCCCCCGGGTTCTGCGCGAACCCGGAAGGGCCGCCGGGCCGTCGTTCCGGGAGAAGGGCAATGGCCGGCCGACCCGCGAGCAGGAGAGCGCATGACGAGGACCTACTACGGACCCTGCCGGGTCACCGTGAACAGCATCTCGGCCCTGTACCCGCAGCGTGTGGTGGTGCGGCCCACGGGCGGCGCCGACATAGTGCTGCCCGGCGAGGCGGGGGCCAGCTGCCGGGTCGACGCCGAGCGCTGGGAACTGCTACTCCAGCACCAGCTGAACGGCACCTGGCGGGAGAACATCCGCGCGATCGTCGGCAAGTGGGCGCCGGTCGGCGAGAACGGCGGGCAGCGGCAGCAGATCCGGAGCAAGGACGTGGACTGGCCGACCGACCGGCTCGAGCGGAACCTGATCGTCACGATCGAGCGCGGCGACACCGGCGCCACCCGCGTGCGGGAGACGCCCCGGACGTACGAGGCGCCGCGTGTCCAGCCGACGCAGTCCACTGACGCGCTGGCGGCGGGGAGCGCGGCGCGGGCGCGGACCCAGAGCGGCGCCGGATTCCCGACCGGCAAGCCGGCGTCCGCCCCGGCCGCGGATTCCGCGCGTACCGGCGCATCCACCCCAACCACCACGTCCACCACATCTACCAGCAGCGACGGCTACGTGTGGTAGCCCGCGGCATGCGGACCGAGACGGCCAACGATCCGCCAACGTAGCGGTTGCGGTCCCCGTTGGCGCCGCGTTGGGCATCGGTTGGCGGCGGCTCTCAGGCTCCTGAGTAAGGCGTCGAGGGACATCGGGTTCACCTCGGCCTGGACAGGAAGTCACCGGCGACATGACCACCACGACCCCCATCCCCAACGCCCGCTCCGACTCCGGCCCGCCAGGGCGCGAAACCCTGGACGAGCAGGAGCTCGCCGAGCTCTACCGCCGGCACGCCGGCACCATCCTGCGCATGCTGACGCGCGGCACCGGCACCGACCGCGGCCACGCCGAGGACATCCTGCAGGAGACGCTGATCCGCGCCTGGCAGCATCCTGAATCGGTCGCCCGCGGACTCGACCAGGCACTGCCCTGGCTGCTGACCGTGGCGCGGCGGATCTCCATCGACCACTACCGGATGCGGGCCGCGCGCCCGCAGGAACTGTGCGACGAGGTCCCGCTGGCCGGGGCGCTCATCCCCGACATGGCGGACCGCGTCCTGGCGGACCGGGACGTCGAGGTGGCCCTCGCCGAACTGCACCCGCGGCACCGCGACGTCCTCGTCGAGATGCACGTGCGCGACCGCTCGGTGGCGCAGGCGGCCGAGACCCTCGGCGTGCCGGTCGGCACGATCAAGTCCCGCTCGTACCACGCCGTGCGCGCCTTGCGCCCCGTCTTCGAGGCGCGCGGCATGGTGGCCTGAGCCAGAACCGAGAATCAGTGGCCGGGTTTCGTCGTCAGGCCTCGAGCGCCGTGAGTCGCGCCGTAGCCCTCTCCTCGTCGACGAAACAACCCTGCTGCCGGTAGAGCTCGATGGCCGAGCGCAGATACCCGGCCGCCTGCTCCACCCGCCCCAGGCCTCCGAGCAGCCCGCCGAGGAATTCCGCGGCCGAGGCCTCCACCGCGGCCAGATGCCGCCCGCGGCACAGTTCCAGGCCGTGCAGACCCGCCGCCAGCGCCTCCTCGGTACGGCCGAGCGCGGCCAGCGCCTCCGCCCGGGTCAGCGTGGGAAAGGTCAGGTTGATCCGCGGCAGCTGCTGCTCCTCGATGACGGCGAGCGAGCGGTCCACCAGCTCGAGACCGCGCGCGGGATCGCCGAGATTGATCCACATCTCGCCGAAGTTGTTGAGGGTGCGCGCGATCTGGACGCCGTCCCCGACCTCCTGCACGACCTCGAGCATCTCCTCGAACACCGGCACCATCTCGATGCCCCGCCCGGCGCCGACCAGGGCGGTGTTGAGGCTGATCAGCGCGCGCAGCCGGAGCTTCGGGTCGGCCGAGCCCTCCGCCACCCGCACCGCCTGCTCCAGCCAGGGCAGCGACTCCGCGTAACGCCCGCGCGTGGTGTACACGGAGCCGCGCTCGGCCAGTGCGCGCGAGTGCAGCCTGACGTCGCCGCAGACCTCGCCCGCCCGCACGCCGAGGACCGCCATCTGCTCGCGCCGGACGGGCATGGTGCCGTCGGAGTAGTAGAGCGTCTGCACATTCACGGCGATCTCGGCGGCGTGCCCGGCCAGCTTCACGTCCTCGAGCGACTGCGCGACCAGTGCGCGGATCACCGGCTCCTCACGGTGGAACCACTCATGCACCCTGGCGTTCTCCGCCGGCGGCCTGCTGGTGGCCTTGCCCGCGCCTCTGATCTGATCGCGCGCCTCGTGGACAACGTCGTCATAGTGCTGCATGAGCCGTTCGAGCGCGTCGTATCGCTCCTCGGCCGAGACCACCTGATCGAGCAGCCGCGCGCAGTAGGCCCGGACCAGGCTGTGCCGCGTGTGCCGACCGGGCGCCGCCTCGTCGGTGAGGTGGTACGCGGCCAGGTCCCCCAGCGCGTGCCGGGCCCCGGCGAGGTCGAGCCCGAGCAGCGCCGCCGCGGAGCCGGCGTCGCCCTCGGCCCCCGGATGCAGGCCGAGCAACGCGAGCAGCCGCGCGCCGTCCGGGGAGAGCCGTTGCCGGGTCAGATGCAGCGTGTGCAGCAGCCGGTCGGAGCCGTCGGCGTCCAGCGCGCCGAGCCGGGCCCGATCGTCGGCCAGCTCCCGCGCCGCGTCCGCCAGCCGCCAGGCCGGGCGCAGCGCCAGCCGGGCGCCGCACAGCAGCAGCGCCAACGGAAGCCGCTCGCAGTACCCGATGATCTCCGCGGCCGCCTCGGGCTCGGCCGCCACCCGCGCCGCGCCCACTGTGCGCGCTAACAAGGAGGTGGCGTCGGCCGGGGCGAGCGTGTCGATGACCATCGTCGCGGCCCCCGCCGTGACGCTGAGCTCCTCGAGCGTGCCGCGACTGGTGATCACGGTGGCGCACTTCAGCCCCTCCGGGATCAGCGCCCTGACGTGTTCGGTGGAGGCCGCGTTGTCCAGCACGACGAGCAGCCGCAGCGGCCTGGTCGTGCTCTGATAGAGCGCCGCGAGCTCGTCCGGGTCCTCCGGCAGCGCCTCCCCCGGCAGCCCGAGCGCGGTCAGGAACGCGCCAAGCACCTCGGCCGGTTCGACCGCCCCCTCGGGATCGAAGCCGCGCAGGTCGGCGAACAGCTGCCCGTCCGGGAAGCCCGTCGCGGCGGCATGCGCCCAGTGCACCACCGTCGACGTCTTGCCGACGCCTGCGGGCCCGGTGACCACGATCCGCCCAGGCCCGTCATGCCCGGGTCCGCACACCCGCTCGAGGCGCTCCGCCTCCGCGGCACGGCCTACCAGCGTGAGCACCGCGGGGGGCAGCATCCTCGCCGCGCCGGGCGTATCCCGGCCCGGCTCCTGCGCCGCCTCGGGCTCAAGATCTAGGTCCGCCTCCCGCAGGTGCCCACCGGCCCCACCGGCGCCCTGCTCAGGGAAGAGCGCCTCGGCCGCCTCACGCAGCGGAGCCCCCGGGTCCACGCCGAGCTCCTCGGCCAACCGCTTGCGGGTGCGCTCGTACAGCTCCTGCGCCTGCTCGACGAATCCGTCCTGATGCAGGCAAGCGATCAGCAGCGCGATCAGCGTCTCGCGCAGCGGCTCGGCGCGGGCCGCAGCTGTCAGGGCCGGAATCGCCGCCGCCGCGTTCGCCGCCGCGAGTTCGCCGCGCGCCCAGCGCTCCAATGTCAGGGTACGCAGTTCCTCGAGCTCGGCCGCGAGGCTGCGCTGCAGGTCCGTCCCCGACAGCCCGGCCAGCGCCGAACCGCGCCACAGCCCGAGCGCCGCCGCGAGCCGCTCGCGCTGCCCGCCCTGCCCGTTCCACGCCAGGCCCCTGAGTTCGCCGTCGTCCTCGCCCGCACTCGCGTCGCCGCCCCCGACCCCGTCTTCATCCCCTCCCTCGGCGCCTTCGACCAGCGCCAGGAACCGCGCGTAGTCCACGCCGTCGGCCGGCCCGAGCATCCGATAGCCGACCGTGCCCGTCTCGATCCGCATTCCGGTGCCCGGCAGAACCTTGCGCAGCGCCGCGATGTGCCCCTGAACAGCCGCGTCGGCGTGCAGCGGCGCCTGGTCGCCCCAGAGCAGTTCGTAGATGCGGGAGAGCGGCACCACGTGGCCGAGGCGCAGCGCGAGGATCGCGAGCACGGCGCGCCGCTTCGGCGCGGCCAGCGGGACCGGCGTGCCGTCGGCCTCCAGGGTGAGCTCGACGTGGCCGAGGAGCAGCACTCCCATCGTCCCTCACCCCTCCTCGCCCAGGCCCGACCAGCATACGACGTCAGATAAGCTACCTCGCCGCACGCTCCAAGGCCCCGAGCCCGCGAACGTACCGCGCCACCAGACCGGACCACGCGTACGTCCCCGGCGCCTTCTCCTCAAGCAGGTTCCACGCCGTCAGATTCCGCAGCGCCCGGCCGGCCTCCGCAAGCCCGCCTCCGCCCCCATCCGCCTCGCCGAGATCCCTGCTGCCGCCCGCATCACCCCCATCACCGCGCAACGCCCGCGCGGCCTGCTCGATCCCGATCTCGCGCTCACCCTCCCCGTCACCCTCGCCCTCGGCGAAGGTCTCAAGCAGCGACAGCAAACGCGCGGCGCTCGGTACGAGACGGCGGCGGGTCGCGTCCAAGGCCGTCGCCAGCCCACCGAGGAAATCGTTTTCCAAGGCGCCGTCATCGCCCAGCTCCCTGCCGAGATCGCCGATGCCCCAGGACGGCCGCAGCGCGAGCCGAGCCGCGGCCAGCCGCAGCGCCAACGGCTGCCGATCGCAGAGCTCGATCAACCTCGCCGTGTCAGACTCCTGCGCCGCCAGCCGCTCCGCACCCAACTGCGCCTCAAGCAGCCGCCGCGCCTCACCGGCCGTCAGCGGCGGGACCGGCGTGAGCACCGCGCCCCGATCCACGACCAGATCAATAGGTGTGAACCGGCTCGCGACAACCGCGCCGCACCCCGGCTCCTCAGGCAGCAAAGACCGCACCTGCTCCGCCCCACGCGCGTCGTCCAGCAGCACGAGAATCCGCCGCCCCCGGCAATACTCACGGAACAGCCCCGCCAACTCCTGCTCCGACTCCGGCAGCGGTGACGTCGCACCCAGCGCGGTCAAGAACCCCTTGAGCACCCGCGCGGGCAGCGCCGCGTCCTCCCGCGTCCCCTGCAGATCCGCATACAGGCAACCATCCGGGAACCGCTCCGCAACGCGATGCCCCCAGTGCAGCAACAGCGCAGTCTTACCGACCCCAGCCGCCCCCGTAACCACCGCAACCCGTGCTGCCGCGTACCCGGCACCACCGCCCTCAAGCAGCGCGTCCAGAGACCGAAGCTGAGCCTGCCGCCCAACGAACCCGAAAGGCGGCCGAGGCAACGCCACCACCGCCGCCGACACGTCCGCAGCCCGCCCCCTCCCCCACCGCGCACCATCCCCCACCCGCGGTTGCCCGTGGCCGCGGTCCTGGCCCAGCTCCCGACGCTGCTCCGGCACCAGCCCTCGGCCCTGCCCCTGTTCCTGCCCCTTCCCCTCCTCCTGGCCCTGGTGCCGCTCCTGGTCGGCCCCCCGCAGGATCTTCGCCAACGCGTCCTGCAACAGCGGCCCCGGACGCGTCCCGAGCTCCCGCCCGAGCCGCCTCGACGCCTGCTGATACACCTCGAGCGCCTGGGCCCGGCGGCCGCTCTGGTCCAAGCAGAGCATCAGGACACTAATCAACGACTCACGTGTCGGATCGTCGTAGAGCAGCGGCTGAATCTGCGCGATGGCCCGCGCCCCCTCCCCCATCCGCAGCTCCCGCCAGGCCCACAGCTCCGCCGCCCGGGCCCGGGTCTCCCGCATCGTGCCCGAGATGGACTGAAAGAAGCCCAACGAGAGCAGGTCGGCCAGCGCCTCACCCCGCCACATCCCCAGCGCCGCCTCCAGCGTCCGCGAGGCCATCACGTCGTCCGGCTCCCGCATCGACCGAGCGACCAGATTCGCGAACCGCGCCGAGTCCACCGTCTCCGGATCCCCGGTCAGCCGATACCCGCCGTCCCGCGTCTCGACCGCAAGTGGCGCGGGAAGCAGCCGCCGCAACGCCGCGATATGCCCCTGCAGCGCCGCGCGCCCCTGCGCAGGCACCCGCTCGTCCCAGACGATCCCGAGCAGCCGCTCGACCGCCACCACCCGGTTGATCTCCAACGCCAACGCCGCGAACACCGCCCGCCGCCGCACCCCGCCCACGTGCACCGCCGCGCCCGCCTCGTCGTAGAGCTCAGTAGCCCCGAGGACCGATATCAGCACCCGCCCTCCCACCACTCCGCCCACGCCCAAGCCGCCACAGTCCGCGGCTCCCAGGAAGCTTTACTAACGCAGTCCGCCCATTATGCCCCGCACCAGCGGAGCCCCGAAGCGAAGAACCCGGATACGCAAATCAGTGTCACGTTTCACCCGCGATCCCTGCACATCCGCCCCTTCCCAACCCCGGCCAAGCGACGCAGCCCACCGCGCCCCACCCAACAGCACGAAAACCCCACCCCACCGGTTCGATACAAGCCGTAGATCT
>Ga0302314_10004927_pt1 | contig 24429 bp, 28 predicted proteins | sample III_Palsa_N2_3_FD_200533 | JGI IMG/M metagenome (GOLD analysis project Ga0302314, IMG submission 200533) | Peat permafrost microbial communities from Stordalen Mire near Abisko, Sweden - III_Palsa_N2_3 | ecosystem: Environmental > Terrestrial > Soil > Palsa > Peat permafrost | place: Sweden... | reverse complement strand
CGCACGACTGCGCTCCGCGGAATCGCCAGCGCCTTCTTTTCGTCGACCGACAACTGAACGGTCGAGTACATCATGGGGCGAAGCGCTCGATCCGGATTGTCGAACGTGGCCCGGACCTTCGCCGTGCGCGTGCTCGGGTCCAAGCTTCCGCTGATCCAATCGACCGTTCCCGTAAACGCCTCGCCGGAAGACGCCACCGTCGTGACCTTCGCGCGCGTGCCGAGGTGAACGCGCCCGAGATCGATCTCGTAGAGGTCGCCGACAACCCACACCTTGTCGAGCGCGCCGATGGTGAAGAGCTCGCCGCAGGCGGCATCGGTGGTGAGGCCGGGGAGGCAGTTGTTGCTGGCGCCTCCGCTGTACTGACCCTGCACTTCGAGGCCGGGCGTGATGTTGCGCAGCAAGACCTCCCCGTCGATCGGTGCGTAAAGTGTATAGGTTTGCGACACCACGTCGACGTTGCCCAGGCGCAGAAGGGACTGCTGTTGACGTGCCCGCTCCAGCTCGGCCTTGGCCTTTCGGTCGGCGTCCTCGGACGCCTCGACGTTGGCGGCGGAGGCCGCGTGTTGCGCGTAGAGGGCTTTCTGGCGCTCGAAGTTGTGCTGGGAGGCAATCCGATCGGCCTGGGCCGACTGGACCGCGCTGACGGCATTGCCAATGTCCGGTGACTCGATGGTCGCGAGCGGGTCCCCCTTCTTCACGGATTGCCCCAGCGTCGCCACGATCTTGGTCACTCGTCCGGTGACGGGCGAGAAGACGTGCCCGCTTCGAAGATCGTCGAGCGTGACCGTGCCATTCATGAGAATGGTGTCCTCTACGACCTGCTCGCCGACCGTGGCCACCTCGATCTGCGCCTCCGCGACCTGGGCGGCGGTCAGCCACACCTGGCCGGGAGGCGGCGATCCTCCGGCGGCCTCTGATGCGGCGTGCGACACCTCGCACGAGATCGCCAACCCCGAGAAGGCCACCGTTGTCAGACCGAGCACGTATCTCGAGTGGCGTCTCATGAGAGTTTCCTTGGCGAGATCGTCCCCGCCGTGGCACGTGACGCACCGCTGGTGGAGGTCGGCGTGCGATCGGATGGGCTTTTCCAAGCGCCGCCGCCGGCGGCACCGGGGTCGGCCGTGTCGGCGAAGAGAAGTGGGCACGCGTGCTGTGCCGGGCGCAACCCATCAAGCGGGTGGCGCGATATGCGGCACATGATTGCGGGGCCTCGCTCGGTCGTCAGAACGACGGCCCGTCCGTCGTCCGCCTCGAGCCCTTCGAATCGACCGTCCACGTACGGCCATGCGTCCGCCGAAGGCGACCGGACGAGAGGAGGGCGTCCCGCGGAGAACTCCGCGCGATACGCGGCCGGTGGACTGTACACGACGGGCTCAAAGGCAGGCGTCCTGGCGAGTGCGACGCGTTGAAGGGCGAGCGTGGCGCTCAACACGAGAAACGCAGAGAGGAAGGGCCGCCGGAAGAATGAATTCATTGATGAGCCGCGCAGCAGACGCCGGTTTTCATGCGCCGTCATGGCTTGGGCATGAGTCCTTTGGCGGTGGTTAGCGGAATACGATGTAGTACCTCCCACATAAAAATGCCGTCAATTCGGATAGGGAGGATTGGGCGCTCACCCTTGTCCTGATTTGGATACGGACGCGAAAAAGAAACGTGTCCGGGACGAAATGTTGTTGAAACATTTGGAGGCCGAGCTCGCGGGAACCATCCCGTCGAGCCTCAACCCGTTGCGCCTCAAACAGCATGGAGGATCGCGGCTTTCCGTTTCTGGCGCTCGGTCCCGTCGGGTCGGTTCGGGTTGGCCGTCGTGGAAACGGAAGCGAAACAGACACGAACCATAGCGCGACATTTTGTCCCGGCGGCCGGGGCGGACCGCCTCGGTCCGTGAACGACCCCGACTCCCGGTCTCGAATCGCGCAGGCGCACGCGCGTTCGTGGGCTCGGCACGGATATTGCTGCACTCATCGCCGAGGTGACCAAATGCACCAGAAGGTCAATGGAATTATTGTTGTCCTCGGCGCGCTCTGCTTTGCGTCCGCGTGCGGATCGGCTCCCCCACCGGCAGTACGGGCGGCGGGGGTCGCGCACCTCCAGTGCGACCCGAGCGCCGCGGGCCAGGATTCGCTCGTGGCCTCGACGAAGGTACTTCGAGTCGAGCCGATTTACTCCCACGTGCTGAGCTCCAGAGACGATGGCGAGGAGCGCGTGGTCGGCGCCAAGTTGCTAATCCGCCCACCGCCGGGAGTCGGCGCCGAAGAGATGACTCGCATCTTGCAATGCCACAGCGCGCGCGTCTTGCTGGGGCAGCTCAATCCCGATGCGGTTCAGAACGACCCCTACCGACTGCCGGATTCGTGGGTCGATATCCAGGTGAAGCCCGAGGACGGCAATTTGGCAGTCACGGTGAGTGCGGATTCGGTTCACGGCAACCTGCAAGTGTACAGTCGCGCCAGTCGCTACGGCGATGACCATCTGCTCGCGACCGATCCAGGCCTGCCCTGACCCCGGGATCTCTCCCGCAGGCCAGCCCGATGCCGCCACGGCCTCGCGCATCGTTCTTTTCGACGCGTTCGTCCTCAACGTCGACCGCACTCCGCGCAATCCCACGCGGAGCACAATCCTCCAGACGTCGCCGGCACACGCGGGCCTCTGCGAGAGGCCGGACGAGGAGCTCGGACGATTGTTCGCGCAGGTGGTCGGGACGCGCGCCAGCGGTTAGCCCCGCCGGCGCCCGTCCTCGACCATCCGCTCACAGGTGATCGGCCACGAAACGCTGCGCCGCCATGGGCGGTCGCACGTAGCTGTCGTCGCGCTGGCGCGAAGGCAGTTCGACGGGTTGTGGCGTCAGGTCCTCGTAAGGAATGCACGCCAGAAAATGCTTCAGGCAATTGAGGCGAGCCCGCCGCTTGTCGTCCGCTTCCACGACCCACCACGGGCTGTCTTGCAGGTCGGTGTGCTTGAACATTTCGTCCTTGGCCTTGGAGTATTCGACCCAACGCTTGCGGGACTCGAGATCCATCGGGCTGAGCTTCCAGCGCTTGATGGGACTATGGTTTCTTTCCTGGAAGCGACTCTCCTGGGCTTCGTCGCTCACGGAGAACCAGAACTTCATCAGGACAATCCCTGAACGCAGCAGCATGCGCTCGAACTCTGGCACCGAGCGCAAGAACTCGCGGTACTCCTCCTCGGTGCAGAACCCCATCACGTGCTCCACGCCGGCGCGGTTGTACCAGCTTCGATCGAAGAGGACGATTTCCCCGGCGGCCGGCAGGTGCGCCACGTAGCGCTGGAAATACCACTGCGTACGCTCCCGCTCGGTCGGGGCGGTGAGCGCCGCCACGCGACAGAGGCGCGGACTGATCGCCTCGGTGATGCGCGTGATGGCCCCGCCTTTGCCCGCCGCGTCGCGCCCCTCGAAGAGGGCCACCACGCGCAGCCCGCGGTGCTTCACCCAGGCCGAGAGTTTCACGAGCTCGGTCTGAAGCTTGAAAATCTCCTTTTCGTACTTTCGCTTCTTGACGGCCTTCTTCTTTTTCTTGGCGAGCTCGGCGGTCGAGCTCTTCGTCGCCGCCTTGCCGTTCGTCGAGGCTTCTTTTGCCGCTTCGCCATTGCTGTTCGCTGCCATGTGTCCTCGGTCCGAGCGAGGCGACGCGCACCTTGGCGCCGCCGTGGGTTTCACACTCTCACGTGGCAGGCATGCTCAGCGGAGGCCGGTTTCTCGAAACACCACGGCAATGTTTCGCGCCGGTGAAGTTCTGATGTCACGGCGATGCGCCCCCGCTCGGTTCACCTCCCCATCATCTCCGCCACCAGCACCCCCGCCGCGACGGCCACGTTGAGCGATTCCACGGCCCCCCCTCCCCGGACGGCCACGACGGCGTCGCACTGCGCGCGCACGCGCTCGCCGAGGCCTTCCCGTTCGCTCCCCAGCACCAGCACCGCCGGACGGCCGAACCCAAATCCCGCAGAGGCCGTTTTCGCTTTTCCGTCGGCCCCGACGATGCGGACACCTCGCGCCCGGAGACGAGCCAGCGTGTCGGCGAGGTCGGTGGTGCGGGCCAGCTGCAAGTGCTCGGCGCCCCCCTCCGCGACGCGCACCGCAATGGGAGGGAGGCCCGGATGCGGGGCGGGAGCCCCGAGGAGGACGGCGTCGACCGCGAAGAAGGCCGCGCTGCGCACGATAGCGCCCACGTTGTAGGGGTTTCGCACGCGGTCGAGCGCGACGGCGGTTCCCGTCGTCCCGGCGCTTCCATGGCGCAGGAGAGCGTCTGCCAGCTCGCGCGTCGAGAGCCACCGGCGGGGGCGCGCTACCATCCAGAGCCCCTCGTGGTGACTGCTCTCGGCGAGCCGATCCAGCTCGGCGTCGCTCGACTCCTCGCAGGGCACCCCCTTGGCTCTGCACCAGCGAGCCAGGTCGCCCAGGGCGTGCCTCACGTCGCGCGTGTGGGCGACGCGGAGCAGCTCGTCCCGCCGTCGCGCGAAGACCGCGAGCCCGGCGCGCAGGCCCATGACGGCCTCCGAGGAATCCCGCGTTCCGTCCGGCCCGGGGCGGTGATTCCGTTCACCAGGGCGGTCGAGAGGTCGCTGCGGGTGCTGCCGCGGGCGCTGTACCATCGGTCCGATGGTCGCACCCCCACGCGACGAAGCCGAGCTGATCGCGCGTGCGAGGGCGCTGCGGGGGTGCGAGGCGTCGCTCGCGAGGCTTCTACTTGCGGGCCAAAGCCGCCGGGGCCATCCTCCGCGACGGACTCGCCCTGCCATGACGCTCACCAGTTTCATCGTCCTTCTCATCGTCGCCGGCATCTGCGGCTCCATCGGCCGCGCGCTGGTGGGCTATAGCCACCTCGGATGCCTGGGATCCATCGCTCTCGGCTTCGTCGGCGCCCTGCTGGGCATGTGGATCGCGCGCGCCCTGCGCCTGCCCGAGGTGTTCGTGTGGCGCGTCGGGAACGAGGCCTTCCCGGTGCTCTGGTCCATCGTGGGATCGGCGCTGGTGGTGTCGGTCCTCAGCTGGATGACGCGGCGCCGCGGCTATTACGGATGACCGTACCGCGCGTCGGACTCCCCGAGCGAGAGAGTCCTGGGCCTCAGGCCCTGGCGAGATAGTCCGCGGGTACGAACACGTTCCGCGCCCGAAACGGCGCGGGCGATTCGATCATCAAGCGCACTCGAAGCGCGAACGAGCGCGCCGGGAAGGCGAAGAATGGCGCAGGGCTCCCCACGCGCGACACCCACTCCGGTGCTTCCAGGGCCGCCTCGCGGCACAGGGCGGATACGACCGCGGAAATGAGCCCCTCCAGCGCTCCGCTCTCCACGACGGGCTCCCGAACGAGGGCAAGCTTGTCGGCCGGCCCTTTTGCGCGCCGGAAGTCGTCGACGAAGGCGTTGATGGCCCTCTGGTAAGTGTCGCCTGCGGCGAGCGCCGCACGTAGTGCTTCAGTGGCCGTCATCGAACATCTCCTCCAGCAAGAGGCGCGTGCGCACGGGGAGCCGTTCCGCCGGGTAGTAGGAGAGGACGACCGAGAGGACGGCTCCGGTGCTGGCAAGGCCGAGCCGTCTGGCGAGGAAGGCGATGTCGCCGGCGTCCTCGGCCGTTCGAGCGGCGGCGCACTTCATCGCCAGAAGCGTTCGATCGTCGGCGACGAGGATGTCGAGGTTCGGCAGCGCGCGCCAGCGCTCGAAGCCGGCACCCGGCGGGAGGAACGCCTTCGCCGCGTCGTTGAGCCAGTCCTCGGGCAGCGCCAGAGCCTCGGCGACTACGCGCGCGGCGGCCCGCACCGCTTGGGGCTCCGTGAACCACGCGTCGACGTCCTTCGTTGCCGGACGTGCGTCGAGGGCCAGACACATCACCGCGCCTCCCACGATGTAGAGCTCGGCATGGATGCTGCGCCTGCATAGCTCTTCGTCGAGCGCCGTCAGGGCCGCCTCGATCTGGTCGCGTCGTAACTGGTCCACCCGTGCAGTATCGCATGGGTCGCGAAGGCGGCCGACCGCCGCGCCAGGCGTCGTCCGACAGTCTCCGAGCTAGCGCCAGGAGCCCGTCGGGCAAAAGCCCAACGGACTCCGTCGTGACGATCCAGGACGCGGAGGGCATTCGCCGCCGCTAGCCCCCGGCGCTCGTGTACCTGGCAATGGAGGCGTTCCACACCATGCGCGCGACGGCGAATGCCGCTGCCGCACCTGCCAGGGCTCCGGCGAGCGGGACTCCGCCGAGCGTTCCAAGCAGGGCCTTGGCGGGGAACGTGGTCATCACCGCCAGGGGAACGACGAACGTGAAGAGAAGGCGCACCACCCGGGGGAAGACGCCGACCGGCCAGCGCGCGGCGTCGAAGACCGCGTTGAAGAGCTGCGAGAGATTGTCGATGCGTACGAGGTAGAAGGCGGCGCTCACCGTGAGAATCCACAGGGAGTAGAGGACAACGATGGCGGCCACCATGGCCACGGCGGCCACTCCGACGTCGCCGGGAGCGGGCCAGCGACCGAGCCGGTGGAAGCCCCATGCGAAGAGGGCCAGGGCGGTGAAGACGTTCACGCACTGCCACGGCTGAAAGCGCGCGGTCGACACGAGAAACTGCGCGTCGGCGGGCTTCAGCAGGACGAAGTCGAGCGTCCCTTTTCGAATGTGCTCCACCACGGTCACCAGGCTCGGATTGATGATTCCCTCCAACACCCCCTGGAGGAAGGTGAACCAGCCCACCACCATGAGCGCCTCGCCGAAGCTCCAGGCTTCGCCGTTCGCGCCGGCGAGGATCGGGCGGGCGTCGAAGATCACCGCCAGCGGCACGATGGCCGGGACCATCCAGAAGATCTCCACGAACCCGTCGAGCAGGAACTCGACGCGGTATTGCATCGCCAGGAGAAGCGACGCCCGCAGCTGCACGCCGAGCAGCCGGGCGTAGCGCACCACCAGGGTGGCCATCAGGCTCGCCCGCGCGCGAAGAGCTCGCTCATCACCTCCTCGAGCGGCGGCGTCTCCACGCTGAGATCGTTCACCGGCAGGCGGGCCAGCGCCTCGGTCACCACGCGGTTGAGGGCGTCCTTGTGTACGTCGAGGGCGATGGACCACGATGGCTTACCCTGGGACGTCTCGCCGGGAGCGCGCACCACCGTGCCCAACGAGGCCACCTCTCGCTCGTCCACAGGCCGCGAGAAGCGCAGGGAGACCCGCTTGTCGGGGCGGATCCGCGTCACCAGCTCGTCGAGCGCACCGTCGTAGACGATCTTGCCCTGGTCGATGACGATGACGCGCGGGCAGAGACGCTGCACGTCTTCCATGTAGTGGCTGGTCAAGATGAGGGTCGCCCCGTAGCGCTCGTTGTAACGCTGAACGAAGCCGCGCACCGTGGCCTGCATGGAGACGTCGAGGCCGATGGTGGGCTCGTCGAGGAACAGGACCTTGGGTCGGTGCACCAGCGCGGCCGCCAGCTCGCACTTCATGCGCTCGCCGAGCGACAGGGTGCGGGCGGGTCTCTTCACCAGGTCGCCGAGCTCGAGCAAGCCGGAGAGCTCGTGGAGCGTCTCTTCGAACTGCGCGCGCGGCACGTCGTAGACGGCCCGGTTGAGCTCGAACGTGTCCCGCGGTGGGAGGTCCCAGAGAAGCTGCTGCTTCTGTCCGAGGACCAGCATGATCTTCTTGAGGAAGGCGTCCTCCCGCCGGCGTGGCTCGTGGCCGTCGACGGACACCTCGCCGGCGGTGGGGTGCAGCAGCCCCGCCAGCAGCTTGAGGGTGGTGGTCTTGCCGGCGCCGTTGGGGCCGAGGAAACCGACGCGTTCGCCGGGGTCGATGTGAAACTCGATCCCGTCGACGGCGGCGACGGTCTTGTACGCGCGATGAAAGAGCGAGTGGAAGGCCGCGGCCAGCCCGGGAGGCCGCTCGTGGACGCGGTAGGTCTTGCTCAGGCCGCGGACGCGGATCACCTCGCCACCTCGTCGACTCGGCCGATGCGCTGGACTCGGCCGCCCCCGAGGAGCACCAGCCGGTCGCCGAGGGCACGCGCTTCCTCGCGGTGGTGCGTGACGAAGAGCACCGGAAGGTGAAGCTCCCGGATCGACTCCCGCAGGTCGGCGATGAGCTCGACCCGCAGCTCGCGGTCGAGGGCGCTGAAGGGCTCGTCGAGGAGGATGACGCGTGGGCTGGTGGCGAGCGCGCGGGCCAGGGCGACCCGCTGGGCTTCGCCGCCGGAGAACGTACGCGGCTTGCGATCCGCGAGGTGTGGGACGCGAAGGCGTTCGAGGAGCGCGAGGGCCCGTTTCGCGCGGGCAGGTCGGCCGAGCGCACGCGGGATGCCGTAGCCGACGTTCTCCAGCGCGGTCATGTGCGGGAAGAGGGCGAGCGACTGGAAGACGAAGGCCACCCGACGGCGATGGACCGCGATGTGAATCTTGCTCTCGGAGTCGAACCAGACGTCCTCGCCGATGGCGATATGCCCGGACGCCGGCCGTAGCAGACCGGCGATGGCCGCCAGCGTGGTGCTCTTTCCGGAGCCGGAGGGCCCGAACAGAACGGTGACGCCGGGCGGCACCTCGAAGGCCACGTCGAGGGCGAAGCCGCGGTTCATGCGCAGCCGCACGCGCAGGTCGCCCGACGGCGGCTCAGCGGACATCGTGACCGCCCGCGAGCTTGTTGACCGAGTAGAGGATGGCGAGGGAAAGGACGGTGAGCAACAGCACCATGGCGAGCGCGGCCGCGTCGCGGTGCTCCTGGATGGCGTCGTAGATGGCGAGTGACGCGGTCTGCGTCTCGCCCGGAATGTCGCCCGCGACCATCAACGTCATCCCGAAGTCGCCGAGCGACCGCGCGAAGGCCAGCATCAGCGCTGCCACGATCCCTCGCCCGGCGAGCGGGAGCTGCACGGTGAGAAAGCCCCGCACCGGCCCCGCTCCCAGCGTGCGCGCCGCGCGCATCAAGGTGGGCTCGACTCCCTCCAGCGCCGCGCGACCACTCTTGACGACCAGGGGGAGCGCGCCGACGGTCGCCGCGACCACCGCCCCGGTGCGCGTGAAGACGATGGACGAGCCGAACACCGCCTCGAAGACACGTCCCACTACGCCGCGTCGTCCCAGGGACACCAGCAGGTAGTACCCGAGGACCGTCGGCGGCATGACCAGGGGTGCGGTGACCAGCACGTCGAGCAGGTCGCGCCCCGGCAACCGGGTGTTGGCCAGCAGCGTGGCGAGCCCGACTCCCACCACCGCCGACACCAGCGTCGCCAGGGCGGCGATCTGAAACGACAGGACGAGCGGGGCGAGCTCCACCTTACTTACGGCTTGGTCGTATCCGTTTTCTCGACGGGCATCGACTCACCCGGGAGAAGAAATCCGTACCTGCGCATGACGGCGCGCCCGTCGGCCGAGCTCACGAAGGCCGTGAAGCGGCGACCGGCATCGACCCCGGCCTTGCCGTGCGCGCAGACCACCAGGACCTGGTCGATGCGGTCGTGCAACTCACCCGGGACGAGGGTCCAGTCGCCCGGCGTGACGGTGGCCAGCGACATCGCCACCAGCGCGACGTCGGCGTTGCCGGATTGCGCGAACTGGAGCGCCTGCTGCACGTTCTCCCCGTAGACCATCTTCGGCTTCACCTGCTCCCACAGGCCGGCGCGCTCCAGCGCCTGCCGGGCGGCCTTGCCGTAGGGCGCGTGTTCGGGGTTCGCGATGGCGATCCTGGTGACGCGAGGGTCGGTGAGGTCGGTCACCAGCGTGGGGCGGAACGCCGTTTCCCCGGGGGTGAAGAGCACCAGGCGCCCGGTCGCGTAGAGTGCCTTCGAATCGGAGACGCACGCTCCCGCGCGCACGGCGTCTTCGGCGTAGGAGACGTTGGCGGCCGCGAACACGTCGAAGGGGGCGCCCTCCGCGATCTGCTTCTCGAGGAGTCCCGTCGACCCGAACGAGAAGACCACCTTCTGCCCGGTGCTCTGCTCGTAGGCCGCGCCGATGTCCTTGAAGGCGAAGGCAAGATCCGCCGCCGCCGCGACCTCGAGGGGCACCCGGTCGGGGGCCTCGTGGCTCCGGCACGAGGGAAGAGAGACGAACGCCACCGGAAGAAGCAGCCGGGGGAGCTCGCCGAAGAGGCGTCGGCCCTTCAAAAGCGCCACCACAGCGCGGTGGCGGGGGCAAGGGAGACGCCGGTGACGCTGACGTGGGTCTGGTTGTAGTCCCCGCTGATGGTCGCGTACGCCGCGTCGATCTCGAAGGCCACATGGATGTGCCGAAAACCGACGGCGAAGCCGAGCAGCCCGCCTCCCCAGAAGCGCGTGGCCGAAAGGTCGATGGGGGGCGTCCCCAGCGTCTGGGCTTTGGGTACGCTGGTGACGTCGCTGATCTCGACGTGCTCCCCGCCGCCGCGGACGCCAAACCAGAGCATGTAAAGGCCGGCGTCGCTCTCGTAGCCTACCAGCGCCGGCACGTCGGCCCCCCAGCCATGAAGCTGGTTGAGCGAGACGTTGGGCAGCGCGCTGCCCTCCTGGTGACCGTAGAGCGCGGCCGAGCCGCCGAGTCCGAGCGAGAGCGACCAGTGCGTCGATACATCAAAGGAGCGGCGGAGGTCGGCGCGGAGCGCGCGGCCCGTATAGGTCAAGCCCCCCTCGGACTGCCAGCCCACGCCGACACGCGCACCACCGAACGGGGCGAGCCCGGGCCCGATCGAAGCCGCGACCAGCGCGCCCTTGGCGAAGGTCGGATCGGTGCCCTGCGGCGCCGCGCCGGCGTTGGGATCGGACTCGGCGTCGCGCATGGCCGAAGCCAGCGACCCGAGCGCCACGTTTCCGCTGAACCCGCCAGCCGCGCGGACCTCCCCGGTCGGCAGCGTCCGCGCCGGGTGCAGCAGCGGGAGGCCACCGCCGCAACCGCAACAGAGGCATGCCGCCGCGACCGCGAGGCCGCGGTCCCTCGTCATTACTTCCTGAAGCGCGATGGGAAGGAATTGGCGGCGACGCGCTTCTTCAGCTCTTCGTCGTCCGGATGCAGCTTCACCGCTCGCTCGAGCAGGGCCTGTTCCTCCTCGCGGTGATCGGGGTTGGGGAGACAGCACTCGACGGGGCACACTGCCTGGCAGGCTTCGTGGTCGTAGAAGCCGACACACTCGGTGCAGAGCTCGGGGTCGATGACGTAAATCTCGTCCCCCTCGCTGATGGCTTCGTTCGGGCACTCGGGCTCGCAAGCGCCACAGTTGATGCAATCGGAGGTGATGTACGTGGACATTGTCGGTCTCGGAGCGTTCTCGAAGGCGGCGAATACCGTCCCCGTCCAGGGAAGTCACGACGGAGGCCGCTCGGCTGTGCCTGACGGGCTCCTCGCCCCTGGAATTCGGCTCCGCAACGTACGGAGCGGGCGGGGGGTTGTCAAACGGCTGGCGCAAGGGGGCCCCCCGACGCTAGGGTCGCCGCGCAACTCCCGCCATGAATCGCTTCGAGCCCGCAACTTCTCTTTCCCTCGTCACGGTGTGCGCGCTCGGCGCCGCGCTCACCGGCTGTACCCCGCACATCGGCGCCAAGTGCAACATCAACACCGACTGCTCGGTGCAAGGCACGCTGGTCTGTGACACGTCCGAGCCGGACGGGTACTGTACTCTCTTCAACTGCGTCCCCGACTCGTGCCAAAACGAAGCGGCGTGTGTGATGCTGAATGCCAGCGTCCCCGGGTGCCCGTACGACGACTACGCCTCGCCCGCGCGAACGGGCCGCACCATGTGCCTGGAGCAGTGCCACAAGGACTCCGATTGCCGAACGAGTGACGGCTACGTCTGCGCGGACCCCCGCCAGCCTCCGTGGAACGCCATCATCGTCGACGACGATCAGTCGCAGCACGTCTGCATCGTCGCGCCGGACTACTACGACGGGGGACCTTCGGCCAGCTTCGCCGACGCGGCGGTGTGCCAGTCGTCGGGGCCGTCCGTCCCGGCGATCGAGGCCGGCGGCAGCGCGGGCGATGCGGGCGATGCGGGCGATGCGGGCGATGCGGGCGATGCGGGCGATGCGGGCGATGCGGGCGATGCGGGCGATGCGGGCGATGCGGGCGATGCGGGCGATGCGGGCGATGCGGGCGATGCGGGCGATGCCGGGGCACCTGATGCGGGCGCCGACGCGACCGCCGACGCGGGGCCGGACGCGGTGGAAGGCGGGGAGTAGAGCGGTCCGGGGGGGATGAGGTCGTCGCTGCGGCTCCTTGTGGAGCGCGTCCTCGAGGCGCTGCTCGTCGTCGTCGCCCTCGCGTCCCTGGTCTTCTTCGCCCTGCGGCTGCTGCCGGGCGATCCGGCGCGTCTCGTGCTCGGCGACGAGGCAAGCGCCGCCGAGCTGGCGCGCGTTCGCGCGACGCTGCACCTCGACGAGTCCCTCCTGGCGCAATACGGCCGCTTCCTCCGGGGGCTGGTGACGCTCGACCTGGGGGACTCCTTCCGGCGACCGGGGACGGCCGCCATGGGGCGCGTCGGCGCGGCGCTGGTGCCGACGGCGGAGCTGGCGACGCTGGCCGTCGCCGTCGGTGCCACGCTCGGGGTCGGGGCGGCCGTTCTGGCGAGCGGGCCCTGGCTTTCGCCGCGCGGTCGTCGCTGGGTCGAACGCGCGCTCATCGGGGTGGCGGCGGCGCCGCTGGTGGCCTTCGCTCCGGTCATCACCTGGGCCCTGGCCGCACGCCTGCGCCTCGTCCCGTTGCCCGGCGATCCCGACTCGGGGTTCGCGGGGCTGGTCTTCGCGAGCGCGCTTCTGGCGCTGCCGCTCGCCGCGCACGTGGGACGCATCGCGCGCGCCTCGCTGGCCGCGGTGGACCGCGCCCCCTTCCTGGCGGTGGCCCGCGCGAAGGGAGCACGCCCGCTGCGCGTCTGGCTCGTGCACGCGCTGCCGGCGGTCCTGGGACCCATCGTCGCCACGGTGGCGACGCAGCTCGGCGCGCTCCTCGGGGGTGCGGTGGTGCTGGAGCGCATGTTCGAGCGCTGGGGCCTGGGGACGCTCATCCTCGAGGCGTATTCCACGCGCGACCTCCCGGTCCTGGAAGGGGCTGTGGTCGCCGCAGGCCTCCTCTTCGTAGTGGCCCAGGCGCTGGGAACGGCCGCGGTGCTGGCCATCGATCCGCGCGCGAGGGCGAGGCGATGAGGGGGAGATCGCGTCGCCTCCTCGACGTGCTCCCTCTCGTCGTGGTGATCGCCGCGAGCGCGCTCGGTGCTGCGCTGACGCGCGAGCCCGCCGGACGCCTCGACCTCGTCCGCGCCTGGAGCGCCCCTTCCCTGGCTCGTCCTTTCGGCTGCGGCGAGGCGGGGGTCGACCTCATGCCCCTCGTCGCCTCGGCCGAGCTCCGCGCCATCGCGCTGGCCTCCGTCGTCGCCTCCGTCGGCATCCTGGTGGGGACCCCGCTCGGCGCCTCGGCCGCGCTTGCGCGCGGTCGCCTCGAACGGGCCGTCGATCGCGCCTGCGACCTCGTGCAGGCCTTCCCCAGCTTCATCCTCGCCCTCGCGGTGCTCAGCGCGGTGCGCGCTCCTTCGCGCGTGCACATCGGCGCCGTCTTCGCCCTGACGGCGTGGGCGCCCTTCGCGCGCCTCGCTCTGGCGCAGACGCGCGTGCTGCGGGACGCGGCTTTCGTCGAGGCGGCAGTGGCCCTCGGGCGCAGTCGGCCGGGCGTCCTGCTGCGGCACCTGGTCCCCAACCTGCTGGCCGTGGTCGCGGTGCAGCTCGGGTCGACGGCCTCGTCCATCGTGGTGAGCGAGGCGGCGCTGGCCTTCGTCGGACTGGGACCGCGGGACGGGGTGTCGCTGGGAGGTGTGCTCGACCAGGGCGTCGCGGCCATGCTGCGCGCGCCGCACGTCCTGGTGGTGGGGGCGCTGGCCGTGTTCGCCACCAGCGCCGCGATGCTGGCGGCGGGGAGGGCGGTCGAGCGCTAGCCCTGCGCTAAGCCCAGCGCTAGCCCGGCGCCCCGGGATGCGCGTCGCTGTGGCCCGCGGTCGCTCGTGCTACATCCTCGCGCCGTGTTCTCGCCGTCCCTTCTGCCGCGCAACCTCGAGGCGAGCTTCCGTGACCTCGCGTCGGAGAAGCCGGCGACGCGCGCGTCGGCCATCCGCGACGTCGTTCGCCACGCCTTGCGCAGCGACCCGGCGCGCGATCGCGCCATTCCTCTCCTCGAGCGCGCGCTGAGGGACGACGGCGCCCCGGCCGTTCGCGCGGCGGCCGCGGTAGCCCTGGCCGACGTGGGGGCGCGCGCCGCGCTGTCTTCGCTCCTCGTCGCGGTGGAGGACGACGACCCGTACGTGCGCCAGATGGCCCTGTCGTCGCTCGGCGAAATTGGCGACGCCCGCGCCACGCAACGGCTCGAGCGCGCGCTCCGCGACCACCGTCCGGAGGTGCGTTACCAGGCCGTCATCGCATTCGCGCGCGTGGCGAAGGACGACGCCGCGTCGGTTGCCGCGGCCCTGGCGCACGCGCTCGACGACGACGACGAGGCCATCCGCTACATTGCCATGCGTCTGGCCGAGGAGTTCCAGATCGACGGAGAGCCGCTCCGCGATGCGCGCGTCCTGGCGCGGGCCGAGAAGCTCGTCGCCATGCAGGCCGACGACGCGGCGGTGGTGGCTGCCCTCTACCTCGCGCGGCTGGGCGAGGAGCAGGGACGCCAGGTGGTGCTCGACGTCGTGGCCGAGACGCGTCGCGCGCCGAGCGAGGAGGACGAGCAGGCATGCGTCGAGATGGCGGGGGAGCTGCTCTTGCGCGACGCCATCCCGCACCTCGAGCGCCGCGCGTGGGGGACGCGCCGCGTCGTGCGTTCCCTTCTCTCGTGGGGCGCAGGCGACACCCGGAGCTGCGCCTGGCACGCGCGCATCGCCCTCGCGCGTATGGGACACGAGCGGGCGCGCGCGGAGATCCTCGGCGATCTCGCGTCGCGACGTCGCGCCACGCGAGAGGCGGCCGTGGTCGCCGCCGGCCGGGCGCGCATCCACGAGGCGCGCCGCGCGCTGGAGAACCTGGGAGGCACCGTCGATGCGGCTCTGGTCCACGAAGCCCTCGTCCGTCTCGCCTTGGACTGACGGCCTCCGCTTCGACCCGGCGCGCTCGCGTCACGGTCACGTGGAGAGCTGGTTCCTCAAGGCCAACGATCCGCTCGGCCGCCGAGCCATCTGGCTGAGATGGACGGTGTGGGCCGGCTCCGGCGGGCCCGAGCACGCCGTCGCCGAGGCGTGGGCCATCGCCTTCGGCACCGCCCACGGGCACGTCGCCACCAAGACCACGGTCCCCTTCCATCGCGCCCGTTTCGCGACCCGGTCCATCGGCGCGAGCGTCGACGGGTGCACGCTCACCGCGGACGCCGCCCACGGGCGCGTGGCGAGCGGCGGTCGCGCGGTCGCGTACCATCTCTCCATCGCGGCGCTCGAGGGCCCGCTGGTGCACTTTCCAAAGCCGTGGATGTACGAGAGCGGGTTCCCGCGGCAGAAGATCGTGTCTCCCATTCCCCATGCGCGCATATCCGGCACCGTCGACGTGGAAGGCGAGCTCTGGTCGCTGGACGGCTGGCCGGGCATGGTCGGCCACAACTGGGGCGCGGGAAACTCCGAGTCTTATGCCTGGGGTCACTGCAACTCGTGGGAGGGTGACGAGGACGTGGTGTTCGAGGGGTTCAGCGCCCGGACGCGCGCTGGCGGCGTCCTCCTCCCCACGTCGACGGCGCTGTGCCTGCGCCATCACGCGACCCACTACATGCTGAACGGCCTGTCCGCGCTCGCCCGAAACCACGGCTCGGTCTCCGCGCGCCGCTGGCGTTTCCGCGGTCGCGGGGGTCGCGTCGCCATCGAGGGCGAGATGTGGGCGGACACCGAGGACTTCGTGGGGCTCTTCTATCCGAACCCCGACGGGACGGTGTGCTACTGCCTCAACTCCAAGCTCGCGAACGCCGAGCTGACCCTGCGCCTCGAAGGGCGCCCGCCGAAGACTCTGCGCTCCAGGCGCGCCGCCCTGGAGCTGGCCACGCGCGACCCCCACCACGGCGTCCGGATGTACGTGTGAGGGCCTGCCGATGATGCTTCGCCGTGTGAGCGGGGTGGTCGCGATGCTGGCCATCGCCCTGTGGCTGGGGGGCCTCATCGTCCTCGGCGCGCTGGTTGCCCCGGTGATCTTCTCGCAGGTGTCGATGCCCTGGAGCGCCGACGCGATGACGGTGGTCTTCCAGCGGTTCGACGGGATCGCCATGAGCTGCGCGGCGGCCCTCCTGGCGACCGAGGCGGCGCGGGCCATCGGGCGCATGCCCTTCGCGCCGGTCGATCACCTGCGAGCGGCGGCGTCGGTCCTCGCCGCCGGGGGAGCGGTCTACGAGGGTGTGAGCCTGTCGCCGCGCATCGCGACGCTCCACGCCGAGGGCGCCGTCCGGGGTCTCGGGAGCGCCGGGATGGAGCTGTCGAAGCTGCACGATCTGGCGGAGCTTCTGGGGAAGACCGAGGCAGCGCTCCTGGTCGTGGTGGTCGTCCTGCAGGTCCTCGGCGCGACACCAAGAGAACGAAAATAGACGGGCGCCATCGGTCGCGGGGGATCCATGTCGGCCGGCCTGCGTGGTGGATGTTGCTCCAGCGCAACGCCCCCGAGGCCGTGTTGACGGGGTTGGCACCCGTCGGTAGCGTTCGGGTCATAGGCGCGGCGGTCCGGTCTCGTTTGCGACAGCGGTGTTGCGCCAGCCTCTTCGCGGCGTCACGGTACGCGAACCGGACGCATCGGGAGGCGGCGCGCAGGCCGGTCGATTTCTTCTTGTTTTGCTAGGAGGCTGGTCATGTCGTGGAAGAAGCATGTGGCCCTGGTCACGTCGGCGGTCCTGCTCGGCACGGTGGCGATGATGAACGGGTGTACGACCACGACCGTCATCGAGGTCCCGGCCGACGGCGGCGGCGAGGGCGGCGTCATCATCACCCACAAGGAAGCGGGAAGCAGCGGCTCGAGCTCCGGCGACGACGCCAGCGGCGACGACAGCAGCGTTCTCGGGTTCGACGGCACGACCGGCAAGGCGTGCACCTCCGACGCCGACTGCGTGTCGACCAATCCCGACGCCCCCGGTCTCGTTCGTTGCTCGCTCACCCTGTTCGCCGACGGCGCGGTCTTCCCCTCGGGCGTCTGCCTCATCCCCCCGGCGCAGACCGGCAACTGCAGCACGCCCGACGACGGCCTGATCCACTTTTGCGACGGCGCCGACGATCAAGGCTCGCCCGGCGTTTGTTTCCCGCTTTCCACCGGCTCCGCGCTGGGAAACTGCTATCCGCAGTGCGTCTTCTCGTCGGACGCCACGGCTGCGATCGGGTGCGTCGGCAAGAACGCGTGCACCGCGGTGGGCTTCGGTGCCGACGCGAACAATCCGACGGCCGCCGTCGGCGTGGGGTTCTGCTACGGCGGGTGCGAGGTTGACTCCGACTGCCCCAGCGGAAACCATTGCCAGACCAACATCGGCTTGTGCCTGACGACGTTGACCGCGCAGGATCCCGAGGGTCAGGGTTGCACGCAGCCGGTGACGGGCAACGCATGCCTTTGCTTGTCGAACACCGGGACGAGCGGCTTTTGCGGGCTCTCCTGCGTCACCGCGGGCAGTGTGGCCTGTCCCAGCGGCCAGGTATGCGAGGCCTTCCTCCCGACCTCGATCCCCGCCAGCGCGGGCGGGACCGCCCTGACCGGCTGGGCCACGCAGAACCCCGGGATGTCCGGTTTTTGCCTTCCGAGCTGCGCTCTCGACGGCGGAGCGTCAACCGAAGCGGGAACCTGCTACCCCACCTCGACCTGTCTGGCGGGGACGGCGGTGGGGCCGGACTGCGAGCCCTGATCCTCGACGCGACGCTCTCGCCCGGGCTGGGGGCACGGCGCGCCGGAAAGCGACAAAGCGTGGGAGGGGAAAAGCGGCCCGCGGGGCGGGGGCGGGTTCGCTCGGATCCGGCGCGCGTGCCATAGTCCGGGCGACTTGCTTTCATTCGAGCTTCGGATGCACGAGGGGCTCCGCGCTTCACGCTTCGGGCGGCTCCTCTTTCTCGTCAGCGTGTTCTTCGCGGCGGCATGCAACGTCTCGCCCAAGACCATGTCGGTCAGTCCGTGGGACGGCGCGTCCGGGGCCACCAACGACGGCGGCGGCAGCTCGAGCGGAGCCTTCGGCGGGGGAGATTCCGACTCGTGCCAGCCGGGCAGCGTCGCGACCTACCGCCCGGACCCTTACCACGCGGCGAGCGGCGCCGCACAAGGTGCCTGCGTCGCCGGCGACGCGGGCGACCCCATTGCCGGGTTCTACGAGGAGTGCCTCGACCCCGCCACCCGGTCCGATGCCGCCTGCAACACGTTCAGCCAGACCTACCCGGCCTGTGTCGCCTGCATCCTCACCCCCGAGACCGCGACGAAGTACGGGCCTATCCTCGATCATGGCGGCTTCGTGACGGCCAACGTGGCGGGGTGCCTGGAGCTGGCGGGCGACGAGCAGCAAGGGGACGCGAGCGAGCTGCCGTGCGCGAAGGCGGTCCAGGCCCTGGCCGGGTGCGAGCTGGCCGCCTGCGAGGCCAACTGCCCGGTCGACGACGGCGCCTCCCTGAACGAGTACGACGCCTGCTCGTCCAGCGCCGCCGTCTCCGGCTGCGAGTCCTACGACGCGGCCGCCGCTTGCGAAGACGCGGAAGGGGAGGCGAGCGCCTTCGGCGCAGCCTGCGTGAGCGACGACTTCCAGACCTTCTACGACCTCGTCGTGCCGGTCTTCTGCGGACCGCCCGCGCCGGCGGACGGCGGCGCCTCGACGTTCGACGCCCCGGGCGAAGCGGCGCTCTCCGACGCCGCCGGCGAGTGAATAGCGGCCTTGCAGACGATGACGCAAAGAGGCAGCGTCGTGCTCCGCCGGGTCGGGGTCTCTCTCGCCGGAACTGCGCTCTTTCTCGCGTTGACCGGATGCCAGGCCTGTGTCGCCGACAGCTCGCAGCCGGACCGGGAGGCCCGCCCTGTCCCCCAGGACGCCGCCCTGTCTCTCCGGCCGCGCCTCGCATCGCCGCTGGCGCATCTCATGCTCCGCATCCACGACGCAGGCGACGGGGACTGACGAGGGCGAGTATCCTGTCGTCGCCGCCATGAACCTGGAGGAGCTCCGCGACGACGATCCCGACGTCGCGCTGACGTGCGTCCTGCGTGAGGACGGCAGCACCGATCCGGCCACCGATCCCCGGCTTCCCTCGGATCTCCTCCTGCGCGCCTACCGCGAGATGCGACGGCTTCGTGCGCTCGACGCCAAGATGATTCTTCTCCAGCGCCAGGGGCGCGTCGGCTTCTATGGCGCAGCCCAGGGACAGGAGGCGGTCCCCATCGCCACGGGTCTCGCGGTGGACAAGGACGACTGGATCTTCCCCGCCTTGCGCGAGCAGAGCGTGATGCTGGTGCGCGGCTTCCCGCTGGGGTCTTACGTGGCCCAGATATTCGGCAACTCCGCGGACGTGCAGAAGGGACGGCAGATGCCGAGCCACCAGTCGGGCCGCGCCGTGAACCAGGTCAGCTGGTCGTCGTGTGTGGGGCCGCAGCTTCCGCACGCTGTCGGCACGGCGTGGGCGATGCGGGCGAAGAAGAGCGGGGCCATCGCCGTGGCTTTCTGCGGCGACGGCGCTACGAGCCAGGCCGACTTCCACTCGGCCATGAACTTCGCCGCCGTGTGGCAGGCGCCGTGCGTCATCGTCTGTCAGAACAATCACTGGTCCATCAGCGTGCCAACCGAAAAGCAGACGGCGTCGCGCACCCTCGCTGTCAAGGCGCGGGCCTACGGAATGCCGGGGATCCGCGTGGACGGAAACGACCTTCTGGCGATGCTGCGCGTCCTCGGGGAAGCCATGGCCCGTGCGCGTTCCGGTGGCGGCCCGACCTTCGTCGAGGCGCTCACCTACCGCATGGGCGCGCACTCCACGAGCGACGACCCCTCGCGCTACCGCTCCGCGGTCGAGGTGGAGAGCTGGAGACGCAAGGATCCGCTCGATCGGCTGCGGCGTCACCTGGCGCACCTCGGTCTGGTGAGCGACGCAGGCGACGTGGCGCTCGAGCGGGAGCTCGCGGCGGAGATTGCCGCGGCCATCGACGCGGTGGAGCCCATGCCGCCCCCCGCGCGCGACTCGCTCCTCGACGACGTGTATGCCGAGCAGCCCTGGCATCTGCGCGAGCAGCTCGATCAGTTGCAAGAAACCCAGGCCGCGCCTACTCACGGTTAGAAAGACCATGGCCAACAAGATCTACGACGTGATCGTCATCGGCGGGGGACCCGGCGGATACGTATGTTCCATCCGCCTCGGGCAGTTGAAGCAAAAGGTTCTCTGCGTGGAGAAGGAGGAGGTCGGCGGCGTGTGCCTCAACTGGGGATGCGTGCCCAGCAAAGCCATCATCGAGACCAGTCACACCTTCGAAAAGGTCAAGCACGGCGAAGGGTTTGGCCTCATGGTCGACAACCCGCGCATCGACGCCAACAAGCTCCAGGACTGGAAGGACGGCATCGTCAAAAAGCTGACCGGCGGCGTCCGCAGCCTCTTCAAGGGCAACGGCGTCGAGCTCGTCTACGGCGACGCGCGCGTGGCCGGCCCCAAGACCGTCACCGTGAAGACGCGCGAGGGGACGACCGAGACCTTCGAGGCCACCAAGGCCATCGTCGTCGGCACGGGCTCGTCGACCATCGAGATCCCCAGCTTCAAGTTCGACGGCAAGAAGGTCATCGGCGCCAAGGAAGCGGTGAGCCTGCGCGAGGTGCCCAGGCGCCTTCTCATCATCGGGGGCGGCATCATCGGGATGGAGCTCGGCGGCGCCTACCAGCGTCTGGGGAGCGAGCTGACGGTGGTGGAGATGCTCCCGGCTCTCCTCACGGGCATCGACGCCGACGTGGCGGCCGTGGTCGAACGTCGCTACCTCAAGCACGGCGCGAAGATCTACAAGAACGCCAAGGCTCTCGGCTACGAGACCCAGACCGACGGCTCACTCGCCGTGCGCGTCGAGGTGGGCGGAAGGACCGAGACCCTGGTGGCCGACGTCGTCATCGTGGCCGTCGGAATGCGCCCCAACGGCGCCGGCGTGGGGCTCGAGGAGCTGGGCGTCAAGGTCGAGCGCGGATTCGTCGCCACCGACAACGTGGGACGGACCAACGTGCCGAGCATCTTCGCCATCGGGGACTGCTCCAGCGTGCCGATGCTGGCGCACAAGGCCAGCAAGGAGGGGGAGGTCGTCGCCGAGGTCATCGCCGGCCACAAGGCCGCCAAGGACTGGGTGGCGATGCCCGCGGCGATCTTCACCGATCCCGAGATCGCGACGGTGGGGCTCAGCGAGGACCAGGCGAAGATCAAGGGCATCGAGGTGCGCGTCGGCAAGTTTCCCTTCGCCGCGCTCGGTCGAGCCATGGCGCTCAACGACACCGACGGCTTCATCAAGATCGTCGCCAACAAGACCACCCACGAGATCCTGGGCATCCACATCGTCGGCCCCGAGGCGACGGACCTCATCAGCGAGGGCGCGCTAGCCCTGGAGATGCACGCCTTCCTCGAGGACATGGGGCTCACCGTGCACCCGCACCCCACCCTCGGCGAGGGGATGATGGAGGCGAGCCTCAACGCGCTCGGCCAGGCGATTCACGTCATGAATCGCGCGACGCCGTAACAGTCCCCGCTACCGGCGTCCCTTGAACCCCATCATGCTCTGAACGACGGCTTCGCTTTGCTCGGCAATCTCGCCTTGCTCGCGAGCACGATCGGCGCAGTCCTCGCAAAGCTTCTTGGCCTTGCCGTCGACCTTGACCGTCACGAGCGCCTCGGCCTCGTCACCGCAGCTCTTGCATGTGGGCATGTTTGCTCGACCTTTCGATGGGCTCGTACATCCGGGAAGGACGCCGCTGACCGGCCGTCGACAGGCGCCCCCCCCGCCGAGCCGGTGGTCCGTCCCTCAGGAGCATAGACGGAATCGGCCGCGTGTTACATTGCGTACGGCGGGGGCCCCAGCCCCATTGAGGCCGAGCGAACCATGGGCATCTTCGACCGGATGGGCAAGGTAATCCAGAGCAACCTCAACTCCTTGCTCGACAGGGCGGAGGACGACAAGAAGCTCGTCTCCCTCAATCTCGACGAGATGGACGTCCAGATCAAAGCTGGACACAAAGAAGTCTTCCAGGCCGTCGCCGCAGAGAAGCAGCTCGCCAAAAAGGTCGACGAGCTCCGCGCCGACGCCGACCGCTGGGACAAGCGGGCCGAGCTGGCGCTCAAGAGCGGGGACGAGGCGCTGGCCCGTGAAGCGCTCAAGCAGAAGAAGCGCGTCCAGGGCGAGGCGGACGCGGCCGACAAGGCCCGCGGCGAGCAACGCGACGTGGCCCTGCGCATGAAGGAGGAGCTCGAGCGCATGAAGGAGAAGCTCGCCGAGCTCAAGCTTCGAAAAGGGACCATCGTCGCGCGCGCCCAGCAGGCTCGCGGCGGCGCGACGTCCGAGCAGCTCGGCTCCAAGGGGGGTGCCAGCGCCTTCGACAACTTCCGTCGCATGGAGGAGAAGATCGAAGGTCGCGAGGCGGAAGGCCTGGCCATGGCCGAAGTCGACGAGGCGCTCGGCAAGGGCCAGAAGAGCGAGGACCTCGAGGCGAAGTTTCGCGAGCTCGAACGGCAGGTCGGCGGCAAGGGAGAGGGCGCCGGCAAGCCGAGCGAGATCGACGACGAGCTGGCAGCCCTCAAGAAGCGCATCCGCGTCTGAGATGGCGAGACACGTCGTCGTCGCATTCCGCATGCCGCCGGCAGGGATGATGCCCGGAGCGGGGGGCGCGTACCTCACGCGCGCGCGATCGATGTGTTCCCGCGGCGAGGCGCTGGGCGGCAGCCTGGTGGCGTGGAGCGCGGCGCTTCTGGCGATGGCGTGGGATTGCGATTCCATCGAGGAGGCGCTCCTCCTGCCGACGAGCCTCCGCGAAGAGTCGCTGCCGCCCGAGCGAAGGTGGAGCAGCGGCGTGGCAGAGGGGGAACTCGAGCCGCTGGCGCCCGACGGCACGCGAATGCATCTGGCGTGGGGCGAGGCGCTGGTCTCCGCGGCGTCGCTGGCGCGCATCGCCAAGCCGGGCGAGCTCCTCGTGGACGGCGACATGAGAGCGGTGCGCGCGGGACAGCTGAACCTCCTCGGCTCGTGGGCGTCGACGGACGCGGGCCAGCGCGTGCGCGGCTGGCGGCTGGATCTCGAGCATCCCTGGAAGCGCGCCACGGAGGCCGGCGCGGACCCGACCGATCGCTTTCTGGTGCTGCCCACGGAGGACGACTCCGCTCTGCAGGATCCGAACGCGACGCAGGAGACCGAGATCGTCGAATTCGCCACGGAGGAGCTCTCGCCCTCCGAGGTTCTGCAGATCGTGGAAGCATCCACCGAAGCCGAGGCCGCGCCGGCGCCGGGCGACGAACTCCGCCCCGGCCGTGTGCTCGCCGAGCGGGTACGCAAGCTGGCCCGCGGTGACGTCGGCTCCGACGCCATCGAGGCGCTGGCGGAGCTCCGTCGTGCCCGGATGCGGGCCGAAGGTCGGCCGCCGGCTTCTCGGTGTCAGGCCGCGTTGGCCCTGGCGATGACCCTGGGCATCGCCGGCCGTCCCGAAGAGGCGCTGCTCGAGGCGCTCGACGCGCTGGCCCGGGCGCGCGAAGGGCAGGATCCCAAAGCGGTCGGCGCCTGCATGGCGCTGCTGGTCAAGCTCTACTCGTTTGCGGGCCTGCCGGGCGAAGCCTCCGCGCTCCGTCAGTCTTGCGGAGCCTGAATGGCCACCGAGCGCCTCTACCTCGGCGTCGACGTCGGCACCTCCAGCGTTCGCGCGGCGCTGTTCGACGCCGCGGGCGCACTGCGCGGGGTGGCGGCGCACCCCATCCGCCTCGAGCGACCGCGCGAGGACTTCGTCGAGCAGTCCAGCGACGACATCTGGGCGTCCTGTGGGGCCGTGGTGCGTGCCGCGCTGATGCAAGCCAGCGCCACTCCCGAGAACATCGTGGGCATCGGCTTCGATGCGACCTGCTCGCTCGTTGCGCTCGACGCTCACGATCGCCCGGTCACCGTCAGCCCCACCGGCGACGACACCTGGAACGTGGTGGTCTGGATGGACCACCGCGCCACGGCCTTTGCGGCGCTCATCAACGAGACCCATCACGAGGTCCTCCGCTACCTCGGCGGCGTCATCTCGCCCGAGATGCAGACCCCCAAGCTCCTCTGGCTGAAGGAATGCCTCCCGAGCACCTGGCGGCGCGCTGCGCGCTGGCTGGATCTGCCGGACTTTCTCGTCTATCGCGCCACCGGGGTAGACGTCCGCTCGCTTTGCACCACGGTGTGCAAGTGGACCTACCTCGGGCAGGACGGGCGTGGCTGGCAGCGGGACTTCTTCGAGCAGATCGGACTCGGTGACCTGGCGGTCGACGGGTTCGCTCGCATCGGGTCGAAGGTGCGGCCCATGGGCGAGCGCGCCGGAGGGCTCTCGGCGCAGAGCGCCCTGGAACTCGGC
>Ga0302314_10004926_pt1 | contig 24430 bp, 25 predicted proteins | sample III_Palsa_N2_3_FD_200533 | JGI IMG/M metagenome (GOLD analysis project Ga0302314, IMG submission 200533) | Peat permafrost microbial communities from Stordalen Mire near Abisko, Sweden - III_Palsa_N2_3 | ecosystem: Environmental > Terrestrial > Soil > Palsa > Peat permafrost | place: Sweden... | reverse complement strand
AGCCCATACCGTTCGGCCGAGTAGAGCTGGGGGATCAGGCAGCAGTCGGCGATGGTGGGCGCGGACCCATAGGCGAACCCGGCGCCGTGCTCGGCGATCATCGGCTCCAGGGCGTCGAAGCCGGCGCCGATCCAGCCGTGGATCCAGGCGGTCTGTTCCTCGCCGCCAAACTTGAAGCCGAGGCTCGCCAGCTTCTGCAGGATGCGCAGGTTGTTCAGCGGATGGACGTCGCAGGCGATGATCTCGGCCATCGCCCGCACCTTGGCCCGTTCCTTCGGCGAGGCGGGCAGCAACGGCGGATCGGGGTGCGTCTCCTCCAGCCACTCGAGGATGGCGAGGCTCTGGATCAGCACGCCCTCGCCGGTGTCCAGCGCCGGCAGCAGGCCCTGGCGGTTGAGGCCGGTGTATGGGTCGCGCCGCGCTTCGCCGCCCGCGAGTTCGATGCCGACATAGTCGTAGGCGACGCCCTTCAGGTTCAGCCCGATCCGCACCCGGTAGGGCGCCGTCGCCCGCCACATGCTGTAGAGCGTCAGCGCCATCAGGTGATCTTGAACCTCAACGCCCCGACATCCTCGATCTCGCCCTCGACCAGGTCGCCCTTGACCACCGGGCCGACGCCATCGGGGGTGCCGGTGTAGATCAAGTCGCCGGGGGCGAGACGCCACAGTTTCGAGGCCTCGGCGATGATCGCGGCGACGTTCCAGATCATGTCGGCGACCACCGAGTTCTGCTTGGTGGTCCCGTTCACCGAGAGCGCGATGCGGCCCTGCGGCGGCGCGCCGGACCAGCGCTTGATCGGCGAGATCGGGGCGGAGAAGTCGAAGGCTTTGGCCCCCTCCCAGGGCTGGCCCTTGTCGCGGTAGGCGCTCTGCAGGTCGCGGCGGGTCAGGTCGACGCCGGCGGCGTAGCCGAACACCAGGCCGAGCGCATCTGCGACCGGGACCTCTGCGCCACCCGAGCCGAGCGCCACCACCAGTTCCATCTCGAAGTGCAGATTGGAGGTCATCGAGGCGTAGGGGACATCGGCGCCGGGCAGGACCAGGGCGTCGGCCGGTTTGGAGAAGAAAAACGGCGGATCGGGATCGTCGCCACCGCCCATCTCGCGGCGGTGAGCGGCGTAGTTGCGGCCGACGCAGAGGATGCGGCGGACGGGGAACAGGGCCGCTTCACCGAGGATCGGTACAGCAGGCTGAGCGGGCGGGTCGAAGACGTAGCTGGGCATGGTTGGAGATTTACCGGCCGGGCGGGCGGATGACCAGGGCGACTTCCCCAAATCACCCCCTCTTTCCGGTCACCGCCGGGCGTCAGTCCCGGCGGCCCAAGAACGCTGGCCGGCGGGGTGGCCGTGCTAGGCGCGGCCACGGTAGGTTCCGCGTGCTTGGATAGCCGGGACTGACGCCCGGCCATGACCGAGAGAGGGGAGATGGGGACAAAAAAGGGTCCCTTAGGGCCACTTTTTCTCGCGCGGTTTCGCACAGCTACATCGGCCTCCAAAAACCGCCCGCGCCCGTCCAGCGCGCTCCCGCGGCCGGCGCGGGGCCATTGACAGCCACGGCCCGGCCCGGCTCCAAGCGTCGCACGGAACGAGGGGGATGCGTCGCATGGCCAAGGGGCCGCTCGCCGATCTGGTGGCGATCGAACTGGGGACGCTGATCGCCGCGCCGTTCTGCGGCCAGATCCTGGCTGACTTCGGCGCCGACCTGATCAAGATCGAAGACCCGGCGACCGGCGATCCAATGCGCCAGTGGGGCCGCAGCCTGCCGCAGGGCCACTCGCCTTGGTGGCCGGTGATCGGCCGCGGCAAGAAGTCGGTGACGCTCAATCTGCGTGAGGCCGAGGGCCAGCAGATCGCCCGCGACCTGATCGCCGGCGCCGACATCGTGGTCGAGAACTTCCGGCCCGGTACGATGGAGAAGTGGGGCCTGGGCTACGAGGCGCTGTCGGCGCTCAATCCGGGGCTGATCATGGCCCGGGTCTCCGGCTTCGGCCAGACCGGACCCTACGCTGGCCGCGCCGGCTACGGCCTGATCGGCGAGGCGATGGGCGGGCTTCGGGCAATCACCGGCGAGCCCGACCGGCCGCCGGCCCGCGCCGGGGTCTCGATCGGCGACAGCCTGGCCGCCACCCACGCGGTGACGGGCATTCTTATGTCGCTGCATGTGCGGGAACGCACCGGCCGTGGCCAAGTGGTCGACGCGGCGATCTACGAGAGCGTGCTGGCGATGATGGAGAACATGATCACCGAGTACGACATCACCGGCTATGTCCGCGAACGCTCCGGCGCCGTTCTGCCAGGCATCGCGCCCTCGAACGTCTACCCGACCAGCGACGGTATGGTGCTGATCGGCGGCAACGGCGACACGGTGTTCGCCCGGCTCTGCGAGGCGATGGGCCGGCCGGCGCTGAAGGATGATCCGCGCTATGTCAGCCACGCCAGCCGGGGGGTGAACCAGACCGAGCTCGACGAACTGATCTCCAATTGGAGCCGCACGTTCACGTCGGCCGACCTGCTGGCGCTGCTGGAGCGCCACGGCGTGCCGTTCGGCCGGGTCTACACCGCGCCCGAAATGCTGGAGGACCCGCAGTTCGCGGCCCGGGAGGCGATCGTCACCACCGAGCATCCGGTATTCGGGCCGATCCGGATGCAGAACGTGTTTCCCAAGCTCAGCGAAACGCCGGGCGAAGTGCGCTGGCCGGGACCGGCGCTGGGCGAGCACACCGCGGCGGTGCTCGGCGAGCGGTTGGGACTGAGCGCGGAACGGCTGGCGGCGCTGAAATCCGCGGGGGTTATCTGATGAGTGCTTGTCCGCGTCCACTCGTCTCCCTTCCCCCTTGCGAGGAAGGGTCGAGGATGGGGGTGTCAGCTCGGTATCGGTCGACTAGGCGGTTTAGCGCCCTTGCGATCGATAGCCAGTGCGCACCCCCACCCCTAACCCCTCCCCGCAAGCGGGAGGGGAACTTTGGGTGCGGCCCATGACCTCCGCCGGCATCGTCGCCCGTCTCGACCGCTTGCCGTCCTCGCGGCCGATCTGGATTCTGATCGTGCTGATCTCGCTGGGCGCCTGCTTCGAGTTCTACGACCTGATGATGACCGCCTACATCGCCCCGGTGCTGGTGAAGGCGGGGATTTTCCACAAGGCCGGGCTGTTCGGCTTGCCGGACCAGGCCAGCTTCGTCGCCGCCACCTTCGTCGGCCTGTTCATCGGCGCCATCGCCGTCTCGCAGGTGGCCGACCGGTTCGGCCGCAAGTCGATCTTCGTGCTCTCGCTGCTCTGGTACACGGCCGCCGCGGTGGTGATGGCGTTCCAGAATACCGCGCTTGGCATCGACGTCTGGCGGCTGATCGCCGGCATCGGCATCGGCGTCGAACTGGTGACCATCGACATCTACCTGGCCGAGATCGCGCCCCGTTCGGTGCGTGGCCGGGCCTTCGCGGTCAGCCAATCGATCCAGTTCCTGGCGGTGCCGGCGGTGGCGTTCGCGGCCTGGAAGCTGGGCACGATCACCGTCGCCGGACTTGAAGGCTGGCGCTGGGTGATCCTGATCGGCGCGGTGGCGGCGATCGGGGTCTGGTTCATCCAGAGGCGCCTGCCGGAATCGCCGCGCTGGCTGGCCGAGCACGGCCGGCTCGATCAGGCGGAAGCCGTAGTGTCGAGACTGGAAGCGGCGATCGAGGCGCGGACCGGCCAGCCACTGCCGCCGCCAAGGCCCCTGCCGGACGAGCCGGTCGACGGCCATGTGCGGCTGTCGGCGATCTTCCAGGGGCCGCTGCTTAAACGAACCCTGCTGCTGGTGGTGCTGAACGCGTTCCAGGCGGTCGGCTTTTACGGCTTCACCAACTGGGCGCCGACGTTCCTAGCGTCCCGCGGCGTGCATTTCGCCGAGAGCCTGCAGTACGGCTTCATCATCGCCGTCGCCTACCCGATCGGGCCGCTGATCTGGAGCACCATCGCCGAGCGGTTCGAGCGCAAATGGCTGGTGGTCTGCGCCGCCGCCGGCACCGGCGTCCTGGGCCTGATCTTCGCCGGTCAGAGTGCGCCGCTGACGCTGATCGCGCTCGGCGTGGCGATCAACTTCTCCAACAACCTGCTGTCGTTCTCGTATCACGCCTACCAGGCCGAGCTGTACCCGACCCGGGTCCGGGCGACCGCGGTGGGCTTCGTCTATTCCTGGAGCCGGCTTTCCACGGTGTTTTCCAGCTACGCGATCGCCTGGCTGCTGGGGGTTTCGGGAGCCATCGGCGCGTTCGGCTTCATCGCCGCCGCGATGCTGGTGGTGGTGATCTCGGTCTCTGTGTTCGGCCCGCCGACCCGCGGCCGGACGCTGGAGGAGATCGCCCACTGACTTCCTTCTCCCCTCGCGGGAGAAGGGCGTAGTGTGCGGTCCAACGAGAAAACCGGGAGGGCCGTCATGGCGGGCGTCAATCATCAGGTGATCCTGGCCGAGAAGCCGCGCGGCAAGCTGGCGCTGGAGAACTTCCGGCTGGCCGAGGCCGAAATCCCGAGCCCTGGCGAAGGCGAGGTGCTGGTGAAGGCGCGTTACGTCTCGCTCGACGCCGCCAACCGGGCCTGGATGCAGGGCGTCACCTATCGTTCGGCGCTGGAGAGCGGCGAGGTGATGGCCGGCGGCTCGCTGGCCGAGGTGATCGAGAGCCGCGCGGCGCACCTGGCGCCCGGCGACCTGGTGTTCGCCGAGACCGGCTGGCAGGAGTACGCGGCGGTACCGGCCAAGCACCTGGAAAAGCTGCCGAAGCTGGAGCCGCTGACCCATTTGCTCAGCGTGTACGGCGTCACCGGGCTTACCGCTTATCTCGGCCTGTTGCGGGTCGGCGATCCGAAGCCGGGCGAGACCGTGGTAGTGTCGGCGGCGGCTGGGGCGGTGGGCTCGATCGTCGGCCAGATCGCCAGGATCAAGGGCTGCCGCACCATCGGCATCGCCGGCGGGGCCGAGAAATGCGCCTGGCTGACCGGCGAACTCGGGTTCGACGCGGCGATCGACTACAAGCTCGGCGACGTGCGCCGCGCCTTGCGCGCCGCCTGCCCTGACGGCGTGAACGTCTATTTCGACAACGTCGGCGGCGACATCTTCGAGGCGGCGCTGTTCAACATGGCCAACCACGGCCGCATCGTCTGCTGCGGCGCGGTCTCGCAATACGACGACGTGCCGCCGGCCCACGGCCCGCGCGGCGTGCCCGGCCTGATCGTCACCAAGCGGCTGAAGGTCGACGGCTTCGTGGTGATGGACTTCTACGACGGCAAGGACGCGGCCCTCGCCGAGCTGAAATCGTGGGTCGAGGCCGGCGAGCTGAAGGTGCGGGAGGACGTGATCGACGGCCTGGAAAACCTGCCCGCGGCGCTGATCGGCCTGCTGGCCGGCGAGAACCGCGGCAAGCGGATGGTGCGGGTGGTCTAGCCTCGGTCGCTGGGCGTGTCCTTTTCGAGCCAATGTCGAGGCGCCGGCATCTCGTCTGTTGTGCCCCAGCTTGTCAGCCACGCGACCATTTCCGAGTGGGGAATGACGCGGCCAGCGGCGACGTCAGCCTCTGCTCGGGCGTCGACCGCTGCCTCGGCGGCTTCATCAATCTGATCGAAAAGGCTGGGCTCTTTCACTGCGAGGAGCAGGCTATCACTGAGCCCGGCGAAGCGCGATGCGGTTGCGCCCGGTCTTACTCGCCCCCATAACCCCGGCATGTCGACTGAAGCGCCGCAGAAGCGCCTCTATATCAAGACCTACGGCTGTCAGATGAACGTCTATGACAGCGAGCGCATGGCCGATGTCCTGCGGCCGCTGGGCTTTGGGCTGACCGACGCGCCGGAGGGCGCCGATCTGGTGGTGCTGAATACCTGCCACATCCGTGAGAAGGCGACCGAGAAGGTCTATTCCGAACTCGGCAAGATCAAGCGGATGAAGGCGGCGAAGGCTGAGGACGGCGGCGCCATGCTGGTGGCGGTGGCCGGCTGCGTGGCGCAGGCCGAAGGCGCGGAGATTCAGCGGCGGCAGCCGGCGGTGGATCTGGTGGTCGGGCCGCAGTCGTACCATCGCCTGCCGGAACTGATCGCCCGCGCCCACCGCGCCGCCGGCGAGACCCTGGCGGCGGATTTCGCGCCCGACGAAAAGTTCGACGCCCTGCCAAAGGTCCGTGCGCCGAGCGGCGTCACCGCCTTCCTCACCGTGCAGGAAGGCTGCGACAAGTTCTGCTCGTTCTGCGTGGTGCCCTACACCCGCGGCGCCGAATATTCCCGCCCCGCCGCCGCGATCGAGGCCGAGGCGCGGGGGCTGGCGGAACAGGGCGTGCGCGAAATCACCCTGCTGGGCCAGAACGTCAACGCCTACGATGACGACGAAGGCGGCGGCCTGGCCGGCCTGGTCCGCCGGCTGGCGAAGATCCCCGGCCTCGACCGCATCCGCTACACCACCAGCCATCCGCGCGACATGGACGAGGCGCTGATCGCCGCCCACGGCGAGATCGAGCAGCTCGCGCCCTATCTGCACCTACCGGTGCAGGCCGGCTCGGACCGGCTGTTGAAGGCGATGAACCGCGGCCACACCGTCGAGCACTATCTGCGGCTGGTCGAGCGCATCCGCGCCGCGCGGCCGGATATCGCCCTTTCCGGCGACTTCATCGTCGGCTTCCCCGGCGAGCGCGACGCCGACTTCGAGGCGACGCTCGATCTGGTGCGTGAGGCCCGCTACGCCAGCGCCTTCTCGTTCAAATATTCGCGCCGCCCCGGCACGCCGGCCTCGGCCATGACCGGCCAGCTGGCCGAAGAGGTGAAGGCGGAGCGCCTCGCCCGGTTGCAGGCGCTGCTGGAAGCACAGCAGCAGGCGTTCAACGAAGCCCAAGTCGGCCGGACCGTGCCCGTGCTGTTCGACAAGCCCGGCCGCCGCGCCGGGCAGATCGGCGGCCGCAGCCCCTATCTGCAGGCGGTGCACTGCGATGGCGCGGACAACCTGATCGGCCAAATCGCGCCGGTGCGGATCGTCGCGGCGGCGCGCAACAGCCTAACCGGCGAACTTGCCTTGGCCCACGCTTGAGCCGCGGTCCCTCCGAGTTCCTGCCGCTGTCCGAGGCTGCCGTCCGCGCGGCCTGGGGACCGAACGGGCGCCATGCGGCGCTGTTCGAGGACGCCTTCGACGTGCTGCTGGAGACGCCGGGCGGCGGCGTGGCGCTGAACGGCAAGTCCGACTCGCGGCGCCGCGCCAAGCAGGCGCTGGAGCTGATCGCCACACGGGCGGATCAGGCGCTCGACGTCGCCCAGGCCGACGTGCGTGTCGCCATCGACCAGGCCCGGCGCGGGACCGGCGGCGGCGGACCGGTCGGCCGGCGCGGCGCGGTGGCCGCCAAGACCGCGGCCCAGGCCAACTATCTGGAACTGCTCACGCGGCACGAGCTGGTGTTCGCGCTCGGCCCCGCCGGCACCGGCAAGACCTTCCTCGCCGTCGCCCACGGCGCGGGCCTGCTGCTGGCGGGCGAAGTGGACCGGATGGTGGTCACCCGGCCAGCGGTCGAGGCCGGCGAGCGGCTCGGTTTCCTGCCGGGCGACCTGCTGGAGAAGGTCGATCCCTACATGGCCCCGATTTTCGAGGCCCTGACCGAGATCATGGGCGCCGAGCAGCTGCGCCGGCGGCGCGACCGGGGCGAGATCGAGGTGGCGCCGATCGCCTTCATGCGCGGCCGGACCCTCGCCCACGCCTTCGTCATCGTCGACGAGGCCCAGAACGCCTCGCGCCTGCAGATGAAGATGGTGCTGACCCGGATGGGCGAAGGCGCGCGGATGGCCGTAACCGGCGATCCGAGCCAGGTGGATCTGCCGAACGTGAACGACTCCGGCCTGGTCCATGCCGCCTCGATCCTCGATGGGGTCAAGGGCGTGGCGATCATGCGCTTCGCCGCCGAGGACGTGGTGCGCCACCCGTTGGTGGAGCGCATCGTCAAGGCCTACGATGCGGACTCCGCCCGCCGTTGAGCCCCCGGACGTGATCGAGATCGTCATCGAGGAAAAAGCCTGGCGAACAGCCGAGCCACGCGTTCGGTCGCTGGTGAGAGTCGCGGCGGTCGCCACGCTCAAGGCGGAAGGCCGGGCCGGCGGAGGTGTCGCGGTCCTGCTCGCCGCCGATTCGCGGTTGCAGGCGCTGAATGCGGCGTTTCGCGGCAAGGACTCGCCGACCAACGTGCTCTCGTTCCCGGGTCCCGATGCGGCCGCGCACCTTGGCGATATCGCCCTGGCGCTCGGCGTCTGCGCCCGCGAAGCCGCCGAACAGGGCAAGACCCTGGCCGCGCACCTGCAGCACCTCACCGCCCATGGCGTCCTGCACCTTTTAGGCTACGATCACGAGACCGACGCAGAGGCGGAGGTGATGGAAACTAGGGAGCGCCTGATCCTGGCGGGCCTTGGCGTCGCCGACCCTTATGCGTCCTGAGGGAGACCATGGCCGTCACCACCCCTGAGGGCCCGGAAGGCGACGAAGAGCCCGACAAGGGCGGACCGATCGAGCAGATGCTGCATGCGCTCGGCATCGGCCGCAAAGCCAAGCCCGAGCCGGAGACAGCGGAAGACCGTGCCGGCGCCGCCCTGGTCGACCAGGCCGAGGCCTTCCAGACCGTCACCGTCGCCGACGTGATGATCCCCCGCGCCGATATCGTCGGGCTTGAGGTCTCGATGCCGCTAGCCGCCGTCGCCGCCCAGTTCATCGAGAGCGAACACTCGCGCATGCCGGTCTATCGCGAGACCCTCGACGACCCGATCGGCTTCGTGCACATCAAGGATGTGTTCAAGCTGCTCGCCGGCAAAATGCCGCCGCCGGCGCCCGATGAAGCGGTGCTGGGTCGCCTGCGACGCGAGACGCTCTACGTGCCCGCCTCGATGCGCGCCGCCGACCTGCTGGTCAGGATGCAGGCCCGCCACATCCACCTGGCCATCGTCATCGACGAGTTCGGCGGCGTCGACGGCCTGGTGACCATGGAGGACGTGATCGAGGCGGTGGTCGGCGAGATCGATGACGAGCACGACGTCGCCGAAGCGGCCCAGGTGGTGGCCCGTCCTGACGGGGTGTTCGACGTCGACGGCCGCACCGAGCTGGCGGAGGTCGAGGCCGCGCTCGGCCGCGAGTTGCCGATGCCCGATCCCGACGACGAGATCGACACCATCGCCGGCCTGGTCGCGGCGGTCGCCGGCCGGGTGCCGCAGCGCGGCGAGATCATCTCGCTGGCCGACGATCTCGAAGCCGAGATCACAGACGCCGATCCCCGCCGGATCAAGCGGCTGCGCCTGCGGCCCGTCGCGCCGCCCGCCCCGCCACCCGAGACCGAGACCTGAACCGCCGCATGGGTCCGCGGGCCAGAGCCTGGGCGCCGCGCGGCGGCGCTGTTCTCGCCGGCCTTTTCGCCGCCTTCGCCCATCCGCCGTTCGGCCTGCTGCCTGGTCTGCTCGGCTACGCGGGGATCCTGTGGCTGTGTGACCGGACCGACCTCGAACGAGCGCACCGCTCAGCCTTCCTGCGCGGCTGGCTGGCGGGCGCGGCCTATTTCGCGGTCTCGATCTGGTGGGTCGGCGAAGCCTTCTTCGTCGATGCGGCGAACCAAGGCTGGATGGCGCCGTTCGCGGTCGCCGGATTGGCGGCGGGACTCGGCCTGTTCTGGGGCGCGGCCGCGGTGCTCTATCGGGCGCTGGCGCCGGCCGGACCGCTGCGCCTGCTGGTGTTCGCCGGCGCTTTCGCTGGCTGCGAATGGTTGCGCGGCCACGTGCTGACCGGGTTTCCCTGGGACCTGCCGGGCGAGACCTGGCGCGCCGGCTCGGCTCCATCCCAGGCCGCCTCCCTCGTCGGCGCCTATGGCCTGACCTGGATCACCCTGGCGGTCGCCGCCGCGCCGGGGCTGGGCCTGGGCACCCGCGCCGAGCGGATCGCCATCGCCGCCGCGGCGGCAACCCTCGCCGGGCTCTACGGCTACGGCGCCGGTCGCCTCGCCAGCGCCGAGACCGCCCCGACCGCCAACGCCCCGATTGTCCGCGTGATCCAGCCCGACACCCCCGAACTCGCCACCTACGACGCCGCCGCCTTCGCCAATGTGCTGAAGCGCAACCTCGACCTCACCCGCCAGCCACCGGCCGCCGGCGGCCATGCCCCAACCGTGATCGTCTGGTCCGAAGCCGGCTTACCGGCCGCGTTGCAGGATTACCTGGCGCCTGGAACCTGGACCCTGGCCCAGATCCAGGGCGCGCTGCAGCCGGGCCAGACCCTGATCACCGGCGGCTACCGCGTCCAGCCCGCGCCGCTGGGCGCCTATGCGCCGGACGGCTCGATCTACCACAACAGCCTGATCGCCCTGACCCGCGGCGCCACGGGTCTCACCATCACCGGCCTCTACGACAAGTACCGGCTTGTGCCATTCGGGGAGTACCTGCCGCTCGACCGCTGGATCGCGCCGCTTGGATTGAAACAGCTGGTCCACCTCGGCCAGGGCTTCACACCGGGGCCTTTGCCGCGACCGATTGACCCACCTGGCGTACCCTCGGTGCAGCCGTTGATCTGCTACGAGAGCCTCTTCCCGGGCTTCACCAACGACGCCGCGCGCCGCGCCGGCCACCGGCCGGCTTGGATCGTCAATATCTCCGATGACGCCTGGTTCGGGGTCACCAGCGGGCCCTGGCAGCATCTCAATCTGGCGAGCTACCGCGCGATCGAAGAAGGCCTGCCGATGGTGCGCGCAACTCCAACGGGCGTCTCGGCCATCATCGACGCCTACGGCCGTACGCTGCCAGGCAAACAGTTGGGCCAGGGCGCGTATGGCGTGATCGACTCGGCGTTGCCCCCCGCCCTGCCGAAGACCACCTTTGAGGTATGTGGCGGCGCGATCTTTGCAGCTATGCTGCTGATCTCGTTGGCATCGAGCTTGCCTGGGCGGCGCATTATCAGGCCGCGGGGCGGCAACGCTGGGTAGGTCGCATCTTCAAACATAACGTTGCTCGCGCAACGTCGTTAACTGTACGTACTGGGGCGACATGACCGATCTACTTGAAACCCGCGTGCCGAATCCGGTCGATCTGCACGTTGGCGCGCGCATCCGCCTTCGGCGGCGCATGCAGGGCGTCAGCCAGGAAAAACTCGCCGAGGCGCTCGGCCTGACGTTTCAACAGGTGCAGAAGTACGAGCGCGGCGCCAACCGCGTCAGCGCGTCCAAGCTTTACGAGATCGCCGCGGCGCTGCGCGCGCCTGTCGCCTACTTCTTCGACGGCCTCGCCGATCCGGCCAGCGCCTCGGGTGAGACGCAGCGCCCGTCAGACGAGCAGACGGTGCACACCTTCCTGATGACGGCCGAGGGACTGGAGCTGGCGCGGCTGTTCCCGGGTCTGGCGCGAGGCCGGGTGCGCCGCCGCTTCCTCGACCTGATGCGCGCCTTGGCGGGCGTGGATGACGCCGCCGACGACCACGAGGGCTGACGCCGCCCCGGCGCCGGGCTAAGGGCCGGCGATGGCTCCGCCGCTTCGCACCTACGGCCGTATCAAGTCGCGCTCGCTGAAACCGCGCCAGACGCGCCTGATGGCGGACCTGCTGCCGCGTCTCAGCCTGCCAGCCGCCCCGTTCGATCCGCTGGAGCTGATGCCGGGCGCGGCCGCGGTGTGGCTTGAGGCGGGCTTCGGCGCCGGCGAGCACCTTGCGGCCCAGGCAGCGGCCCACCCAGACACGCTGTTCCTCGGCGCCGAGCCTTTCGTCAATGGCCTGGGGGCTTGCCTCGCTCACATCGACGACGCGGCGCTCGCGAACGTGCGCCTTCACGCCGGCGACGTGCGCAGCCTGATGGCGCTGCTCCCGGACGTGTCGGTGAGCCGCTGCTACATCCTGTTCCCCGACCCCTGGCCCAAGGCGCGCCACAAGAAGCGCCGGCTGATCCAGCCGGACTTCATCGCCGAGGCCGCGCGCCTGCTTAAGCCGGGCGCGAAACTGCGGTTCGCCACCGACTGGGCCGACTACGCCGACTGGACGCTGGAGCGGTTCCTCGCGTCGGTCGACTTCCGCTGGACCGCCGAACGGGCTGACGACTGGCGCGCGCCATGGCGCGATCACGTGACCACGCGCTACGAGGCCAAGCGCCTCGGCGACTGTGACCCGATCTGGCTCGAATTCGAGCGGATATAGGGCCGCCGGGCTTCTTCGGGTAAACCCCCGCCATGAAGTTCCTCGACCAGTGCAAGGTCTACATCCGTTCCGGCGACGGCGGCGGCGGCGCCGTGTCGTTCCGGCGCGAGAAGTTCATCCCGCGCGGCGGTCCGGACGGCGGCGACGGCGGTCGCGGCGGCGATGTCTGGATCGAGGCGGTCGAGGGGCTGAACACCCTGATCGACTTCCGCTACCAGCAGCATTTCAAGGCCGGCACCGGCGGCCACGGCATGGGCCGCGACCGCCACGGGGCCAATGGCGCCGACATCGAGCTGCGGGTGCCGGTCGGGACTGAAGTGTTCGAGGCGGACCACGAAACCCTGATCGCCGACCTCGCCCACGCCGGCGACCGCCTCCGCCTGGCCGCGGGCGGCAACGGCGGCTTCGGCAATGCGCGCTTCAAGGGACCGGTCAATCGCGCGCCGAGCTACGCCAACCCCGGGCTGGAGGGCCAGGAAAAGGAGATCTGGCTCCGGCTGAAGCTGATCGCCGACGTCGGCCTGGTCGGCCTGCCCAACGCCGGCAAGTCGACCTTCCTCGCCGCTGTCTCGGCCGCGACGCCGAAGATTGCGGACTACCCGTTCACCACCCTGACACCGAACCTGGGCGTGGTCGACCTGTCGCCCAACGAGCGCTTCGTGCTGGCCGACATTCCGGGCCTGATCGAGGGCGCCGCCGAGGGCGCGGGGCTGGGCGTGCGGTTCCTCGGCCACCTCGAGCGTTGCGCGGTGCTGATCCACCTGATCGACGCCACCTCCGAGGACGTCGCCGCCGATTGGCGCACCGTGCGTGGAGAACTGGCCGCCTATGGCGAGGGTTTGGGCGAAAAGCTCGAGCTGGTCGCACTTTCCAAGGTCGATGCGCTCGACGAAGCGACCCGGACCGAGAAGGTTGCGGCCCTGGCCGCCGCGATCGGGACCGCGCCGCGGCTCGTCTCGGCGGCGTCACGCGAAGGCGTCACGCCGCTGCTGCGCGCCGCGTTCGCCCAGGTTCGCGGCGAGCGGGCGCCGAGCGAAGCGGCCGAGGCCGACGGCTGGACGCCGTGACCACGCTCGCCGACGCTCGCCTGGTGGTGATCAAGGTCGGATCGGCGCTGGTGGTCGATCCGGCCAGCGGCGCCGCCGACGCCGCCTGGCTGGGGGCGCTCGCCGCCGACCTGGCGCGGCTCCGTGCCCGAGGCCAGAAGCTGCTGATCGTTACCTCCGGCGCGGTGGCGCTCGGGCGGCGCAGGCTGGCGCTGAAACGCAAGTCGCTGACCCTGCCAGAGAAGCAGGCCGCCGCCGCTGCTGGGCAGACCCGGCTGATGCGGGCCTGGGAGGAGGCGCTGGCGCCGGTCGGGATCACCGTCGCCCAGGTGCTGATGACGCCCGACGACACCGAGGTGCGCCGGCGCTACCTCAACGTCCGCGCCACGCTGGAGACCCTGCTGGAGCTGGATGTGGTCCCGGTAGTGAACGAAAATGACACCGTGGCCACCGAGGAGTTGCGCTACGGCGACAACGACCGCCTGGCCGCCCGCGTCGCCCAGATGGTCGGCGCCGACCTGCTGGTGCTGCTGTCCGATGTCGACGGCCTCTACACCGCCGATCCGCGCCGCGATCCGGCGGCGACGCACATCCCCCACGTCGATGCGTTGACCCCGGAGATCGAGGCGATGGCCGGCGGCGCCCATGTCGGCACGGGCGGCATGGCGACCAAGCTCGCCGCGGCGCGGATCGCCGCCGCTGCCGGCTGCTCGACCCTGATCACGCTGGGACGCCGCGCCGCGCCGCTGAGCGCGGTGGAAAACGGGGCGCTGGCGACCCTGTTCCAGGCCGCCGCGACCCCCGCCGCCGCCTACAAGGCCTGGATCGCCGGCTCGCTCAGGGCTCAAGGCGCACTGGTGGTCGACGACGGCGCCGCCAAAGCGCTGCGGTCTGGCAAAAGCCTGCTGTCGGCCGGCGTTCGGACCGTCGAGGGCCGCTTCGACAAGGGCGACGCGGTGGTCGTGCGCGATCTCGCCGGCCGCGAGGTTGGGCGGGGGCTGTCGCGCTACGACGCCGCCGACGCCGCGCGCATCGTCGGCCTAAAGTCCGACGCCATCGAGTCGATTCTCGGCTATTCCGCCGGCCCGTTGATCCACGCCGACGACCTGGCGCTCGGCGGGTAGTCGGCGGCGGGCCAGCGCTGCGGCGGATTGCGCGAATGGGCCGGCGTCTCGACCAACGTAACCTCGAGCGCCGGCCGCACGACGCCCTTCAGCAGATGGCCGCCGCGAGTCGAGCCGTCGCTGAGACCGAGGACCGCGTGGAGGTGCAAGCTGGGGGCGCCGTCTTCGCCGATCGCCACATCGCCGGTCAGGCTCAGGCCCTCGCTCTGCCGCCAGACCGGGATCGGCTTGTAGGTCTTTTGCTTCAGGTCGAACCAGCCGAGCTCGGCCCGCTCGAAACCGCCGGTCGCGGTGAGGGACGCGGACTCGATCTCATTGCTCGCGGCGAAATCGGCGATCGCCCGCGACGCCTCCTCGCCCACATCCAACGCCAACACAAAGGTGCGCCCGCCGGCGCCTTCCCAGACCAGTTTCGATTTCATCGCCGCGGCTCCTCGATCGAAGAACAATTCCGTCGCGCGGCGAAGGTTCAATGTGGCTTAGTCCCGCTGTGCGCGGTTCAGATGTCCGCGGCAACGCTCGCGACAAACCACTCGGGCGCAGGGTCCAGCCAGCGGTCGAACCCGAGCCCCACGGCGGCAAGTTCAAGTCGCAGCTCGGTCTCGTCGAGATAGCGCTGGGTGAAGGTCTGGACCCAGCGCCGGTCTTCCCATTCGGTCCGCATGGTGATGGTCACGAGCAGCCCGTCTCGCCTGTAGGCCTCCACCCAGTCGCGGATGCCGTCGACTTCGCGCTCGAAGTCGGACAAATCCTGCAGGATCCCCTGTCCGCGCACCTGGATCGCCGCCACACCGCCCGGCTTCATGTGGCGCATACATGCCCGCAGCAGCGAGGCGCGGCTCTCCGCCGTCGGCACGTTGAGCAGGTAGGACGATAACAGCACCACGTCGAAGCGCGCCCCGAGCTCCAGTGCCTCGATCGTCGATTGGACGCAAGTCACGGCGCCGCCGATCTCCGCCAGCATGTCAGCCGACTGGTCGATGGCGGTGACCGCAAAGCCCGCGGCGCTAAGCGGATTGGCGAGCCGCCCTGTCCCGGCGCCGAGGTCGAGAATCGAGCCGCCCGCGGGCGCCACACCGCGGATCAGGTCGATCTCTTCGCCCGCCCTGAGCCGGCGGTAAAGTTCGACCGCGCAGCCATCGTCGGTGATCGCGCCGTCGCCGGCGCCGTAGGCGAAACTGGCCATCTGGCGACCCTAGCGCTCCGGCCGCAGGGCGCCCATCCGGTTTGCGCGCTCGTCAATTGCCACTACTAAGGCTCAGTCTGAGCAAAAGGACGGGCGTTCGATGTGGTTCGCGGGGCCGGCCCGGCGTGTTCCGGCCGCGGGTCGGCCGCGGGTGCTGCGGCTGGGGTACGACCTGAAGCCCGGCATGCGGGTGGGGCTGTTCGGCGGCTCGTTCAACCCGGCGCACGAGGGCCACGCGCATGTGGCCGAGACGGCCCGCAAGCGGCTGCGGCTGGATCGGGTGATCTGGCTGGTCTCGCCGCAGAATCCGCTCAAGCCGACCCACGAGACCGAGGCCGTGACCCACCGGATGCGGAACGCGCTGCGCTATGCCCTGGGCCCTTCGATGATCGTCTCGGACGCCGAGACGAAGATCGGCTCGCGCTACACCATCGACACGCTGCGGGTGCTGAAGGCGCGCTATCCGGGCGTCTGCTTCGTCTGGATCATGGGCGCCGACAGCCTAGCCAGCTTCCATCGCTGGCGCGGCTGGACCCAGATCATGCGCGAAGCTCCCGTGGCGGTGATTGCCCGGCCCCGGAGTTCGCTGAAAAGCCGCACTTCGCCGGCCGCACGGCGCTTCGCCTCGGCGCGCATCCCGGCGTCGGCGGCCGTCACCCTGCCGTGCCGCAAGCCGCCGGCCTGGGTCTATCTGGCCGTTCCGCTCAACTTCACATCTTCGACAGCGCTGCGACGTTCGCTCTTGAGCCGCCAGGGCGGGTCTCAAAATCGCACCTGACCGGCGACACCTTGCGTGCTATGCTTGAAAGTCGCGAGAGACACCAACGGGAGCATCCCCTGAACCGCACGACCGCGCCGAGCGCGCATGAGGTCGCTCCGGAGGCCACGCCTTCGGCAGACGCCTCGGAGGACGACCATAGCGCTTCGGCGCCCGTTGACCTCGATCTTGAACGCCTTCTGCTTGAACGCCTGGACGACGAGAAGGCCCAGGACATCGTCTTCATCGACCTCAAGGACAAGAGTTCCGTGGCTGACGGCATGATCGTCGCCTCCGGCCGCTCGCACCGTCACGTCGGCGCCATGGCCGACCACCTGCTGCGCGCCCTGAAGGACGCGGGCCACGGCAAAGCCCGGGTCGAAGGCCTGCCGCACTGCGACTGGGTGCTGATCGACGCGGGCGACGTGATCGTCCACCTGTTCCGGCCCGAAGTACGCGCCTTCTACAACATCGAGAAGATCTGGTCGGTCGAGCCGCCGCGCCGCGCCGTCAACTAGGCTCCCCCTGCGGATATCCCTGATCTGCGTCGGCAAGCTCGGCTCCGCGCCGGAGGCGGCTTTGGCGCGCGACTATTGCGAGCGGGCGACGGCGTCCGGGCGGGCGCTGGGTCTGGCGCCGGTCGAAATCATCGAGGTGGAGGCGCGCAAGCCGGGCAAGCCCGCGGAGGCCGACGCCATCCTGGCCCGCGCCGAGGGCGCCCAGCTGATCGCCTGCGACGAGCACGGACGGGCGATGACGTCGCGCGACTTCGCCGCTCGGCTCGCGGCGCTGCGGGACGACGGCGTGCGACACCTGTCCTTCGCGATCGGCGGCGCAGATGGCTTGGGCGCGCCGATAGCCGGGGCCGCGATCCAGACATTGTCGTTCGGACCGCAGACCTGGCCGCATGCGCTGGCCAGGGCGATGCTGGCGGAGCAGGTCTATCGGGCGGTTACCATCCTGGCCGGCGGCCCCTATCACCGGGATTGAGCCGTTAATGACGGCAGGGATATCGATAGGCGTGCGCCCGCTCCTGGTCCTTATCGCAGCTCAGATCCTCGCCGGACCGGCCCACGGCGAAAGCCTGGATGACCGGCGCCGTGCGCTGCAGACCCTGACCACCCAGGAAGACGCACTGGGCGCGCGGCTGGGCGCCGACCGCAACGCGCTCTCGCGCCTGCTGGGCGCGCTGGCGCTGTTCAGCCGCGACCCGCCGCCACCACTGCTGGTCAGTCCCGCCGACGCCAAGGATGCGGTGCGGGCGATGATCCTGGCCAAGGCGATCACGCCGCAACTCGAAGCCCGGGCGCATGCGCTCGCCATCGAAGCCGCCGCCCTGGCCCGCGTCCGCCGCCAGGCCGACCAGCAAAGCGGCGACCTGTTCGCCGCCGAAAGCGCGCTGGAGGATCGCCAGGGACGGCTGGAGGCCGTCGCCGCCGACGCCACCCTGATCGCGCCGCCGGCGGTGCGCGCCGCCGCCAGCGCCCAGGACGCCCAGCCCGCGCCCACGCACCTGATCGCGCCCGCCGATGGGGCCATCACCGTCCATTTTGGCGGACGGCTGTCGAGCGGCCTCGTCGCCCATGGCCTGGCCTACAGAACCGGCGCCGGGGCGGTGGTGAAGAGCCCCGCCGCGGCGGTGGTCGCCTATGCCGGGCCTTTGAACGGCTGGGGCGAGGTGGTCATCTTGCGCGCCGGGGGCGGATGCCACATGGTGTTGTCTGGATTGGGAAAGGTCACGGTCAGCGTCGGTCAATCGGTCGCGGTCGCCACGCCCGTCGGCGCCATGCCTAGCGATGGACAAACGCCGACAGAGTTGTATCTCGAAGTTCGGCTGCCGGCCGGCGCTGTCGATCCGGCCAGGCTGATGGGTGACCCCAAGCTTGCTACGGGTCAGAGGGGGGCGAAAATTAATCCGGCCAGCCTTAGGCTGCGTCGCGAAGGAGTTGATTGAGGCCCGATGCGAAAGACCCTTCTGATCGCCGCGTCCGCCTTCGTGCTTGGCGCCGGAACCATGGCCTACATCGGCCAGGCCGCTCGCGCCACGACCGAGCCCAAGGCCGATACCTATCATATGCTTGAGCTGTTCGGCGACGTGCTCGATCAGGTCGATCGCCAGTACGTCGCCCCGGTGGACGACAAGAAGCTGATCCAGTCGGCGATGCAGGGCATGCTCACCTCGCTCGACCCGCACTCCGACTATCTGACCCCGGAAGCCTACGGCGATCTGCAGGACCAGACTCGCGGCGAATACGGCGGCCTCGGGCTCGAGATTCAGAGCGAAGACGGCGCGGTGAAGGTGATCTCGCCAATCGACGGCACCCCGGCGGCCAAGGCCGGCATCAAACCGGGCGATTACATCCTGGCGGTCGATGGCCAGAACATCCTCGGCATGAGCGTCTCCGACGCGGTCAAGCAGATGCGCGGCAAGCCTGGCGAGGGCGTCACCCTGACCATCGGCCGCGAGAAGTCCGATCCGTTCGACGTCAAACTGGTGCGCGAGATCATCCAGCCCAAGTCGGTGACGGCGCGCATGGAGGGTGACTTCGGCTACGTGCGGCTGTCCGGCTTCAACGAGAAGGCCACCGACGAGACCGAGGCCGCGATCAAGGATCTGCAGGCCAAGGACCCGAACATGAAGGGCCTGATCCTCGACCTGCGCAACAATCCGGGCGGCCTGCTTGACCAGGCGGTCGGCGTCGCCGGACTGTTCCTCAATAACGGCGAGGTCGTCTCGCAACGGGGTCGCGATCCACAGGACATCGAACGCTACGACGCGAAGGGCCACGACATTCTGAACGGCCTGCCGCTGGTGGTGCTGATCAACTCCGGCACCGCCTCGGCGTCCGAGATCGTCTCCGGCGCGCTGCAAGACCGCCACCGCGCCCCGATCGTCGGCGTCACCAGCTTCGGCAAGGGCTCGGTGCAGACGGTGATCCCGCTGCGCGGCGGCCTCGACGGCGCCGTCAAGCTGACCACCGCGCGCTACTACACGCCTTCCGGCCGCTCGATCCAGAAAACCGGTATCGAGCCCGACCTCGAAGTCGCCGAGACCCGCGAAGAGGCGCAGCAGATCGCCAACGAGGCGTTCGAGTTCACCGAGGCCAGCTTCCGCAACGCGCTCACCGCCGACGAAGGCAAGGTGCGCCGCGGCGCCCACCAGCCGGCCGAAGCCCCACCGACCGACTTCGACGAGAAGAAAGGCGACTTCCAGCTGGTGCGCGGCCTCGACGTGCTGAAGTACGGCTCGGTCGAAGCCACGCCCAAACTCGCCAAGCCCACGGCCACCCTGGCTCAGGTCGCTGGCCGCCTCGGCAACACCGCGAGCGCCGCGGTTCCGGCGAAGCCCTAACTCGCCGAAGGCAGCAAGACCTAACGCGAAGACCGCGGAGGAGACGCAGGGCATGCGGAGCTTCTCGGCCTTTCTGCGACCTCCGCGCCTCCTCTGCGGCCTCTGCGTTGAGACTTGATTGCGCCCGCCACAGACGCGCTGCCCAGAAATCGCCGAGGATTTCTCGTTTCAGGCGCCATTCTGTCGCGGCTAATCGGATCAAGCTTTTCCGTTCATTAACCAACTAAGGCGAGGTTGTGGCGTTGTGACAGCCATACGCGCCTCCTTCGCCAAGCCCCGCCCGCGCCCAGAGCCGGCGAGCGCCTCCGACAGCCCCAAGCTGCCGCTGGGGCCCTTCGCTCATCCGGTGGTCGGGTCGATCACCGCGGCGGCCTTCTTCATGGCCTGCGCCGCCGCTCTGGTGTCGCTGATGGGCAACCCGAAAGCCGGCGCGCCGGTGGTGCGGCTGTCGCTGGCTCATATCGCCGACACCACGGCCCCGCCCGGCTGGCGCGAGGCGTTGCCGAACGAGACCACGGGCGAGGCGCCGTTCAGCGCCGCCACGGTCCAACTCTCCGACGCCGCTCCGACCGCCGAAGCGCCGATCGACAATGACGGCGCGGCCCTGATCACCATCTCCGGCGACACCCGCCTCGACGCGGCCCAAGCGGTTACCGGCGCGGGCCTGCCGCAGGCCCCGATTGCGGGGCTGTTCGCGCAAGGCCCCGCCGGCATGCTGCCGGTCATTTCGCCCGACGGCCGCCAGCCGTTCCAGGCGTACGCCCGCCCGTCGACCTCGGAAGGCAAGCCGCGGATCGCCCTGATCATCGGCGGCCTCGGCCTCAACGCCAAGACTACCCGCGAGGCGATCGCCAGTCTGCCGGCCGAAGTCACACTCTCGTTCGTGCCCTACGCCGACGGCCTGCAAGGCTGGATCGACATGGCCAGGTCCGCCGGCCACGAGGTGCTGCTCGAAGCGCCGATGGAGCCGAAGGACTATCCGGACAACGACCCCGGCCCCTACACCCTGATGGCCGATGGCCAGCCGCAAGAGACCACCCAGCGCCTGCAATGGCTGCTGTCGCGGGCGACGGGCTACTTCGGCGTCACCAACTATCTCGGCTCCAAGTTCGTGCAGTCGCCCGCCGCCATGGCGGTGTTCGAAGGTGAACTGAAGCAGCGCGGCCTCGCCTTCGTCGATGACGGCTCGGCGTCTCACGTCGGCGGCGGCCTGCCGCGTGCTTCGGCCGACCGGATCATCGACGACCAGCTTGACGGCGGCGCCATCGAGGCCGAACTCGGCGCTCTGGAAGCTCAGGCGACGCGCAACGGTCAGGCGATCGGCTCCGGCTTCGCCTATCCGATCACTCTTGAGCAGGCGAGCCATTGGGCCGCCGGCCTGGGCGCCAAGGGCATCCAGCTGGTGCCGGCCTCGGCGCTCGCCGTCCGCCGCTAAACGCCGTGGGTCATCTGGCGATCAGGGGCGGCGAGCCCCAGATTGAGCCGATGGACCTTAGCCAGCTCAGACCCAATGTCGGCATCGTGCTGATCTCGCCGACCGGAAAGGTCTGGCTCGGCCGGCGCGCCAACACGCCCCCGCCCGCCAACTGGCAGTTCCCCCAAGGTGGCATCGACGCGGGCGAAGGCGATTTCGACGCCGCTGTGCGCGAGCTTCGCGAGGAAACCGGCGTGACGTCGGTTCGACTGTTGGGACGCACGCGCGACTGGCTGGGCTACGCGTTTCCGCCCGAGCACCAGGGCTCCAAGATCGGCAAAGGCTGGCGTGGACAAAAGCAGATCTGGTTCGCCCTCGCCTTCGAGGGCGACGACGCCGAGATCGATCTCGCCGCCCACGGCGACATCGAGTTCGACGCGTGGCGCTGGGCGGACCTGGACGAGGCGCTCACCGAAGTGATCGACTTCAAGCGCGACGTCTATCGCCAGGTGATTGCGGCCTTTCGGCCCCTGGTGGATCGGGTTCGGGGCTAGAGCCTGACGGGCTCATCTTGAGCCCTGAATCAGGCTCTATACTTTTGAATTGGGGGCCGTTTAGGGCCTTGCCGTGGAAGGCCGGGACGACGAAGGTCAAACCATGCGAACGGGCGTCAAACCACCCATCCTGATGATTCACGGCGGCTTTTGCGGCGGCTGGGCGTTCGATGAATTCGCCGGGCCGTTCCGCGCCGCGGGTCACACCGTACATCAGCCCGACCTTCCAGGGCACGGCGCGGCGGAGCCGCGCGACGCCGCGGTCGGACGCTCGATGGCCGATTACGCCGCAACCGTCGCCGAGCAGGCCGCCGCGCTGCCGACACCGCCGATCTTGCTCGGCCATTCGATGGGCGGGCTCGTCGGCCTGATGGCGGCGGCGAAGGCGCCGGTCGCGGGCGTGATCCTGCTCGCGCCATCCGCCCCCTGGGGTGTGGGCGGCTCGTCGATGGAGGAGGCGGTCTCGGCCGTCAGCCTCTATGCGCTGGGCCCGTACTGGGCCCAGGCGATAGAGCCGGACTATGTCAGCTTCCGACGCTACGGTGTCGACCGTATGGAGCGGGACGAGCGCCACGCCATCTTCGCCAAGATGCGCTTCGAGAGCGGTCGCGCCCTGTTCGAGACGCTGAACTGGTGGCTGGATCCATTCATGACCACCATGGTCCGCTCGGAGGACATCAAGGCCCCGATCTTCGCCGTCAGCGGCGGCCGCGACGTGATCCATCCGCCGGCCACCGTCCGCGAGACCGCCAAGCGCGTCGGGGCGACGATCCAGGTCATGCCGGAGATGAGCCACTGGCTGATCGGTGAGCCCGGCTGGCGCGACGTCGCCGACCTCTGCCTCGGCTGGCTGGCGGACGCCAAGGCCCCGATGGCGGCGGAGTAGGCCGCCCAGCGGCGCCTAGCTCGGCAGCTTGATGGTCTCGTAGATCACCTGCGAGGTGTCGACCGTGCCCTTCATCGGCGTGCCGTCGGGCTTGCGCATGGTGGTGAAGACCACGCTCTGTTCGGTCCCGTTCCAGTCCAGCTGCCACGAGCGGGTGGTGAATTGGATTGTGCCCTGCACGTTCTTGTCGTTGCGATAGAGGCTCCAGCCGCCCTCGACCGCCAGCTTGTCGTTCAGCGCGACGATGATCGGGCGTCCGGGCGCCTCAAGGTCGGCCGGGTGGGTCAGATCGACGTGGCACTGGTGCGGGTTCGAACCGGGATCCTCCACCACCAGGGTGAAGTCCTTGGTTTTCTCGCCCCAACCGCCGAGGTCGCCGTTTTGCTTGCGCAGGCCGTAGCTCTTGGCGATCTGAGCGAAATTGCCGCCGGTGGCCGCAGGAATGCAGACCCTCTGCAGCACGTCCAGCACTGCGATCGCGGTCGGATCGGTGGGTGGCGGGGGCGGCGGCGGCGGTGAGGGCGGAGGCGGCGGCGTCTCGGCCGCGGGCGCGGTCGCGTTGGTTGGCGCGCCCGAGGGCTCGCCTGGCGGCTGCGTCGACGGAGCTGCCGGCGCGGCAGTCGATGGCGTTGACGCCGTAGGCGGTGGCGGCGGGGCCGGAGGCGCGGTCGGTGCGGCGGCGGGCGCGGTGTCGGGGGTGGTCGTGGGCGCCTGAGCGTAGGCGTTGGCCCCGGCGGCCAAGGCGAGCAGGCTGACGAGCGCTAGGCGCATGGAGCGGCGTTCCTCAAGAAGCTTGGATGAGCGTCGATGACCTTCTAGCGAGGCTTTGGGACGCCGTCCAAGGGGCTAAATGACCTCTACGGCGTACTCGGCCAGAATGGTGAGTCCTTCGGCGGTCACATCGGCGAATCCGCCGCGCACGTCGTAGACCCGCACCTCGCCATCGTCATACGCCTTCACGCGCCCTTCCTTGAGCGTGGTCATGAACGGCGCATGGCCGGCCAGCACACCGAAGTCGCCTTCCGAGCCCGGGGCGTCGACCTGATCGACCGCGCCGGCGAACAGCTCGCGCTCCGGCGAAACGAGGGAGAAGTGCAGCTTGGCGGCCATGCGTTACGCTTCCGACGCCATCTTCTCGGCCTTGGCCACGGCCTCGTCGATGCTGCCGACAAGGCGGAACGCCGTTTCCGGCAGGTGGTCGTATTCGCCGTCGCAGATCGCCTTGAACGAGCGGATGGTGTCTTCCAGCGGCACGATCACGCCCGGCATGTTGTTGAACGCCACGGCGACGTTCAAGGGCTGGGACAGGAACTGGCTGATCTTGCGGGCGCGGGCCACCACCAGCTTGTCGTCTTCCGACAGCTCGTCCATGCCCAGGATGGCGATGATGTCCTTCAGCGACTTGTACTGCTGCAGGATCTCCTGGACACGGCGGGCGGTGGTGTAGTGCTCCTCGCCGATCACCAGCGGGTCCATGATCCGCGAGGTAGATTCCAGTGGGTCGACCGCCGGGAAGATACCCAGCGCGGCGATGTCGCGGCTCAGCACGGTGGTGGCGTCCAAGTGGGCCATCGCCGTCGCCGGCGCCGGGTCGGTGAAGTCATCGGCGGGCACGAAGATCGCCTGCACCGAGGTGATCGAGCCCTTGTTGGTCGAGGTGATGCGTTCCTGCAGCTGGCCCATGTCGGTCGCCAGCGTCGGCTGATAGCCCACGGCCGACGGGATGCGTCCCAGCAGCGCCGACATTTCCGAGCCGGCCTGGGTGAAGCGGAAGATGTTGTCGATGAAGAGCAGCACATCCTTGCCCTCTTCGTCGCGGAAGTATTCGGCCTGAGCGAGGCCGGTCAGCGCGACGCGGGCGCGGGCGCCGGGGGGCTCGTTCATCTGGCCGTAGACCAGGGTGCAGCGCGAGCCTTCGGTCGAGCCGCCATGTTCGCGCGGATCGACGTTGACCTTCGACTCGATCATCTCGTGAT
>Ga0302314_10004925_pt1 | contig 24432 bp, 21 predicted proteins | sample III_Palsa_N2_3_FD_200533 | JGI IMG/M metagenome (GOLD analysis project Ga0302314, IMG submission 200533) | Peat permafrost microbial communities from Stordalen Mire near Abisko, Sweden - III_Palsa_N2_3 | ecosystem: Environmental > Terrestrial > Soil > Palsa > Peat permafrost | place: Sweden... | reverse complement strand
GGTAGGCGCGCCGCCACTGCTCCTCGGTGGCGAATCCTTCGACTCGTTCGACCAGGACGCGGCCGTACCAGGACCGGTCCAGCACCGCCATGCCCCCCCAGCCGGGCAGCGCCGGCCAGAACCGCCATAGGAAGTGGTGGCGTTTCTCGTCAAAGCTGGGCGCGCCGAATTGCGCCACCCGGACGTGCCGCGGGTCCAGCGGCGCGACGAGCCGTTTGATCGCACCACCCTTGCCGGAGGCGTCCCACCCCTCGAAGACCACGCAGACCGGCGGCCCGAGCTGCGGATTTTCCCCGATCAGGCCGCCCAGTACCAGCCGGAGCTGCAGCAACCGGTCCTGAGCCACGGCCAGGCGGGCCGCTTCCTCGTTCGTGGTGAGCTTCAGGCTGAGATCCAGCTCACCGAGTGCGCCGCCCTTGCCGGCCATGCGCCACGCCTCCCTCGGTTGAATCCTCCACCGATTTACCCGGGTTCGAGTTCCTTGTAAACCGCAAAGAACGGCCGACCTCCAGCCGGCCGGGGGCGCCGTCTGGCGGCGAACCGGCGTTACCATCGGCTGGTGCTGCCGTTTTCTGCCCGGACCCGCACCGCGAACCTCACCCGGATGGCCGAGAACCGGTTCGACGTGCTGGTGATCGGGGGCGGGATCACCGGCGTCGGCATCGCCCTGGACGCAGCGTCGCGCGGTTTCTCGACGGCCCTGGTGGAAAAGGACGACTTCGCCTCAGGGACCTCGGGCCGCTCGTCCCGGCTGGTGCACGGCGGCCTGCGGTACCTGGAGCACCGCGAGTTCGGGCTGGTCGCCGAGTCGCTGCGGGAGCGGGGCATCTTGTTCCGGCTGGCGCCGCACCTGGTCCGGCCGATCCCCATGTACATGCTGGCCGACGACCTGCGCAGCCGGGCGACGTACCGGGTCGGGCTGGCCGGCTACGAACTGCTCGCGGCGGGCCGGAACATCGGCTACCACCGGTCCGCGAGCGCGGATCAGGTCCGGCAGGCCGTCCCGGGCTTGGGCGGGCGGTCGCGCGGCCCGGCCGGACCCGGCGCATCCCGCTCGGGCTGCACGGGTCGGCGGCGGCGGCGGTGCGGCTCGCCCGGGCCGAGGTGGCCCGGCTGGGCCTGCCGCCGCGGGCCGGCGCCCGGCTGGTGCAGCGCTACGGCGACGACTGGGCGGAGGCGGCCCGCCTGATCAGGCAGGACTCCTCGCTCGGCGAGCCGGTGGTGAGCACCCTACCGGTCCTGGGCGTGGAGGTGGCCCTGGCCCGGAGCCGCGAGATGGCCCTCACCGACTCCGACATCTACGTGCGCAGGACCCGGCTCACCACCCGCGACGCCAGGCTCATACCTTCAGCCGGATCACACCGGGAATGATGCCGAACGACGCGGGCGTCGGGCGCAATCGCCGTGCCGTTCCGAATCATCCCGTTGACCACCTCGTGGACGGTTCCGTCGCCGCCTGCTGCCACCAGGTAGCGCTCGCCGTTTCGCAGCGCGTCGCGCGCGGCCTCGGTGGCGTGACCCGGGTGGGTGGTCCGCACGATGCGGTAATCGAGTCCTTCCTCCCGCAGCACGCGCTCGACCTGCGGCAGCGCCGCGTCCACCTTCCCTCGCCCGGCCCGGGGATTGGCGATCAGCACCAGCAGCCGAAGGGGCTGGTCACGGCAGCAGGACCTGCGGATTCATGATCCCGGCCGGGTCCAGGACGGCCTTGATCCGGCGCAGCACGTCCACGCCGGTCTCGCCGAGGTCGGCGGCCAGGTACCGGGCCTTCAGGCGGCCGACGCCGTGATGGTGGGTGATGGTTCCGCCCGCGGCGGCGCAGCGTCGCACCGCCTGATCCCAGGCCGCGAGGTACCGCTCCTCCGCCTCCCGGTCGTCGGCGCCGCTGATCAGGAAGGTGAAGTACAGCGACGAGCCGGACGGGTACAGGTGGGACAGGTGGCAGCCCACCGCCTGGGCGTGGGCGGCCAGCGCCGCCCGGATGCCCGCGTAGAGTTCCGGCACGGTGGACCACAGCCCGGCGACCTCGAAGGTGTCCACGATCACCCCGGAGCCGAACGTGCGCTCGGGCCCCATGATCCCGGCGTAGGTGCCGACCGCGTCGTTGCGATGCTCCCACCAGTGCTCCCCGTACCGCGAGCCGAGCTCAGCCGACGCCCCGGCGCCTTTGAGCGTCTCGACGGCCGACTGCTTCCTGGCGTCCAGGCCCGGCCGCCCGGCCGGGAAGCCGAGCACCCCCACGCACCCGCCGCGATGGCCGATCGCCCCGAAGCTCAGCTGGGCGTCGGTCTCGTCGTAGCCGCGGATGACGGCGGCCCCGGTTTCCGCGCGCACGGCCTGGGCGAGACCGTCGGCCATCGCGGCGAATCCTCCGAAGGCGAAGGCCAGCCAGTCCCAGCCCGCGGGCCGCGCCCGGCAGGCGAGCGTCGCCTCGGTGACCACCGCGAGCGTCCCCTCGGACCCGACCAGGAGCCGCCGCAGGTCCGGTCCGGCAGCCGAGCGCGGCACGGGCAGGCAGCGCAGGATCTCGCCCTGCGGGAGGACCGCCGTCAGCCCGAGCAGCACGTCCTCGATCGCCCCGAAGCCGGTGGACGCCTGCCCGGCCGACGACGCGGCGATCCAGCCGCCCACGGTGGAAATGGCGATCGACTGCGGGTAGAGGCCGGTCGTCAGCCCGTGCTGCGCCAGGGCCTGCTCGAGCTGGTCGCCGCGCACGCCGGCCTCGACGTGGACGACCTGCGACACCAGGTCGACCGCGGTGACCTTGTCCATCCGGGACAGGTCCAGGACGACCGACCCAGCCTGGCCCTGCGCTCCGCCGCAGACGCCGGAGCCGCCGCCGCGGGGGATCACCGCCGTGGACGTCTGCGACGCCCAGGCCAGGACCGTGGCCACCTCCTGCGTACTGACCGGGAAGATCACCGCGGCGGGGAGGGCGAGCTCATCGCCCCGGACGCGCCGCAGCAGCGACAGCGCCCAGGAGTCGATGGCGCGCTCGCGCAGTGTCGGCGCGTCGGTCCGCACGGCGCCGTCGGGCAGGCGGCTCACCAGAATTTCCAGGGGACTCACGACGCGGATCGTAACCCACGCGCCCGACCAGGGCGTAATGACCGCTGCCACCATGAGGTTATGCGGATCCGGTCGGGCTGCGGGCGGCCAGATCGCACCAGGGAATGACCCTGGCGGATGCCTGGTCCGGTGTCCTGGCCGCGCCCGGGTACCGATCGCGCGCCGCTGATCGCGCCACGGGCCAGGGCATCGGCCAGGGCACCTGACGGGTGCGGCCGGACCGCCAAAGTACGAGGATGGAGGCAGCGGTAACCGCCCGGAAGGAGCAGATGATGGCGAGCTTGGTGGCCGATGTCATGGTGGCGACGTTGAAGGCGTCCGGCGTCCGGCGGGTGTACGGCGTCCCCGGTGATTCGCTGAACGGGTTCACCGACGCACTGCGCCGGGACGGCGGAATCACCTGGGAACACGTACGCCACGAGGAGGCCGCCGCGTTCGCGGCGGCCGGGGAGGCGGCGCTCACCGGTGAGCTCGCGGTGTGCGCGGGCAGCTGCGGGCCGGGCAACCTGCACCTGATCAACGGCCTGTTCGACGCCAACCGCAGCGGCGTGCCGGTGCTGGCGGTCGCCGCGCACATCCCGTCGGCGGAGATCGGCGGGGAGTACTTCCAGGAGACCCATCCGGCCGAACTGTTTCGCGAGTGCAGCGTCTACTGCGAACTGGCCAGCGTGCCGGCCCAGCTTCCCCGGCTGATGGAGATGGCGATGCGCGCGGCCCTGCAGCGCGGCGGGGTCGGCGTCGTGGTCGTGCCCGGCGAGATCTTCTTCGCCGACGCGCCGGCCGATGCGCGGCCGGCCCGGCTGCGGGCGGTGTCGCCGATCATCCGGCCGGACGAGGAGTCGCTCGCGGCGGCCGCGCGGGTGCTGAACGACGCCGGCCGGGTGACCATCCTCGCCGGGGCCGGGTGCGCCGGCGCGCACGACCAGCTCATCGCCCTGGCGGAAGCGTTGAAGGCACCCGTGGTGCACGCCTTCCGCGGCAAGGAGTTCGTCGAGTACGACAACCCCTACGACGTGGGGATGACCGGGCTGATCGGATTCGGCTCGGGTTACCGGGCCATGGAGCACTGCGACGCGCTGGTCATGCTGGGGACCGACTTTCCTTACCGGCCGTTCTTCCCAGAAGGCGTCCCGGTGATCCAGGTCGACGTCCGCGGCGAGCGGATCGGCCGCCGGGTCCCCGTCGAGGTTCCGCTCGTCGGCACCGTGAAGGACACGGTCGACGCGCTGCTGCCGCTGATCACGCCCAAGCCCGACTCGGCGCACCTGAACCGGATGACCGCGCACTACCGGCGGGCCCGCGGCCGGATGGACAAGCTCGCCCGGGACCGGCGCAACGAGTCGCCGCTGCACCCGCAGTACGTGGCGGCCACGATCGACCGCCTCGCCGCGGACGACGCGGTGTTCACCGCCGACGTCGGCACGCCGTGCATCTGGGCCGCCCGCTACCTGCGGATGAACGGCCGGCGCCGGCTGGTCGGCTCGTTCAGTCACGGGTCCATGGCCAACGCGCTGCCGCAGGCCATCGGCGTGCAAGCCAGCCACCCGGCCCGGCTGGTGGTCACCCTGTCCGGAGACGGCGGGCTGGCCATGCTGCTCGGCGAGCTGATCACGCTGCGCCAGCAGCGGCTTCCGGTGAAGGTCGTCGTGTTCAACAACGGCGCGCTGTCGTTCGTGGAACTGGAGATGAAGGCCGCCGGGGTCGTCACCTACGGCACCGACCTCGACAATCCCGATTTCGCCGGGATAGCCAGGTCCGCCGGGCTTTTCGGGGTCCGGGTGGATAAGGCGGACGAACTCGAAGACGCGCTGAAGGAGGCGTTCGGTCACGACGGGCCGGCCCTGGTGGATGTCCGGACGGCCCGGCACGAACTGGCGCTGCCGCCCAAGCTCACCTACGGCGAGATCAAGGGCTTCACCCTGTACGCCACCAGGACGATCCTGTCCGGCGGCGGCGAAGAGCTCATCGAGCTGGCCCGGGCGAACCTGCGTGAGCTGGAGGTCGAGTAACGACCGGGGCGGGGGGGCGCCCGGGTCGGCGGGCAGGGCCTGGTCGAGCTGGGCCCGGGAGGTGATGCCGAGCTTGGTGAAGACCTTGCCTAGGTGGTACTGGACCGTGCGCGTGCTGATGAACAGCCGCGCGCCGATCTGCGGGTTCGACAGGCCCTCGCGGGCCAGCCGCGCGACCTGCGCCTCCTGCGCGGTCAGCTCCACGGCCGCCTCGACCGTACGCTTGCGGGCGGTCTCCCCCGTGGCCTGCAGCTCAAGCCGGGCCCGTTCGGCGAACGCCCCGATACCCATCGCGTCCAGCATCTCGTAGGCCGTGCGCAGGTGCTCCCGTGCCTCGGTGCGGCGGCGCTCGCGGCGCAGCCACTCCCCGTACAGCAGGTGACCGCGAGCGAGCTCGGTGCGGACCCGGGTCCGGCTGAGGCGCTCGATCGACTCGCGATAGCAGGACTCGGCCTCGGGGCCGCCGAGCAGGGCACGGATCCGGGCCTCGATCCCCAGCGCCCAGTCGGTGGGCAGCACCTGGGTCCGTTCGGACAGCCAGTCCAGGGCCGCCGTGACGAGCGCGACGTCACCGGTCCTGGCCGCTGCCTCGGCCAGCTCGGGTATGACCAGGGGCCCGTACCCCAGCTGGTCACGGTCGAACGCCTGCCGGGCCGCGTCGCATGCGGCCTCGGGCCGGCCCAGGCCGTTGTTGAGCACCGCTTTCGCGTAGGCAGCGAAGCTGACCACCCTGCTCAGACCGCGTGCGGTCGCTTGCTGCAGGCTGGCCTCGATCAGCTCAGATGTCTCTCGCTCCCGGCCGCGCCAGGCGGCGAGCATCGTCGCGTTGTGGGCCACCGGCGGGTTCCCTGTCGCCTCGGCGATAAGGCGGTCTTCTTCGATCATCAGCGCCGTCGTCGCCAGGTCGCCAGCGAGCAGGTGGGCTCGGGCCAGGTAGTTGAGCGCGAACTGCAGGTGCACCAGGGCGCCCGCGCCGCGGGCGAACTCGGCCTGGCGAGCGGCCAGGACATACCAGGATTCGGCGTCCCACAGCTCAAGGGCGATGATCTGACTGATTCTCCCCCCGGCCAGCCAGAGCCAGCGGCCGGTTTCGTCGGTGCCGAAATCCAGGGCCAGAACCAGCTCGAGGGCCCGGGCCAGCGCCGGGGCGGCCGCCGCGTGGCCCTGCATAAGCCACAGCGCGAACGCCTCGAGCAGGACATCGACCGCACGCGGCGGGTCGAGTCCGGGGAGTGTGGCCCGCGCGGCCTCGGCCACCTCCGGCACCCCGCCGGGGATGTCCAGGTCACCGGCCCACATCGCGGCCTCCCAGAGAGCCTCCAGGTAGACCTCACGCGCTAGGGCGGCGTCGAGCGGCTCAAGCCGGCGGGCCGCTGAGCAGCAGCCGGGCGGCGTCGCCGCCGCGCCGCTGGTCCAGCGCGATCTGCCCGCGCATGTGCTCCACTTCCGCGGTCTGCAGCGGACTCAGCGGGCCGGCCTCGACCGCGACCAGCAACCCGAGCGCGGCATCCAGCGCGCCCGCGTCGCGTTTGGCCCGCGCCCCCGCCAGGAGCCGCTGCGCCCGGCGAACCGGATCGGGCGTCAGGATCGCCGCCCGCTCCAGGAACGCGGCCGCCGCGGCCAGCCCTCCGCGCGCCTGGGCCCGCCCCGCGGAGCGCTCAAGCTCCACCGCCACGTCCTCATCCAGAACCGCCGTGGCCTGCGCCAGGTGCCACGCGCGGCGATCGGGATCAGCCGCCGGGTCGATGGCCTCGGCCAACGCGCGGTGCACCTTCTGCAGGTCCTGAGCCGACGCGGACCCGTGTGCCGCCGAGCGCACCAGCGGATGCCGGAACCGCACCTGGGCGCCGAACTCGACCAGCCCCGCCTCCACCGCCGGCATTCCGTCCTGAACACTGACCCCGAGCCGCCTGGCTGCCCGCCACACCAGCGCCGAGTCACCCGTCGGCTCGGCCGCCGCGGCCAGCATCAGCAGCCGGGTATCTTTCGGCAGGTCCTCGATCCGCCGCCGGAAGCTCTCCTCGATCCGCCCAAGCAGCGGAGCCGTGCCGGTCAGTCCGAACCCGCCCGCCATCTCCGCCGGCGTAAGCCCGCGCGGCAGTTCGAGCAGCGCCAGCGGGTTGCCGCGCGTCTCGGCCACCATCTGGTCCCGGACCCGCGCGTCCAGCGGCCCCGTCAGCACCGAGTCAAGCAGCGCCCGCGCATCGTCGGCCGCCAGGCCCTCCACCCTGAGCTCAGGCAAGCCGGCCAGTTCGTCGCCGGGTGCCCGCGTCGCCAGCACCAGGCCCACCGGATCGGCCGCGAGGCGGCGGGCGACAAACCCCAGGGCCTGCGCCGAAGCCCGGTCAAACCAATGCTCGTCATCGACCACGCAGACCAGTGGCCGTTCCGTGGCTACCTCAGAAAACAGGCTCAGCACGGCCAGTCCGACCAGGAACCGGTCCGGTGCCGGACCGGCACCGACGCCCAGCGCGATCCTGATCGCGTCACGCTGCGGCACCGGTATCGCCTCCAGGTGATCCAGCATCGGCGCGCACAGCTGATGCAACCCGGCGAACGCCAGTTCCATCTCCGACTGCACCCCGGCCGCGTGCACCACCCGGCAGCCCGAGGCCAACCCGGCCAGACGATCCAGTAGCGCTGTCTTGCCCACCCCGGGCTCGCCGCGTACCACCAGCACCCGGCTCTCCCCCGGGCTCACGCACCGCGAACACGACCGCGGCCGGCTTGTCCGCAAGACGGCGCGCCACGAACGTGAGCGCCTGCGCCGAGGCCCGGTCAAGCCAGTGCGCATCGTCCACGACCCAGACCAGTGGTCGCTCCCCGGCCACCTCCGACAGCAGGCTCAGCACGGCCAGACCCACCGCGAAGCGATCGGGAGTGGCCCCGTCCCGCAGGTTGAACGCCGTGGAGAGCGCCTCGCGCTGCGGACCGGGCAGGCGCTCGATCCGGTCCAGGAAAGGTGCGCACAGCTGATGCAGCCCAGCGAAGGCGAGCTCCATCTCGGACTCGACGCCCGCCGTCCGCGCCCTGCAACATCCGGACGCGCGCTCAAGCAGGTACTCAAGCAGCGCGGTCTTGCCGGCTCCGGCCTCACCGCGCAAGACCAGCACCTGACCCTGCCCCGCCTGCACGTCCGCCACCAGCCGGTCTAGCGCCTCGCACTCGCCGCGCCGACCCCGCAGCCCGGACCCGGGCACCGGACCGGCCAGCGCCTCGTCGGCCAGGGCCCGGCCGCCCAGCGCCGGGGGCACGGCCGCTTTGACCGGGTTCATGGGTGCGTTGCTCCTCGGGCCCGGGGTCCGTACGCGGCCGACGGCGACGGGCGCGGCAGCGGGCAGGGTGGCGTACATGCGTACTCACTCCTTCGACGTGAGGTCAGCTACTGGAGACCCAGCGGGTTTACTCGTGGTGGATTCGTAGCCGCCGGCCCACCAGCTGGTGATGAGTCCGGCGTAGTCGGCCGCGGCGTCTTCCCAGGCGAAGTGGCCCGCGTCGATGATGTCGAGGGTGCTGCGGGGCAGCCGCTCATGAAGGAACTCGGCGTTAACCGGCGGGGTCGCGCGGTCGTGCGCGCCGGCGATGATCTGCACCGGCGTGTGGATCCGCGGTAGCAGGCGGGCCAGGACCGGAAGCTCGGCTGGGTAGGAGCGCACGTATCGCATGGACGCGGCGAACCGGTTGCCCTGGTAGCCGAGCAGGTAGTCCTCGCGGACCGGATCCGGCAGCACATACCCCTCCATGCCGGCTAGGGCGCCTGCGACCAGGTGCCGCGGATCAGCGTGACGGAACTCGTCGGTGTCAGGAGCCTCGACCCAATCCTTGAGCACACCGCCGAGCGTAAGCGGAACCGCGGCGGCGCCGCTGCCCACGACCACGCTGCGCAGCCGGTCCGGGTAGACGGCCGCGGCGAACAGCGCGGCCGCGGTGCCGGTGCCTGGCCCGACCAGATGCGGGTGATCGAGCGCGAAGGCATCGGCGGCGCGGATGACGAACTCGGCCATCGCCCGCGGCGAGAGCAGGGCGTCGTCGCGCTGGGAATGACCAAAGCCGGGCAGGTCGATGGCCACCAGGTGGGTATCGGTGTCCAGCCGTGACCAAATGGGCTCGAAGGCCAGCAGGCTTTCCGGCCACGGGCTCAGCAGCAGGGCGTGGTCGCCGCCGCCACCAGGGAAAGGAACAGGAATCATGGAGTACGGACTCGAGGTCGTGGTGCTACCGGTCTCCGACGTGGACAAGGCCAAGGACTTCTACCAGGGGCTGGGCTGGCGGCTGGACGCCGACTTCCACCGCGTCGCCGACTACCGGGTGGTGCAGCTGACCCCACCCGGCTCGGCCTGCTCGGTCATCTTCGGCACCGGGGTCTCCTCGGCCGCACCGGGCTCGGCCCAGGGCCTGCACCTGGTCACGGCCGACATCGACGCGGCCCGGGCTGATTTGGCCTCCCGCGGCGCCGAGGTCAGCGAGGTCTTCCACGACGTCACCGGGGTGTTCCACCACGCCGGGACGACGGCACGGGTGGCTGGCCCGGCTGCGGACCACGCGAGCTACGGCTCGTTCGTCTCGTTCGAAGACCCGGACGGCAACGGCTGGCTGATCCAGGAGATCACCACCCGCCTGCCAGGCCGGTGACGGACGGAGCGGAGGCTTGCCATGCGCACCGCAAAGCACCCGTTGACCCCGCTGGCCGCCGTCGCCGCCGGCCTGCTGGCCGGCGCGGTGGGCACCGTCGGCCTGGACGCCGTCCAGTACCTGAAGCAGCGCCGTGCGGGCGGCACCCAGAGCCCGCTGGCCTGGGAATTCGCGCCGGTCGACAGCTGGGAGACAGCGCCCGACCCGGGACAGGTCGCCCGCCGCCTGATCGAGGGCTTCACCCAGCGCAAGCTCCCCGACCGCTGGGCCTTTCCGATCAGCACCGTCGCGCACTGGGCCTACGGATCGACCGCCGCAGCCGTATACGGCGTCCTGGCCGGCTCGGCGCGCACGCCGCACCCGGCGTACGGCCTGCCCTTCGGCGCCACCGTCTGGGCCACCAGCTACGCCGTCCTCCCCCAGGCCGGGCTGTACCAGCCCATCTGGAAGTACGACGCGAAGACCCTGGCCTGGGACCTGAGCGCGCACCTCGCCTACGGCGCGGGCACCGGAACCACGTTCTGGCTGCTAACCAAGATCATCTGACCGAACGGGCCACCGTGCGTGCCCGCATCGCGTCAACAGCGCATCAGGCGAACCGCGCATCAGGCGAACACAGCATCAGGTGAACACGGGATCAGGCGAACACGGGATCAGGTGAACACGGCATCAGGCGAACACGGCATCAGGCGAACACGGCATCAGGCGAACACGGGATCAGGTGAACACGGCATCAGGCGAACACGGGATCAGGCGAACACGGGATCAGGTGAAAAGGGCGTCACCCCAGTACTGGCCCGGCCGCAGGCCTGGCGGGCAGGCGAAGACGGCGCTGCCGGTGTGCTGGATGTACTCGTTCAGGGCATCGGTGGCCAGGGCGGTCTGCAGTCGGATGAACTGGGCGGGGTTTTTCATGAAGGCGATGAAGAACAAGCCGCCCAGCAGGGTGCCGGCCTGCGGGTCGATGCCGTCGGTGAAGGAGTAGCCGCGGCGCAGGATCCGGGTTCCGCCGTTGTGCTCGAAGCTCGCCAGGCGGACGTGCGCGTTAGCGGGGATGGCCGGCCGCCCGCCGGATCCGGCGGCGGCGAAGTCGGGCGCGGTGAACTCGGTCCCGCCGGACAGCGGGGCGCCGGAGACCTTGGCCCGGCCGATGACGTTCTCCTGGTCCTGGAGGTAGTCGCGGTCCCAGTTCTCAACGAAGATGCGGATCTTGCGGGCGATGAGGTAGCTGCCGCCGCGCATCCAGGGCTGGTCGGTTTCTGAGCCGGCCCAGACGTAGTCGCCCATGAGCTCGGTCTGCTCGGCCTTGATGTTGCGGGTGCCGTCCTTGAATCCGAGCAGGTTGCGCGGTGTCTGCTGCCCGGTGGTGGTGGCCGAGGTGCGGCCGAAACCAAGTTCCATCCAGTTGTGCTCGACGACGCCCATGCCGATTCTGGCCAGGTTCCGTACGGCGTGGAAGGCCACGAGCGGATCGTCGGAGCAGGCCTGGACGCACAGATCCCCGCCGGTGTAGTCGGGGTCGAGGTTCTCGTTGGGCAGCGGCGGCAACTGGGCCAGCGCGGAAGGCTTGCGGGCGGCGAGGCCGAACCTGTGGTCGAACAGCGACGGACCGTAGCCGAGGGTGATGGTCAGCCGGGAGACGGCAGAGTCCACGGCCTCGCCGGTGTCGAGGGGCGGCGCGTAGGGCTGGGTGTCCTCGCCGAAGGGATCCCCGGCGGTCATCCGCGCCGTCGCGGTCGTCCACTCGCGCAGCAGGTCACGCAGCTCAGCGCGGGCCGCGCCGGGAACAACGCTGAGCGTGCCGAAGGCGAGCTGGTCCTGGGCCGGGGTGGCGATGCCGGCCTGGTGCGGTCCGTAGAACGCGACCGCCTGGTCGCTGCCGCCTCCCGCGCCGCCAGCGCTACCGGACGGCGCGGGAGACGGGCGGGCGAAGTAGCCGGCCAGGCCGCCCGCCACGACGCCGGCGCCAGCAGCTCCCGCGCCGGCGAGCAGCCGCCGCCGCGACGGATTCCTGGCCCGGCCCGGTTGGCCGGCCTGGCGCGGTTGGCCGGCCTGGCGCGGTTGGCCGGCCTGGCGCGGATTCCCGGCAGGATTGTCACCCGGCTCGGCTGGCGCCGCGTCAGGGGCTGTCATCCGCGTTCGTTCCTCTCTTCGCGTCTTGCCGGGACGGTGTCAGCTGACCTGGACCGACAGCTGGGACAAGGACTCGGCCAGCGCGTTGACCGCGGCGGACAGCTGCCGGCGCTGCTGGTCAAGGACGGTGGAGTACTCGACGTAGCCGGTGTCGTCGTAGCCGGGGCTGGCCTGGTACTTGGCCAGCTGCTGGCCGATCGCGGCGTTCCGGTTCTTGATCTGGGTCAGCAGGGCTGGGGCCTTGTGCTGCAGATAGGGCTGCAGCAGGCTGACCACCTCCATGGCTCCGTCGACGTTAGCCGCCAAGACCGGGAAGTCGGTGTTGGAGTAGCGCTCTTCCTCGCCGGTGATCTTCGCCGTGGCGGCCTCGTTGATGAGGTCGGTGGCGCCGCTGGCCATCTCCAGCGGGTTGTACTGCGCGCTGCGCACCAGCGTCAGCAGCTGCTGTTCGTTGCTGACCAGCCCGGCGCACAGCTTTGGCGTTCCGGCCAGGGTGTTGTCCTCCCACATCAGCTGCTCGATCTTGTGGAACCCGATGAACTGGGACGCCACCGTGACCGGGTTCTCCCACCGGCCGTCGATGTCGGTGTCCAGGCTGCCCCAGATCTCGGCCACCGGCTCGACCCGCTCGTAGTAGATCCGGGCCTGCGGGTACAGCACCTTGGCCTGGCTCATGTTCCCGGCATCGATCGCCCGGCAGAAGGCCTGGGTGTGGCGGACCAGGTCGGCCGTGTTCTGGTCGATGTAGCCGGAGTAGCTCTTGACGGCGGCGGCCAGCTGCGGGTCGGACGGCCAGGACGGCCCGGCGGCCTTCCCCGTCACGGTGAAGTCCCAGTGCTGCTGGGCGGCGCCGGGGCAGTTGATCTTGTAGCTCCCCGGCTGGATGTCCAGGGAGAAGCCGCCGGACAGGCCGGGGGTGAGGTTCTCCTGCTCGCCCAGGATCTTGGCCAGGTCCGAGGTGCGCAGCTCGGCTTCCGACACCGCGCCGGCATCCTTGTTGGACACGGTGAAGTCGACCTCGCCCGCGGGGATCCTGGCCGGGCTGGGCGCGCAGCCCTGTGGCGTGAGGGTGATCGTGACCGTGGCGGTCTTGGCCGAGCCCGGCGCGGACGCCGTCGACCCGTGCGGGCTGGAACAGCCGGCCGCGGCTAGCGCGAACCCGGCCGCGACCGCCGCCGCGATGGTCTGGCCTGGCCTGCTCTTAGCGTGGGTGCGCACTACCGGTGGACTCCTTCGTTCCTGGTGCTTGTGCCTGGTGCTTCTGACTGGGGCGGCCGTGCTCAGCGGGTTACTGCCCTGCGGCCTGAGTGGCCGCGGACACCGCGGTCCGTTCCGTCCTGGCGCCCCGCGCGGGCCAGGCCACGACGATCAGCATCGGGACCAGGTAGGCGAGCCAGACGATGACCTCGATCCACACCGGGTAGGGCTGGATCCCCAGCACGCCGGTCAGCAGCGACGACACCGGCGTGCCCGGCCGGACCAGCCAGGAAAGGTCGAAGGCCTGGACCTGCCCGGCCGACAGCCAGCCCGCCTCGTTGGCGGTGTGGAACGCGGTCATCACCAGCCCGGCCGCGACGACCACCAGCACCAGGCCAGTGACCTTGAAGAACCTGGCCAGGTTGAGCCGGACCCCGCCGCGGTAGATGCCGTATCCGACTGCGGCCGCGAGCAGGATCCCGATCACCGCGCCTGCCCACGAGGTGGTGGCATCGCCGGAGGCGTGGAAGGTGGCCAGCAGGAATACCGCCGTTTCGAAGCCTTCTCGCAGCACGGCCAGGAACGCCATCAGCACCAGCGCCCGGCTGGACCCGGACGCCAGCGCGGACGCCGTCGATCCCTCCAGATCCCCTTTCAGGTCCCGCGCGTGGCGTCGCATGAAGATGATCATGTAGGTGACCATGCCCACCGCCAGCGCGCCGACGACGGTCTCCAGGCCTTCCTGCTGCTGCTGCGGCAGGTCCGAGGAGATCACCTGCAGGGCGATGCCGATGCCGATGCAGATGACGACGGCCGCGGCCGTGCCGATCCAGACCTGGCGAAGCGCGTCTCGCCGCCCCTGCTGGCCCAGGAACGCGGCGATGATTCCGACGATCAGCGCCGCCTCAAGACCCTCACGCAGCCCGATCACGAATGTCGGCAGCACGCGCTGTCCTCCGTCCCCTGATCCAGCACCGGCGGCTCTCAATAGTTAGGGAAGGCATACCTAACAGCAGCGCTGTCTCTCCTGTCAATGTGCTGCCGATCACAGGCGAGTCCCCGAGCTGGGCATTGTCGCAGGTGGCAGGGTTCACGAGGACCGACGGAATATGGTTAGGCTAACCTAACTTGTACAGTGGCAAGGCTTCGCCCAACCCTGAAGCTCCATCGACTCATGAGCGGCTGACCAGCCAGCGCGCCGACCGCGCGCCAGCGGCTGGGGCCCAAGTTAGGCTAGGCACGTGAACCACGACCACGACCTCATCGATACCACGGAGATGTATCTGCGCTCCGTGCTCGAGCTCGAGGAAGAGGGCGCCGTCCCGCTGCGCGCGCGGATCGCCGAGCGGCTGGGGCAGAGCGTCCCCACGGTCTCGCAGAAAGTAGCCAGGATGGAGCGTGACGGGCTGGTCACCTTTGCCGACGATCGCCGGATCCAGCTCACGCCGGCCGGACGCGCGGCCGCGACGCGGGTGATGCGCAAGCACCGGCTCGCCGAGTGCCTGCTCTCCGACATCCTCGGCCTGGACTGGCAGCTGGTCCACGACGAGGCCTGCCGGTGGGAGCACGTGATGAGCGAGGCCGTGGAGCTCCGGGTGCTGGACATCCTCGGCCACCCCACGGAATCCCCGTACGGAAACCCGATCCCCGGGCTCGCCGAGCTCGGCGACGACGAAGGCGATGAGTTCCTCGGCGGCATGACGGCGCTGACCCAGGTCCCCGAGGCGGCCGGCAGCATAGTGGTGCGCCGTATCGGCGAGCCGATCCAGTCCGACACGGTGCTGCTGACCCAGCTGCGCGGGGCCGGCTTCCGGCCGAACGCCGAAGTGCCGGTGAGCCGGACCGGCGGCATCGTCCGGATCGGCACCGGCCAGCAGGGGGTCGAGCTCGACGCCGCGACCGCCGCCCACGTCTTCGTCACCGACGTCCGGTTACCCCAGACGTCGCCTATGGCGTTGAGTGGAGAGGAAATGGTCCGGGCTAACACCCGGCTCCGTTCGGTGGCCCTGGTGCCGGAGATCCGGCTGCACCAGGCCAGCGAGCCGATCGGCGTGTGGCAGCGGACCGAGCGGGCGGCCGGCCGGACCGGGCTGGACCCGCCCTTCTGGGCCTTCGCCTGGGCGGGCGGGCAGGCGCTGGCCCGGTACCTGCTTGACCACCCGGAGACGGTCAAGGACCGGCAGGTGATCGACATCGCCTCCGGCTCCGGGCTGGTGGCCATCGCGGCGGCCCGGGCGGGAGCGGCGGCCGTGACGGGCTACGACATCGATCCGCTCGCGATCGCGGCCATCACGCTGAACGCCGCGGCCAACGACGCGACGGTGCTGGCCGTCGAGGCCGACATCCTGGACACCGGCGGCGCCGGCCCCGACGTGATGCTGGTGGCCGACGCGTTCTACGAACGGGAGCTGGCCCGCCAGGTGACGCGGTTCGCCGAACGATGCCGGGCCCGCGGCGCCGATGTCCTGGTCGGTGACTTCGGGCGGGCCTACCTGCCCCGGGACCGGCTCGCGCCGCTGGCCGCCTACGACGTTCCCGGTCTGAGCGAGCTGGAAGACAGCGACGTCAAGCGCACCACCGTCTGGGAATTCGCCCGTTTACAGCCGCTACCCAAGTGGTAGCTGAAGGCCGGATGGCGACGGGGCGATCCCGGCGCTCCGTGACCGTTCGGGCCACCCATGCCAGGATGACGGGACTCGCCCATTACCGAGAAAGGGATCGCTGGACATGAGTCGTGTGGTGGTCATCGGAGCGACCGGGCACATCGGCAGTTACCTGGTGCCGCGGCTGGTGCGCGGTGGGCATGAGGTGATCGCGATGAGCCGCGGCGACCGCGAGCCTTATCATCCGAACCCGGAGTGGGGCTCGGTCACCCGGGTCAGGGCCGACCGTGAGGCGGAGGACGCGGCCGGGACGTTCGGGGCCCGGATCGCGGCGCTGCGGCCCGATGTCGTGATCGACCTGATCTGCTTCACCGCCGCCTCGGCACGGCAGCTCATCGACGCGCTGCGGCCGTCCCGCCCGCTGCTGGTGCATTGCGGAACGATCTGGGTGCACGGTCCCGCGCTGCGGGTGCCCGTCACCGAGGACGAGCCCCGGACCGCCTACGGCGAGTACGGCACCGGCAAGGCGGAGATCGAGGCCCTGCTGCACCGCGAGACGCTGGCGGGCGGGGTTCCGGCCATCGTCCTGCACCCGGGGCACATCAGCGGGCCGGGCTGGCCGGTCATCACGCCGGCCGGCAACACCGATCCCGGTGTCTGGACGTCTCTGGCGGCCGGCCGGGCGCTCGCGCTGCCCGATCAGGGACTGGGGGTGCTGCACCACGTGCACGCCGATGACGTCGCCCAGGCTTTCGAGCTGGCGCTGTCCCGGCCGGCCGGGATCGGGGCGAGCTTCCACGTGGTGGCCGAGCAGGCGATGACGCTGCGGGGCCTGGCGGCCGGGGTCGCGGGATGGTTCGGCCGGGAGCCGGTGCTGGACTTCGTGGACTGGCCCGAGTTCGAGCGGCGGGCCGGCGCCGAGCACGCCGAGACCACCCGCCAGCACACCGGCCGCAGCATCACGGCAAGCATCGCACGGGCGCGGGAGGTCCTCGGCTACGCGCCGCGGTACAGCTCGCTTGACGCCCTGCACGAGGCGCTGACCTGGCTTGTCGACCACTGCGAGGTTGACGTCGGCGGGCAGCGGTTCTAGGCGGCGGGTGGGCGACCGGCCGGTTACAGCCGCCGAGCATCCCCTAATGTCCGATTTGCTGCATTCACTGGCGGATTTTGGCGGTGGATCCGGGCCTGGTGGTGGATTGGGTGTATGGGAATGCACCGGATCCGCCGCGGAGCCCGGATCCACCACGGTAACCGGAGCAATCCTTCCGTTTCTGCTGCTGCCGTGGTTCCTGTGACGAATGTGGTGCTGGGCAGGGTCGTATCACTTCAGCGGTTCTAGGCTCTGCGGCTGGTTCGTCGAAGCCGGCAGCGATGGCTAACGGGGTGATGATCCCGTACTCGCGGATCTTGCGGTAGATCGTCGCCCGGGATATGCCCAGTGATCCGGCTCCCTTGGCTTTGTTACCCCGGTGGTCAAGCAGGCTCTGCACGATGGCGTCCCGTTCCATCGACTCCAGCGGGCTGAGCAGCCGGCGGCTCACGCTCCAGCATTCAGGCGGAAGGTCACCCGGATTGATTGTGCCGGTGCGCCGGTGCTGGACAACGCGTCTCAGAACTTGCCAGAGTTGCTCGATGTTGCCTGGCCAGTTCGACCGCAGCAGCAGATGCATCGCCTCGGACGAGCAGACCGGCGGGTCGTGAGGGTTTAGCTTGGCCAGGAAAAACGGCACGAGCTCGCGCAGGTCCTCGATGTGGTGGCGGAGCGGGGGAAGCTCCACCGCGCCGGGGAAGAACTTCAGCAGCCCGGCCAGGTCGCCGCTGGCCGGGCCTTGGCTGAGCGTGACCGCGACCCACAGAACTCGCTGCCTGCCTGCTGCCACCGCTTGCTCAAGCGCTATCCACAGCGCCTGAAGCCGCAGCGGGCTGAGCCGGTCGACGTGCTGGATGACCAGACTCCCCTCGCCCTCGAGCAGTTCGCCCCGCGCACGCACCATCCAGTCGTGATCACCGGCTTCGGCCGCATCCAGGACGTGGAACGGACCGGCCGCGTTGCGGCGCCGGTGGACAGCGCGCAGCAGCGCCAGCTTGCCGGCTCCGGGCTCGCCCTCCAGCGAGAGCCACTCGCCCGAGGCGCAGGCCGCCTCCACCTGACGGCACCCGCGCAGCCACAGCGGACCGGAGCCCATCAGGGCAGGTCCGAACCTCTGCGCCTGCCTGCCCGCCCCGCCATCCACCGCTACCTGGCTGTCCGGCTCGATCAGCTTCACGTGCACCACACCGCTGCCGAGCCGCCGCCTGGCCTTCCCGCCCAGGGGACGGCAGTTCATTCGCGCCCTGGCCCCGGTCGGCAGCTCGACATCGAGCTGAACAGGGTGGTCCCCGGCCAGCGCCTCGGCGGCATGGGCGAGGAGTGCGGCCTGGTCCCCGGGGTCGAGCGTGTCCCGCGCCTGGTCGTTCATCAGCACCATGTCATTGGCCAGCGCGAAAACGAACCCGCCAGCGTACCGGCAGGTCCGCAGATACTCCCGAAGCAGCTCGAACTCCTCCGCGCTGCTGCCGTTGAGCAGGTCCTGCATGACCTGGCGGGCGGTGCTCTGGGCGAGCGCGATCAGCAGCCGGCCGGCGTCCTTGCGCCAGCTGGTCAGGTTCACCGCGCCGGCCGCCTTACCGGAGATCGGGTGCCGGATCGGCACCGCGGCGCAGGCGAGGTCCTCAAGGTGCTCGACGTAGTGCTCGTGCCCGAACACGTGCGCCGCCTGGCCGCTCTCCAGCGCGGTGCCGGTCCCGTTGGTGCCAGCGAACTCCTCCGCGTAGCTGAAGCCCGGCGCGAGCTGAACGCGGTCGAGGTGACGCTCAAGATCGTGGTCGGCGGTCAGCCTGGACAACGCCACCCCGTGCGCATCGGTGAGAATGACGCTGACCGGCTCGCCCTGAAGACTCTCGTGCAGGTTCTGCAGCACCGGCAGCGCGATACGGGTCAGCGGGGTGTCGAGGTCGGGATCGCGGACATAGCAGAGGTCAATGCGGTCGGCCGCGACATGCCACTGGAGCGAGCGCCGCCAAGACGCCAGGATCGTCTCACGCACCTGGCCAGGCTCGATGGGCTCCCCGGTCAGGAACCGTTCCCTGGCCCGGGCCAGCCGGCTGTCATCGGCCGGGGCCAGGAAGTCCGCGGCCTCGAGGCCGTTAGCGGCCAACGTGTTCATCGTGTCACGGTTCCACATCCGCAGCCGCCAGGCCAAGGATCTGGCCCGACGGCTGGCAACGGGCACCGGCAGCCTCAACCGGATGCGCGGCACGGTGAGCGCCATGACCGCGGCGATGGCGATAACCAGGCCGACGGCGTGCGCTCCTGCGATAGCTCCGGGTAGTTAGCCGTCTTTGGCGGCTGAGTTCCGGTGCCTGTCTTGCACGCTACGCCGGCATACCATAACTAGCAACTTTTTTCCAGAATTATTTATCATGCTATTTGCTGACGAAATCGGCCATCCTGACCAGCCAAGCCTGGGCGCCGCGGCGCGTCGCCCATGACCCGGTCGTCGGGAAATCCGCCCGGCGACGCGGGCTCGACCGGTCGCGGCCGGGGCTGTCACCATGGCTTCATGATCGGACGACTGCACCACGTGATCATGGACTGCCGGGATCCCGTGGCGCTCGCGACCTTCTACTCCGAACTGCTTGGACTGCCAGTGACCTACCGAAGCGACGACTTCGTGGTGGTCGCGGCCAACGACACGTCATCCGGCCTGGCCTTCCAGCTTGCCCCTGATCACCAGCCGCCGACCTGGCCTGATCCGGCCGTGCCGCAGCAGGTGCACTTCGACGTCATGGTGGAGGACGTGGCCGCGTCAGGCCCGCGCGCCGTGGCCCTCGGCGCGACGAAGCTCAGCGGCGAAGGCGTCTACGCGGACCCGGCCGGTCACCCGTTCTGCCTGATCCGACGGCCGAGGTGGGCTCCGCCGATCCCAGGCTTACCAGAATTCCGGGCGGCAGAGGAACGGGCGGCAGGAAGCAGCAGCAGAGGGGAAAGCAGCAGAAGCGGCAGAGGAAGCGGGTGCCCCGGCTGGAACCTGGCCGCCGTTACTTCGGCATACTGCTCCTCATGCTGATTGGCGTAGGACTTGATGCCCGGCTCGGCCTGACGTTCGCGCAGCTGCGCACGGCGGCGCGGGAGGCCGGGCAGCTGGGGTTCGAGAGCCTGTGGACCCCGGCCGGGGGCGTGCCGGACTCGTTTCATGTCTGCGCGGCGTGGACGCAGGACACGGGGCTGCGGACGGGGATCTCCGTCGTGCCCGCGGTGCGGATGTGGACTCCGCTGAGCCTCGCGGCGCAGGCGGCCACGCTGGCCCAGCTGTCCTCCGGGCGATTCGTTCTCGGCCTGGGCACGGGGGGCTACGGGCCGGAATTCTGGGCCTCGGCCGGTCTGGCGAACCGGCCGATCGCGGTGATGCGCGAGTACGTCGTCCAGGTCCGCGCGCTGCTGGCCGGCGAGGAGGTCACAGCCGACCAGGGCGCCACCGGACGACCAGTGATCGGCGCGGGCTCGCCCGGCTGGCCCCGGTCGGCCTCGCTCGGGGTGAGGGACCTGCCGCCTGCCCCGGTGTACCTGGCCGCGCTCGGCCCGCAGATGCTCAGGCTCGCCGGCGAGACCGCCGACGGCGCGCTGCTCAACTGGGCGACGCCCGCGCGCATTGCCGTCAGCCGGGCCCGGGTCGACGAGGGCATCGCGCGGGCCGGCCGTGAGCCGGGCTCGGTCCCGATGACCATGTACATCCGGGTCTGCATCGACGACGACGTGGCCGCGGCGCGACAGGCGCTGGGAGCGCAGGTGCTCGGCTACGCCATGGGGCGGCCCGGCATCCCGCAGAAGGCCGGCTACCGGGGGCTGTTCGGTCAGATGGGGTTCGACAAGGAGCTGACGGAACTAGAGGAGCGACGGGACAAGGGCGCGGCCCTGCCCGAGCTCGTGGCCGCCGCCCCGGACGACATGCTGCAGGCGGTGGGCTACTACGGTCCCGCCGCGGCCGCGCCGGCCGCCTTGGCCCGGTTGACCGCCGGGCTGGACGAGGCCATCGTCCGGATCATCACGGCCCGCCCCGGCCTGGAGCCCGTCCGCGAGGCCATGGCCGCGCTGACGCCGACTCTCATCCGGGCGGCCCCGGTACCACCAGGCCCCTGACGAAAGCCGAAGTCGTCGTGGGCGAACCGCGGATGGCGGGCGGGCGATTTCCGTGGGCTCGCGCCACTGTCCGTTCGGGAAAATAAGGGGCTTCCCGCCGGTCACAGGGCGGATGCCGGAGCATCCGCCCGGTGCCGGAGCCGAACCCTAGCGTCCCTAGCCGTGCAGCAGGGGCTTGCCGAGCGGGAGCCGCGCCGTGCCGCCGGTGCCGGCTGCCGCCGCGTCGAAGAAGAGGTACACGCCGAGGGCGGAGAACACCAGCACGACGTAGCCGGCGGTCTTGATCAGGCCGGACGAGGGCACACCCGCCGCCGACGCGCTCTCGTAGCCGAGCAGCAGGAGCAGCAGCGCGAGGTCGACGAGCACGAACAGCACACTGAACGACAACGGCAGTCGCAGCGTGGCCAGGGTCAGCATCACGATGGCGACCAGCCAGGCGATCAGGAACAGCTTGACGGTGGCGAGTATGGCGGTGGCGGTGATGGCGAACCAGTTGTGGTCAAGGCCGAGCACGAGGACCGCGTAGCTCAGCCAGAAGGTGCCGAAGATCCCGAATATGGCGGCCACCGCGCTCTGGCCGACGGCCGCGGCCCAGATCGCGGCCAGGAGCAGGCCCAGGGCCGTGGCCGCCAGGATGATGGCCAGGGGGGCGCCGAGAACTCCGGCCGGGACGACACCGACCAGCGCCAGGCCGAGGGCTACCGAACCGACGATGAAGCTTCCGAGGCCAAGCATGGCCGGGTCGCCCGCCATCGGTCCGACCACGGGCGCCGCCGCGGCGGCCTCGGCGGCAGGGGCACTTGCCCGGCCAGATTCCCCGGCGGTGGCATCAACAGTGGTCATTCTTTCGCTCCTTCGTTGAGAGCGCCCCGCGAATACGGGCTCACTGCATCCATACGTCCGGCGCCGGACACATGTGTTCTCACTTTGAACCAGGGGCTGTTCCGGGGGTGCCATCAGCCCAGGCCAAAAGGATCGTTTCGGCACGTTTAGGGCGCTTTCGAGGCTCGGGCGGACTTGTATGCGACTTTCAGCTGATCGCGGTCACGATTCCGTACTCATGGATCTTGCGGTAGATCGTCGCGCGCGACATGCCCAGGGCCTCGGCCGCCCGGACCTTGTTGCCGTCGTGATCCTGCAGGCTCTGCACGATCGCGTCCCGCTCGATCGACTCCAGCGGCGACAGCAGCCTGCGGCTCACCGTCCAGCACTCGGGCGGCAGGTCCTTCGGCATGATCACGCCCGCCCGGCGGCGCTGCACGACCTGCTTGAGCACCTGCCACAGCTGCTCAGTGTTGCCCGGCCAGTTGTGCCGCAGCAGCAGCTGCATCGCCTCCGGCGAGCAGGTCAGGCGGCCCTGCTGGCTCAATCGGGCCAAGAAGAACGGCACCAGCTCGTGCAGGTCCTCGATGTGATGGCGCAGCGGCGGGAGCTCCACCGTGCCCTGGAAGAACCGCAGCAGCCTGGTCAGGTCGGCGGCCGCATGCTTGCGGTGCAGCGTGATGGCCACGCGCAGCTCTTCGGCGCCTTCCTTGTGGCCCTGGCCCTCCTTGTTCTCCTGGCCCTGGCCGCGCTGGCCGTTCCGCGCCTCCTGCAGCGCGCTGGACAGCGAGTGCATCTGCCGGGCGGTGAGCACGTCGACGTGCCGGATCACCAGCATGCCCGAGCCGTCGAGCAGCTCGCGGCGGGCCTTGGTCAGCCAGTCCTGGCTGGCCGAGTCCGCGTCGAGCACGTGGAACGGCGCGGCCGGGTTCCGGCGCTGGTGCACGGCGCGGGCCAGGGCCAGCTTGCCGACCCCGGTCTCGCCCTCAAGGGTCATCCAGTCGGAGGCATCGTAGAGGGCCTCCGCCTCACGGCACGCGCGCAGCCACAGCACGCCGCTGCCGACCAGGCCGGGCAGGTACATGGCCGATCTCGGGACCGACACCTCGGGCGCGGCGACGGCGGCCGCGACGAGCTTGACGTGGACCACGCCGTCGGCGAACCGACTGTCACCCGAGATGCGCCGGCAGAACATCCGCGCGACCACGCCGCTGGGCAGGTCGACCGAGACCGCGCCCGGATTGCCCCGGGCCAGCGCCTCCGTGGCGTGGCCGATCAGGGCGGACTGGTCGCCGGGGTCGAGCACCTGGCGGGCGTGGTCGTTCAGCATGACGACGTCGTTGCCGAGCGCCAGCACGATGCCGCCGGTCCGCCGGCAGGCCCGCACGTACTCCTGCAGCAGCTGCAGGTCCCGGCTGCTGCCCGCGGCCAGCAGGGCCTGGGTGATCTGGTCGGCCGTGGACTTGACCAGCGATATCAGCAGCGGATCGGCGTTCTTGCGCCAGCAGGTCAGGTCGATGACGCCGACCGTCTTGCCGGAGACCGGGTCGTGGATCGGCACTCCGGCGCAGCCGAAGCTCTCCAGGGACTCAGCGTAGTGCTCGTGCCCGAAGACGTGGGCCGGGCCACCGGACTCGAGCGCGGTGCCGATGCCGTTGGTGCCGACCCGCTCCTCGGCGTAGCTGAAGCCTGGCGCCAGCTTGATGCCGTCGAGGGCGCGCTCGAGGTCGTGGTCCGCGGTGAGCCTGGTGAGCACCAAGCCCGCCGCATCGGTCAAGATAATGCTGATCGGCTGTCCGTCCAGCTGCTCGTGCAGGTGCCGCAGCACCGGATCCGCGGTCCGGGCCAGCGTGGTTTCCAGGTCGGGTTCACGCAGGTAACTCAGGTCGATATGGTCCGCGGCCACGTTCCACTGGCGGGACCGCCACCACGACGCCAGGATCGGTTTGCGTACCACGCTCTGATCGACTGGCTCGGCAGACAGGAACCTGTCTCGAGCGTCGGCCAGCCGGTCTCTTGCCGCGTGCAGCGACGATGATGCACGTACCATTCAGCCTCCCCCACGACATTTCTCCGGCCGGAGGCACAGCCAGGCGCGGATCGGATTCGGGTTTACCCGCCCATTACAAAGTAAACCCCAGGTTGCCGGCCCCTGTCTCAAGTTGAGACCGCCGATTTATGCTCACGGGCGTTTTCTCAGCCGCATGACTGCCCACGACGAGAGCACGGACGAAGAGACCTTCAACCCCTGGAGCATCGTCAATCTCGTATTTCACCACCTCGCGAGCGAGGGCCTGCACCCGGTCCTCGGCGAAGCAGGTGACCCGGGCGCGCCCGCGGCGGAACTGCTCCGCGCGCTGGGCATCACGCCCGCCGCCGAAGGTAACCGGCAAGCTTCCGAAAAAGTTAAGCAGCAGCTCGCGGAGCTCCGCGCTGCTTTCGACGTGTCTCATGTTGAGAGCTCATGACCTCGGTAACCGAGGTGTGATGCAGAACACAAGGACTTTCGGGGCCGTCGGCAGCCCGAGCAGCCGCAAGGCCACGCTAGCCCGAGGGGCCGATCTATAAGCCCGTCGGGGGACATGACCCCGGACCCCGGATACCCGTCCAGAAAGGGGTGACGATGAGTCGCCAGAGTGTCGCCAAGGCTCACCAGAAGATCCAGGAGCTGTCCTGGGAGCCGCAGTACCACGAGCCTGTGTCGCAGTACGGGACCGACTACACGTTCCACAAGGCACAGAAGAAGGACCCGCTGAAGCAGGTCCTCCGGTCCTACTTCCCGATG
>Ga0302314_10004924_pt1 | contig 24438 bp, 20 predicted proteins | sample III_Palsa_N2_3_FD_200533 | JGI IMG/M metagenome (GOLD analysis project Ga0302314, IMG submission 200533) | Peat permafrost microbial communities from Stordalen Mire near Abisko, Sweden - III_Palsa_N2_3 | ecosystem: Environmental > Terrestrial > Soil > Palsa > Peat permafrost | place: Sweden... | reverse complement strand
TCGGGGTGGTCCGCCCGCGTCAGGCTTCCAGCCGGAGCTCTGCGTGCCCCCGGTGACCCAGGCTCTCTCCCAGCTATTGTCGCTGTTCGACAGGTCGGCGAAGACCTTTTCGAACTCCTTGGTAAACGCGCCGGCATACAGATTCCAACGAGTCATCGGCCGTCAACCAATCTTCAGGCCCCGGGCGGAGGCGGCGGCAACGGGGAAAACGTTCCGGTCGCGACCGCTTCGGCGTGGTAGTGAACGCTCAGTCGCCGCTCGGCGATCAGCCATCGGCCGCCCTCTCGGACATAACGGTCGAGGTAGCAGACGACACCCATCCGGTCCTGTTCGGCTCCCCGCGTGTGCCCGATCTCCCACACGATCCACCGGCCCTCCGCGCTGCCATCCGCGCCGCCCCGGACCAGACCCTGGCCGACAAGCTGCAGGAGCGAGCTGTAGCGGTCCATGTGCTCGTCTTGATAGGCGACGACGGTGTCCCGGCCGGCGATCTCCTTGACGGGACCCGCCACCCCGACTAGCTCCAGACGGCAGTCCTCCGCCCAGAAGCCCTTGAGCGCCGCGGCGTCGGCGCGGCTGATGGCATCGGAGTAACGGACCACCAGGTCGCGGATTTCGCGCTCGTCTTCCACGCTGAACTCAAGCGAAGCCACGGGATGCGCCCTTCACCCGGAGATTTCCGCGGCGCCCGCTGCCCCGTACCGCCAGGTCACCGAGGGCTGCGCGCCGGGATCGAAGTCGACGGCGAACATGTCGAACCAGATCGGCAGGATGTACATGAGCAGGAACGCGTGATGCAGGCCGTTAACGCCCGGAAATCGCTGCTCGGTCGCGTCCCAGATCTTGACCCTCGGATCCTTCTCCTGGTAGCGCCGGCACTCCGCGAGCACGCGGTCCAGCTCCTTCAGGCTCTCCAGCTGGATTCCCAGGTGAGGGACGAACACCGTCTCGCCCGGGCCAAGGCCCACCGGCTGGGCGGGCGGTGTCATAGCCTCATCGGCCTCCGTCACCGCGATCATCTGCTCGTCCGCGTACAGCCGGTGCTGATTCTGGCCGAAGACCGGATAGTCCTCGGTCGTCCAGCCGAAGAGCCCGCACCAGAACTGGTCGATGTCGTGCATGACCTCCTGCGTGAGCTCACCTCGCGGGAAGGTCAGCTCCAGGTGCTGGAACCTAACGACTGGTCGGCTCTGATTCATCTCCAGGTTCTCCTTTCATCGGCGGTTCACGTCTCGGTCGCGGAAACTGCCTGGGTCCGGTATACGTCCGGCGATGGCCCGTCATCAATCACGACGTCGATGACCGCCCCGGTTCCCAGGGACTGGGCGGCCCGGATGGCCTCCGGCAGGTCCTTGCCGTGGGTGACCCGGAAGCCGGCCAGGCCGAAGCCCCGGGCGATAGCGGCGTGGTCGACGTCGGGGAAGCTGGACGCGATGATCCGGTCGCCCTGGTGCTGGCGCACCATTCCCAGGCCCGAGTCATTGAAGACGACGGTCACGGTCGGGAGGTCGGCCGCCGTCGCCAGCGCGTGCACGGACATCATGAACCCGCCGTCGCCGGTCACCGCCACACTGGGTTCGTCCGGCCGGGCCAGCTTGACCCCGAGCGCGGCCGGCATCGCCCAGCCCATGCCGCTCAGCCCGCCGGGCGCGAAGAGTGAGTGCGCTCGCTGGGCGCGGCAGAAGAGGCCCATCCACACCCTGTTATTGCCCGCGTCCAGCGAGATGTTGGTGGACGGGTGAAGGTGTTCCTCCAGCACTCGCGCTACCCGCTGCGGCAGTACCGGCGTCGTGTCATCGTAGAGCGCGGGATCGCGGTGGAACGTGTCCGCCGACACGACCTCGCCGACGCGCGCCTTGCGCGCCTCGATCAGGTCGGACGAGGCGGCGAAACGATCGGACCCGGCCAGGATCTGCTCAAGCACCGTCCTGGCATCGCCGATGAGCGTCACCTCGGCGGGCAGCGCCCAGCCGGTGTTCAGCGTTTCGATATCGATCTGGATGATCCGCTGCTGCCGGTGGACCACCGACCAGTTCGAGGTGTCCTTCGATCTCAGCTTGGACCCGACCACCAGCACGACGTCGGCCTGGCGCACCAGTTCGTTCGCCACCGGGTGGCCGTAGATCCCCACCATGCCGACGGCAAGCGGGTGCGTCTCGGGGATCGCGCTCTTCCCCTTGTACGTGGTGGCGACCGGCAGGCCCCAGCGCTCGGCGAGGGTGCGGAGCTCGGCGTGGGCAAAGGCGTTGTGCACGCCCTTGCCCGCTACGATCACCGGATTCCGGGCCTCGGACAGGACCTGCAGCGCCTTTTCCACCTGTCCGGCGGACGGCAGGGGCAGGCTCAGCCGCGGATCGTTGCCGGCCAGATAGACCGGGGGACCGGGGTCCTCGGTGAGTTCGGCGGAGAGCGCGGCGCTCTTGATCATCAGGGCCGTGGGACCGGGACAGCCCGATACCGCGTGCTTGATGGCGAGCTGAAGCCCCACGACGGCCTCGGTCGGGGTCGAGGCGACGGCCGTGTACTTCGTCATGCCCCGCAGCATCGCGACCGCGTCCGGACTGCCCCAGTCGCCGGTGACGGACTGGGCCACCGGACGGGGCGTGAGGCCGGCATCGGAAAAGTCGCCCACCAGGATGACCGGCGAACTACTGGTCAGGGCCTCCATCAAGCCAAAGGCTCCGTTCGCGACGATGAACGCGCCCTGCCCCATGATCACGGCCGGGCGCCCCGTGGCGCGAGCATAAGCGTCGGCCATGACCGCCGCTCCGTGTTCATGGCGGGCCAGGACCGGCTGCGGTCCGCCCTTCCTGCCATGCATTGCCGTGTAGGTCATCCTGGTTCCGCCGCCCGGAACGCCAATCACATGTTCGATACCCGCGTCAGCGAGCACTTCCACCAGGTATTCGCCCGTAGCCGTCACGCAAGCCACATTATTGCATGCTATACTGCATGTCAAGAACGGAGGCTGTTGATCCATGGAGCGGATTGAAGGACGGACCGCCCTGGTGACGGGGGCGGGGAGCGGCATCGGCCTGTCGATCGCCACGGCCCTGCTCGACGCCGGGGCACGGGTGGTGCTCACCGACGCCGACGATGCCGCCCTGCGGCGGGCATGCGCCCGACTTGGGGATTCGGCCCGACCGCAGCAGCTCGACGTGACCGACCGCCCGGGCTGGGAACGCGCCAGGCGATTCGCCGAGGACACCTTCGGGCCGGTGGAAATCCTGGTCAATAACGCCGGCGTCGGACCTGACTGGCTCGATCTGGCCGACATGCCGGTCGAACACTTCGACCGGCTGGTTGGGATCATGCTGACGGGCGTTTTCAACGGAATCCACACCTTCGGCCCGGCGATCCGGGGCCTGGGCGAGGGGCACATCGTGAACACGGCGTCCATGGTCGCGCTGACTCCCATGGCCCGGCAGGGTGCCTACGTGGCGGCGAAATGCGGGGTGGTGGGGCTCAGTGAGGTGCTGCGCGCCGAGCTGGCGCCGTACGGCGTCGGCGTGTCGGTGCTGTGCCCGGCCCGGGTCCGCACCAACCTGCTGGCCGCCGCCGGGCCGCAACACGGGCCGCAACAGGGGGGGATGGATCCCGATTGCGTCGCCGCCCTCGTCCTCGACGGCATCCGCAAGAACGAGTTCTACGTCATCACCCACCCGGAGCACGCGGGGTACGCCAGGGACCGAGCGGCCACGCTGCTCGACGCCTTCGAACGCGCCCAGGTCAGGGACGATGGTCATTGACGGGCTCAGGCCATCGAGATGAAGACGTTCTTCTCGAACGTTGCCTCAAGCAGCTCATCGAGTGAATCCTCCTTGCCGCCGATGCCAGAGGACTTGATCCCGCCGAAGGGTGCCCCCACCCAGTGCTGGGCGCCGCTTCCGTTCACCGCCACGGAACCGACCTCCAGTGCCTCGGCCAGGGTCATGACGGTACGGAGATCGGATGAGTGAACGCTCGCGCAGAGACCGAACTCCGTCCCGTTCGCGAGCTCGATCGCTTCGTCCAGGGTTGACCATCGCATGACGGCTTGCACCGGGGCGAACAGCTCTTGCCGGGCGATCCCCATCCCGGCTTCGACGTCGCCGACGACGGTGGGGGTCAGGTAGTGCCCCCCGGCAGTGCCCTTCACCATGGGGCTCTCCACCGCGGGGACAGTTCCCCCGGCCACCAGGGAGGCGCCCGCGTCGACCGCTTCCTGGACCGTGCTCAGGGCCCTGCTCACGGCGGCCGAGCTGATCAGGGGACCCACCTGCGTCCGTGGATCCAGGGGATGCCCCACCCGGAGTCCCTTCGTGAGGCCGGCGATCCGGTCGACTAGCTCGTCGTAAACGGAGTCATGGACGAGAACCCGGGAATACGATCCGCAGGACTGGCCGGCCCCCCGGTAGCTCATACCGGTCACCGCGCACTCGGCCGCCCGGTCCAGGTTGGCGTCGCCCGCCACGATGTGCGCGTTCTTTCCGCCTAGTTCCGCGGTCACCGGTACGTTCCGCTCCGCCGCGACCGACAAGATGCGCCGCCCGGTCGCGACCGAGCCGATGAACGCGATGCGCTTGATTCCCGGGTGCCGGACGAGGGCATCACCGGTGAGCTGACCGGGGCCGGTCACCACGTTCACCACGCCGGCCGGAAATATGCGCCGCAGGGCGGCGCAGAGCCGCAGACCCGACAAGGGTGCCTGATCGGGCAGCTTGAGCACGACGGTGTTCCCGACGAGCAGCGGTGCCGCGATCTTCCAGGCCGCGAACATCAACGGGTGATTGAACGCGGTGATGCGGGCGGTGGGGCCAAAAGGCTCCCGCAGCGTGAGGTCGATTCCCCTGGCCGAGGTGGGAACCGTGCGGCCGCCCCAGCTGTAGGCCAGCCCGGCGATGTAGCGGATGAAGGACTCGGTGAAGCGCACCTCGCCGAGCGCGGCGCCGACGGGGATTCCCGCGTCCACGGCGTCAAGGAAGGCGAGGTTCTCCGCATCGTCGGCCAGGTAGTCGGCGAGAGCCAAGAGCGCCGCCTGCCGGTCGCGCAGGTCTCTCCTCTTCCAGGCCGGAAAGGCAGCCTCGGCCGCGGCCACCGCGTCGCCGACCAGCTGCCGGCCGGCCACGGGCACGTGGCCGAGCGAAGATCCGTCGCCGGGGCTTGACACCGGCATCCGCTCGCTGCCGGTGTCGACCAGGTCGCCGCCGATCAGCATCCGGCGGAGCGCTAGCTCGGCCACCCTGTCTGCTGCCCTGTCTGCTGCGACCGGCTCAGCCACGGCTCGTTCCCTCCTCTGCAAGAACTGCTACTCGGCCAGGACGGGGCCCGCGGCCCCGCCGTCGGCGGCCAGCACCAGGTGAGCCGCCGAGCGGGGGTCGGGCCGGATGGCATAGGTTTCAAAGCAGCTCGCCAGGCCCCAGATCCCGTGCTCCCGGCCCACCCCGCTGTTCTTAACCCCGCCAAACGGCGCGGACCTGGTCATGCCCCATGCGTTGACCGCCAGCATGCCGGTGTCGATCCGCCGGGCGACCGCAAGGCCGTGATCAGGATCCGCGGTGAAGACCGAACCGCCCAGTCCGTATTCAGAGTCGTTGGCGATGGCGACCGCCTCGTCCTCGGTGCCGTAGGTCAGTACCGACATGACCGGCCCGAAGATCTCCTCCCGCATCACCTCCATGCTGTTCGTCAGGCCGGTGAGCACGGTCGGCTCCACGTACCAGCCCTTCTCCAGGTGCGGGGGACGCCCGCCGCCGACAGGAACGGTCGCGCCCGCCTGGCGGGCCAAGGCCAGCTTGCCCTCGACCCGGCTCCGCTGCCGCTCGGAGACCAACGGACCGAGCTGGGTTTCCGGCCGACGAGGATCACCGATCACCAGTGCCTCCGCGATCGCCCGGACCCGGTCCACGAATTCCGTCTCGAGTCCCTCGGGAACCAGCACCCGGGTAAGAGCGTGACACGACTGGCCGGCGTTGCCGAAGTTGCTCATCGCGACCACCGCCGCGGCCTGGTCAAGATCGGCGTCGCGCAGGATCAGCCCGGCGGACTTTCCGCCCAGTTCGAGCGTTACCCGGGCCAGCCTTCCGGCGCAGATAGCAGCGATCCGCTTCCCCGCGGCAGTGCTGCCCGTGAACGTTACCCGGGCGACGCCCGGGTGGGAGACGATCATTTCGCCCACGTCGCCGGCCCCGGCGACCACGTTCAGCGCACCGGGAGGCAAGCCGGACTCGCTGAACAGGGCCGCGAGCGCGAACGCTTCCAGCGGCGCCTCAGGCGCGGCCTTGAGCACCACCGAGCACCCCGACAGGAGCGCGGCCGACACCTTGTCGGCCTCGAAGCTGAGGGGGGCGTTCCACGGCACGATCACCCCGACGACGCCAATGGGACGGCGTTCGACCAGGGTGACGCCTTCGTTGTCATCGACCAGGACCCGGGTCGGAAACTGCCGGGCCGCGTTCACGTTGGACCGCATGTTCGCCGCCACCCGGCGGGCCACACTGGCGCGGGTCGCCGTGATGGGCGCGCCCATCTGCTCGGTCTGAACCCGGGCGACGTGATCGGCTTGTGCCTCGAGCTTGGCGCAGACCCGCTCGACGACAGCGGTGCGCTCCTCGAGGCTCATCTCCGCCCAGGGCCCCGAACGGAGCGCGGAGCGAGCCGCGCTGACGGCTTCGTCGACGTCCGCCTGCACAGCGGCCCGCAGGGTGGCGACGGGCTCCTCGGTGGCGGGCGAGATGACGTCGAAGGACGGTCCGCTCGTCGATGCCCGCCACCCGCCGCCGATGAACTGGCCGCTGACGCGGACGCGCTGTCCCTCAGCCAGGCGCCCGGCCAGGGAAGGGAAGGTCAATTCGCCGTCGTTGTGCAACTAGGCCCCCAGGTAGCTGTCGATGACGGCGGAGCGCTTGAGCTCGCTCGACGGCCCCGAGTAGACGATGGCACCCTTCTTCATGATGTAGGCGGCCGAGCACAACTCAAGCACCCGGCTGACGTACTGCTCGACCACCAGCATCGAGGTGCCCGTGGCGGCGAGCCGACCGAGAACCTCAAACAGCCGGTCGACCATCTGCGGCGCCAGCCCCAGCGAGATCTCGTCCAGCAAGATCACTTTCGGCTGGGCCAGCACGGCCCGGGCCAGGGCGAGCATCTGCTGCTCGCCTCCGGACATGCTGCCCGCGACCTGGCCCATCCGGCTCCGGAGAGCGGGGAACACCTCAAGCGCGCGGTCCAGGTTCGCGTCCTTCAGCCAGGGCGGCACTTGCAGCTCCAGGTTGTCGCGCACCGTCAGCGAGGGAAAGATCCCGCGTCCCTCAGGGACAAGGCACATTCCCGCCTCGGCCCGGCGAAAGGCCGGCTGCCTGGTGCGGTCCGCTCCGTCCAGCCACACGGTCCCCGAGGTAGGCCGCAGCAGCCCGGAGGCCACTTGCAGCAACGTTGTCTTCCCCGCTCCGTTCGCGCCCAGCAGGGCGACCAGGGTTCCCGCGGGGACGGTGATGCTCACCTCGCGCAGGACGGGCGTCAACCCGTAGCCGGCGCAGATGCGGTCAAGCACGAGCACCCCGTCCGCGGGCGGATTGACCGGACGCTTGTCTGCCGCGGCCGCGAGCCGGTTCATCTTTGCACCGCCTCGTCGGTTCCGAGGTCTTCGGAACCCAGGTCTTCTGAACCCAGGTAGGCATCACGAACAACCGGCGAGCTGCGCACTTGCTCGGGTGTTCCTTCAAAAATCTTCTGTCCGAAGTCCAGCACGTAGATGTAGTCGCACACCTGCATCACCAGCTTCATGTCGTGCTCCACGAGCACGATCCCGACGCCGCGCTCATCGACGATGCCCCGCAAGATAGCCCCGAACCGCTCCGTCTCGTACTGATCGAGGCCGGACGAGGGCTCATCCATGAGGACGAGGCTGAAGTTCCCGGAAATGCAGCGCGCCGTCTCAACGAGTCGCCGCTTCCCGATCGGCAACGACGCCGTCAGGGTGTCCGCGTCCTCGGTCAGGCCGCATTGGCGCAGGGCGTCCTCGGCGCGGGCGGTTACATACTTTCGGTCACCCCGCTTGCCCACGACCTGTCTGACCACATTGGCCCCGGACAAGCGAGCTTCGGCTCCCAGGGAAACGTTCTGGAAAACCGTGAGCGAGTCCCACAACTCCACGTGCTGAAAGGTCCGGCCCAGCCCGAGCCGGGCGCGCTGGGCCGGGCCCTTGCCGGAAATTACCGTACCGTTGAGCGAAATCCGCCCTTCGGTCGGGCGAATGAGCCCCGAACAAGCGTTGAATGTCGTGGTCTTCCCCGCTCCATTGGGACCAATCAACCCGGTGATCTTTCCTGATCGGGCCACGAGATCAAGCTGACCCACCGCGGTGGCACCGCCGAATCGCACCGTCAGGCCGCGCACGGCCAATTCTTTCTGCTCGACGGGGAGACGCCCGGCGGAACTTTCCAGTCGCGGCTCCTGCTCGTCCCGCCGGCCGCGGGTTAGCCGGCCTCGAACCGCGGGCCGCTCCCCCGGCTGGCCGCCGAGCCGGTCGATCAGGGCATGCAGGCGCCCTGGGCCCTTCGGCGGGGACAGGGCCACGGCCAGCGCGGACACGCCAAACACGATCTGCAGGTAGTACGTAATCCCGTACGGATGCCAGTACGCGGGGATCAGGATAAATCCGGCCGCTGCGAGGATCGCGTACCACGGCTCGCTGCCGGCCACGATCACGATGATCGTCAGCAGCGTGAGCGAGATCTGCGGATCAAATCCCCCCGCTGTCACGACGCTCGTATACGCCCCGTACAGCGCGCCGGCGATCGCCGCCAGGTACGCCGACAGGCAGAAAACCAGCACCCGGGTCGTATTGACGTCGGAGCCACTGGTCTGCAGGGCCAGGGAAGAGTCGCCCATAGCCTGTAGCAGGCGGCCGAGCCTTGTCCTGGTCACGCCGGCGACGACCGCGGCGCATATCACCGTGATGATCAGCACCAGGTAGTAGAACCCCGACGTCGAGGAGAGCCAGGAGACGTCGGGCAGCGGAACCTCCAGTCCGCCCAGGGCTTGCCCGAACATCAGGTTGCTCTGATAAAACATGTCTTCGACGAGCAGTCCGAATCCCATGGTGGCCAGGGCCAGGAAGATGCCGGATAGCCGGATCGCGGGGATCGCGAGCACGGCACCCACCGGCACGGCGACCAACCCGGAAATGATCAGGGCCGCCAGCCACGGCAGCCCCGCGTCCTGGGTGAGCCTGGAGAACGCCACGACGCCGATCGCCGCGAAGGTCACCTGAGCGAGCGACACCTGCCCGGAGGTCCGCACGAGCAGGCCCAGGGACAGGAACAGCACGATATAGGTCAGCATGGCGGTCCAGTCACCGACGTGATAGCCCGCCCACGCGGGCACCGAGGCCAGGAAGGCCGCCATGGCGAGCAGCGCGACCGCCCGGACCCGGGGGGGCGCTGACCACCGCACCTCCGGCCGGTGCGGTATCAGTGACCGCAAGGCCAGCCGGGACCGCGGCATGACCAGCATGAGGACGAAGAGAATGATGAACGGCACGGCTTCGGGAAGACCGCTGATGATGCTCCCAGGTCCCCCGCTGACGTACTTCTGCGCCACGCTGGTCGCTACCCCGATCAGCAGGCCGCCCGCGTAGGTCAGCGGCAGGTTCGAGAACGAGCCGAGGGCGGCGGCGGCAAAAGCCACGATTACCAGGGCGCTCAGCGTCTCCGCATCGAGGCTGCCGAGAGTTTCCACCAGGAGCGGCCCGGAGAGCGTGGCAAACAAGCAGCCGATGACCCAGGCGGCCCGGCGGACGCGGGCGGGATTGGTACCGGAAAGATCCAGTAGGGACGGATTGTCCACGACTGCCCGCATCGCTTTACCCAGTCGCGCCCAGCGGAAGAAAACGTAGAGGCCTACCGCGGCGATCAGGGCGAGGGCGACGATAATCAAGCGGTCATAGGCGATGACAGCGCCGTACGCCGTGATATGACCGCCGGGGAGAAACGTACCGACGCTGAGCGGCGACGTACCGAAACCCAGCTCGCATACCGCTTCTATGATCAGCAGGACGCCGACGGTCGCGACAATCCGATACGCCAGGCTTGCCTGCTGCAGGCCCGCCGCTATGCGCTCCCAGGCCAGGCCGAACGCGGCGCCGACGGCGACAACCGCCACCAATGCCGCGACCGGCCAGGCCACGTGGTGCTGGAAGTGAAGGGCATAGAACACGTAGGCCGAGGCGGTGGCGAGCGCCCCGTGGGCCAGGTTGAAGATCCCCGATGTCTTATAGGTCAGCACCAGCCCGAGACCGATCAGGGCGTAGACGGAGCCGCTGGTGAGGCCAATGATGATAAACGGCAGGAGGGAGCTCATCTGACCTCGCTCCTAGGATGCGCCCGACGCGGAGGTCGCGAGGCACTGGGCTTGCCCGCCGAAGGGATCCGTCCATTGCTGGCTGCCGAGCTTGCTGACGAAGTAGCAGCCGTCGGCGTGGCTGGTGTCCGCCCGGTTGTAGGTAACGGGGCCGATGAGCCCGCCCAGCGTCTCGTCATGCAGGCTGTAGAGCCCGTTGACAAGATCGGCGGAGGTGGAGTTAGGGCCGATATTGGCTGCCTTGGCCGCGGCGGCGAACATCTGCATGCCCGCCCAGAGGATCTGAACGTACTCGTTGTACTCCGGACTTGACAGGGCCCCTGGCGCGTACTTGTTCAGCGCCTGGAAGTACGAGGTCTGCTCCGGCGTGGTCTGATCCTGGAACGGCCACGTGTAGTCGATGCTGTAGATGGGCGTCTTGGAAAGCTCTGAATCCGCGCTCCACGAGGGATCCGCATTTCCCGGGGCAAGAAACGCCCCGGTGTAGCCGTTCTGAACGCAGGTCTTGGCGATCGCTTCCAGGGCGGTGCCCGACGACGCCACGGCGACCAGGTCGGCGCCGGCCGCCTTCACCGCCAGGCAGGGAGCAGTGTAGTCGGGCGCGGCGACCGCGACCTCCGCCTGGTAGAGGGGCAGATGAGCCGCGCCCGCCAGCTGGGACATTTCGCTCGGATCGCCGAACCCGGGAGAGTACAGCCAGGCCAGCTTTTTCGCCCCGATGCGACTCGCGAGCTGAATGGTGATCGGCGATGCATCGATCACGCCGAGCGCCGCGGGGAAGAAGTAGTTTCCCTCGCCGGGGAAGAACGCTGACGTCCCGCCGATGACCGGGACTTTCTGCTGCGCGATGTAGGGTCCCCAGGCCGTGGCCACGGGTGAATTGGACCCGATGATCGCCATCACGTGATCCTGCTGGACGAGCTGCTTGACCTCGCTCAGCGACGTGGCCGCGTCGCCGGCGTCATCGAGCACGGTCAGCTGGACTGGATGGCCGTTGATTCCGCCGTGGGCGTTAGTCCATTTCACCCAGGCGTTGGCAGCCGTCATGAACAGCGGGTCGCCGAGCGACCCGCTCGCGGCCATGATCGACCCGACCTTGATGGGAGCGGCAGCACTTCCGCTTCCCGTAGCAGCATTACCGGATGAACCGGACGAACCGGACGAACAGGCAGCGGTCACCATCGCCGCGGCACCGATAAGTGCCGTCAGTGACCACGCTCTCTTTCTCCGATGCACCAGGACCTTGTTACGACGACCCATCGAGCATCCCCCTCGTCTAATGGAACCCCTTAGTTCCTGTAACGGGATGGCGGAGTATTGAGGCCAAACGTTGCGCCTTGTGGATCCTTGAGGATCGCGTACTGCTGATCTAGGTGATTGGTCTGTGTATCGAGGAGCGCGGTGGCCCCGAGCTTGACCGCTTTGCGCACCACTGCTTCCACGTCGCTCGCGGCGAAGTACACCAGCCAGTAATCAGCCGCCTGCGGACGTCCGAAGGTCGCGTACTGCTCGGCCGGCATCGCGCCGTAGACGAATCCGCCGCCCGCGATGGCCTCGGAATAGTCCGGGTTGTCGCCCCACCCGACGCCGAAGACTTCTGAGTAGAACGCCTTGGACTTCGCCAGGTCCGAGCTGCCAAGCTCGCTGGCGATGTAGGTCCCCGGCTCTATCCGCAGCGCCGCACCGAAGTGATCACCGGGCTGCCAGGCGGCGAACGTGGCGCCGGTGGTGTCGGTGAAGACGGCCATCCGGCCGGCCGAGGCGATGTCCTTCGGCGGAGCTACCAGCGTCCCTCCGGCTTCCTCCACCCTTTTCGCCACGGCGTCGAGATCGTCCGCGGCGAAATAGGTCAGCCAGTCGGCCGGGCCGGGCCCGGCCGCGCCCCGCAGGGCCGCGACGGGCTTCCCGTGCTTGGAGAACAAGGTGTAGTGGCCGGGTTCCGCGCCGATCGGCTGGCTGTCCCAGCCGAACACCTCGGTATAGAACGTCACGCCCGCGGCGGGGTCAGGCGCCGTGACCTCCAGCCAGACGTGTTCTCCCTGGTCGTAGCTTGATATTTCCAAACCCGCCTCCTGTCCTCATTGACACCAGGGGACCAGTCGAGCCAGGCTCAAGCTGCCGGGCGCACCGCCTCCTGACTCCTGCCAGTAGACTATAGAATATTGCATGCCATAATGTATGTCAACGATTTGCCCGGGGGTTGCATGCGATATTGAATGTCAAATAGGATCACGTCATGCGAATCGGAGTATCGGCCCGGATCTCGGGCCCTGGCCTGGATGCAAGCGAGGGGTTGCTCGGAGAAGCACGTCACGCCCGCGAGCGCGGCCTGGAACTCTGGACAGCCCAGGTCTTCGACGTTGACGCGCTCACCGCTCTCGCCGTCGTCGGCCGCGAGGTGCCTGGGCTGCGGGTCGGCACGGCGGTAGTGCCGATCTACGCCCGTCACCCCATCGTCATGGCCATGCAGGCCTTGACCGTGCAGGCCGCGACCGGCAACCGGCTGACCCTGGGAATCGGGCTGTCGCACAAGATGATGATCGAGGGCGTCTTCGGGCTGTCGTTCGCCCGGCCCATCGCCCACATGCGGGAGTACCTCGAGGTCCTGATGCCTCTCCTGCACGAGGGAAAGGCGGAATACGAGGGCCGGGAGATCACGGCCAGGACCATCACCCCGATGGAAGTGCCCGGCGCGCAGGCGCCGCCCGTCCTTGTCGCGGCGCTGGGGACACAGATGCTGAACCTGGCCGGCCGCCTAGCCGACGGAACCTCCCTCTGGCTGGTAGGCCCGAACACCATCGGCGACCACATCGTGCCCGCCATCACCCGGGCCGCGTCGGCCGCCGGCCGCCCCGGCCCTCAGGTGTATGCCAGCCTCCCGGTCACCGTCACCGCCGACCCCGCGGCGGCCAGGGAGACAGCGGCGACGGAATACGGCTGGTACGGCACGGTCCCTTCCTATCGGGCCATGCTCGACCGGGAAGGCGCGCGGGGACCAGGCGACGTGGCCGTCGTCGGCGACGAGGAAACGGTAGCCGCCCAGCTGCACCGGCTCTTCGAGCGGGGAGCAACCGGCTTCCGTGCGAGCGTCTTCGGAACAGCGGAAGAGCGGCAGCGGACCTACGCCCTGCTGTCCGAGCTGGCGAAGGCATGACCAGGAATGACCGTGCCTGAGAGCCCCGCGGAACGAGCGGCTGTTGCACGACTCAGGTTCCCCTCTGCCCCGAACCGGCCGGGCGACGAGGTCCGCTTCGACCGGGAGCCCATGGGCGGGCCCGGCGAGGTGCCCCGGCCCGCTGTCGACGCGGCGGCCGAGGTCATCCATGACATCCGGCACGGGCTTGTGCGGGTGCTCGACGACGGGGGCAACGCCGCGGGCCCCTGGGCATCGGGCTCCCTGGGACGGCAGGAGCTTGAGCTTGGCCTGCGGGACATGGCGATCGTCCGGGCTTTCGACGCCGCCATGCTTCGAGCCCATCGCCAGGGCAAGACGTCGTTCTATATGCAGTGCCTGGGAGAGGAAGCTGTCGCCTGCGCGCACCGGCGAGCGCTCGCCCCGGGCGACATGTGCTTCCCGACCTACCGGCAGCAGGGGCTGCTCGTGGCGGCGGAATACCCCTTGGTCGACATGATGAACCAGGTGTTCTCGAACAGCCGCGACCCGGTGCTCGGGCGCCAGCTCCCTGTCTTCTACTCCGCACGGGAAAAAGGCTTTTTCAGCATCTCGGGCAACCTGGGAACCCAGTTCGTGCAGGCCGTGGGCTGGGCGATGGCGGCGGCGATCAGCAACGACGACCGTATCGCGTCGGGGTGGATCGGCGAGGGAGCGACCGCTGAGTCCGACTTTCATTCGGCCCTGCTGTTCGCATCGATCTATCAGGCCCCGGTGATCTTGAACATCGTGAACAATCAATGGGCCATCTCTACCTACCAGGACATGTCGCGCGGCGCTGCCCCGACTTTCGCCGACCGTGGCATCGGCTTCGGCATCCCGGCGATACGCGTCGACGGCAACGATTACCTCGCCGTCCACGCGGTGACCGAGTGGGCCGCCGCGCGAGCCAGGAGCGGCCACGGGCCGTGCCTCATCGAGTGGGTCACCTATCGCGCGGGCGCGCACTCCACCTCTGACGATCCCAACGCCTACCGGGCCAAGGAGGCCACCGCCGCGTGGCCGCTGGGCGACCCGATCGACCGGCTGACCGGTCACCTCCGCGCGGCCCACGCCTGGTCCGACGAAGACCAGCGGAAGCTCGACGAGGATGTGCGCCGGGTCGTGAGCGATGCGCTCACCGAGGCGGAGTCCTACGGCACGGTGAAAGAGGGTCCCTGGTCAGACCCGGCGAGCATATTCGAGGACGTGTTCGCGGAGATGACGCCGCAACTGCTCGAGCAGCGCCGGAGGGCGGGTTTTTGACTTGCCGACTATGAACATGATTCAGGCCATCCGCGACGCCCATGTCGTCGCGATGGAACGAGACGACCGGGTGGTCGTTTTCGGCGAGGACGTCGGCTACTTCGGCGGCGTGTTCAGATGCACCCAGGGCCTGCAGCAGAGGTTCGGCGTGCAGCGCTGCTTCGATACGCCCATCAACGAGGACGGGATCGTGGGCGTGGCGGTCGGCATGGCCGCTTACGGGCTGCGGCCCTGCGTCGAGATTCAGTTCGCCGACTACATGTACCCCGCGTACGACCAGATCGTGTCGGAAGCGGCCCGGCTGCGCCACCGGTCGGCGGGCGACTTCACCGCCCCGATCGTGGTCCGCATGCCCACCGGCGGCGGGATCTACGGCGGTCAGACGCACTCGCAGAGCCCCGAGGCCCTGTTCACTCACGTCAGCGGGCTGAAGACCGTCATCCCGTCGAACCCGGTCGACGCGAAAGGGCTGCTGATCACCGCGATCGAGGATGACGACCCCGTCATCTTCCTCGAGCCGAAGCGCTGCTACAACGGCCCGTTCGACGGCCATCACGACCAGGCGCTGACTCCCTGGTCGGATCACCCGCTCAGCGACGTGCCCGGCGGCCACTACCGGATCGAACTTGGCCGGGCCCGGGTGCACCGTCCCGGGTCGCAGCTCACCGTGGTCACCTACGGAACCCTGGTGCACGTGGCCGCCGCGGCGTGCGAGGAGGCCGGAATCGACGGCGAGGTCATCGACCTGCGATCCTTGATCCCGCTCGACGTGGACACCATCTGCGCGTCAGTACAGCGGACGCGGCGATGCGTGGTCGCTCACGAGGCCACCTTGACCTCAGGATTCGGCGCTGAGTTGTGCGCGGTGATCCAGGAACGGTGCTTCTACCACCTGGAAGCGCCGATCGAGCGGGTGGCCGGCTGGGACACCCCTTACCCGCACGCTCACGAGTGGACGTACTTTCCCGGCCCCGACAGGATCGCGGCCGCGATGCGGAAAGCGCTCGAAGCATGACCGTCCACACGATGAAAATGCCCGATCTTGGCGAAGGCGTCGTGGAAGCCGAGCTGGTGAAGTGGATCGTCCAGGTCGGTCAGCGGGTCACCACGGATTCGGAGATCGCCGAGATCATGACCGACAAGGCCTTGGTCGAGGTCAGCGCCCCCGTCGCCGGGATCGTCACCGACCTGCTGGTGGGCGAGGGCGCGGTCGTCGCCGTCGGATCAGACCTGATCACGATCGAAGGCGACCCAGTCAGTGCGCCCCCGGCTGCGCCGCTCGAGGACCCCACCCAGCATCGAGGCATCTCGCGGCGGGTAACCGCGTCGCCTGATCCGGCTGCGGAGCCCGCCGAGATCCATCGGGACGATCCGGAACCGCCGACGTCTGCCCCCCGCCACCCCGCCTCTTCCGGCGGGTGGTCCGCATCCCGGCCGCTCGCCGCTCCCACCGTCCGGCAACGGGCGAGGGAGCTCGGCATCGATCTCCGGTCAGTGACCGGTACCGGCCCGGGCGGACGCGTCGTGCTCGAAGATGTCGAGGGGCACAGCACCCAGGCCACCCGTCCGTCGCTACGCCGCCAACCCGACCAGGCCGAGCGGCTGCGGGGCACGCGCCGAATAATCGCGGAACGGATGACGGCGTCGTGGGGCGCCCCGCACATCACGTACGTCGAGCGGGTCGACCTGACCGAACTCGAGGGCTTGCGCGCCGCCATCAACCATGACCTCGGGCCGGATGAACGCCGGGTCACGGTATTGCCGTTCATCGCCCGGTCAGTGCTGCAGGCGTGTGCTGACCATCCGAAACTGAACGCAACCTACGACCCCCAGTCCGGAACACTGCACATCCACGGAGCGGTACACCTCGGGATCGCGACCCAGACTGACCGGGGTCTTGTGGTGCCCGTCGTCCGCGACGCCGACCGGCTCTCACTGCTCGCCTTGGCGCGCGAGATTCACGCGCTGGCCGACGCCGCGCGGAACGGGAGCGCCGACCGCGAGCAGTTGGTGGGTTCGACCATCACGATCACCTCACTTGGCCCGCTGGGCGGGATCATGAACACTCCCATCCTCAACACCCCCGAGGTCGCCATCGTCGGCGTCAACAAGATAGAGGTCAGACCGATGTGGGACGGGTCGTCATTCGTGCCCCGGTCGGTCATGAACGTCTCGGCCAGTTTCGACCACCGCGTCATCGACGGCTGGGATGCCGCGGTCTTCGTTCAGCGGATCAAGCGGCTCCTTGAGACGCCGGCCCTGCTGACCTTGGGCTGGATGCGATGACGAACAGGGAATACGACGTGTCCGTCGTCGGCGGCGGGCCCGCCGGCTACGCGGCCGCCCTGCGGTGCGCCGACCACGGGATGACGACGGCCTTGATCGAGCGAGCCGACGTGGGAGGCACCTGCCTCAACGTCGGCTGCATCCCGTCGAAGGCGATCATCCACGCCGCGGACGTCTACCACTCCGTCCGCGGAGCGGACGCGGCGGACCTGGGCATCACCGTCGGCCAGGCCCGGATCGACCTCTCCGCGACGATGCGGTGGAAGGACGCGATCGTCGGGCGACTGCGTGACGGTGTGGCGGCACTCCTCGCGCGGGGGCAGGTCGATGTCATCCGCGGCACCGCTGAGGTCATCGACGCCCACACGATCCGCGTCACCTCGGCTGACGGCAGCCACACGCTCACCACGGGCTCGCTGATCGTGGCGACGGGATCGCACCCGGCCGAACTGCCCGGCTTGCCCTTCGGCGACGGGGTTCTGTCGTCGACCGATGCCCTGGCACTGCCCGAGGTGCCGGACCGCCTGGTCGTCGTCGGCGCCGGGTACATCGGCCTTGAGCTCGGCACGGCCCTGCGCAAGCTGGGCTCCGAGGTGGCCGTCGTCGAGAAGGCGCCGCGTATCCTGCCGCTCTTCCCGGCCGCGCTGGTCCGTCCGGTCACCCGGCGCGTCGAGCAGCTCGGCATCGCGGTCCACACCGACGCCGTGGCCGTCGGACGCGGGAGGGAGAGCATCGTCATTCAGCGTGGCGACGGCGGGCGCCGGGAGCTGGCGGCCGATGCCATCCTGGTGACGGTCGGCCGTCGCCCCACGGTCGAGGGATTCGGGCTGGAGCGGCTGCAGCTGAAGCTGGACGGCGGTGCGATCGCCGTCGACGACCAGTGCCGCACGTCTGCCCCTGGCGTGTACGCCGTCGGAGACGCGACCGGAGAGCCCATGCTGGCCCACCGCGGTATCGCCCAAGGGCAGCTCGCCGCCGACGTGATAGCCGGGAAAAACCGCGTCTGGGATCACCGGGCGATGCCCGCGGTCTGCTTCACCGATCCCGAGGTCTTCTCCGTCGGAACCGAACCGGGGGCAGCCGGCGACCCGGCCGGCCCGAGCGCGGTGGTGGAAGGGGTAGCGCCGTTCCGGGCCAACGGCCGGGCCCTGACGCTCGGCGAGGGAAGCGGCTTCATCCGCGTCGTCGCCGATGCCGGCAGCGGCGCCGTCATCTGCGTCCAGGGGGTCGGCCAGGGCGTCTGCGAGCTGGCCGCGCCCGCTTCCTACGCCATCGAGTTCGGCGCCACCCTGGATGACCTCGAGGCCAGCATCGTTCCGCACCCGGCCCTCGGCGAGGCCCTGACGGACGCCGTCGTGAACGCGATCCGCCGGGCTTCCGAGCTTCCGAGCGCGGAGAAATCACCCCTGCTTCCCGGGAGGACCCTCGATGACCGACGTTGACGCGCGGCGCTGCAGTGCATGGGCGCAAGGGGTCGATCTGTCCCCGATCGGCACGTGCGGGTCTTACCGCGGCTACCTGCTGATAGAGAGACCCTTGCCGTGGCCGAAAGATATCGGCGAAGCCCCGGCCCTGGCCGGCCTGGCGGGCCGCTTGTCTTCCCTGGGAATAAGGCTCCAGGCGCTCGTGTCCACGGCGCCGGGTGACGACCCGGCCGGCCTGCGGATGATCTTGCACGCGCCGTCGGCGAAGGCGGACGGATTCGCCGGCTACCGGCGATTTGAGACGACGGCTGATGACCCGGCTGGTGACTCGCTGGAAGGAAGCCTCGACCGGCTGCTCGCCTGCGCCGAGGACGGGCAGAGCCTCGACGCACCGCAGACAGACCTCCTGGTCTGCACGCATGGCAGCCGCGACGGGTGCTGCGGGTCCCTCGGTACCGACCTCGCCCTCCGGCTGGCCGCGGCTCAGGCCCGGCCGGGAATTCGCCACTGGCGCACGAGCCACACCGGCGGCCACCGTTTCGCGCCGACGTTCCTGCTCCTCCCGCAGGGAACGTCCTGGGGCTTCGCCGACGTCCACCTGGCCAGGCGAGTCGTGGAGCGCTCGGTGCCCTTCGCCGAAGTGGCCGGACACTACCGCGGCTGCCCCGGCCTGCCCGGGCCGCACGTTCAGGTTCTCGAACGCGCGGTCCTCTCCATGGTCGGCTGGGAGCTCCTCGATGAATGCCGGGGCGGCGACCTCACCGGTGAGCTGACCCGCGACGGCGGCACGGTGGCCCGCTTGCACGCCGGCTCCCGCTCGTGGGAGGGCGTGGTTCGGCCCAGTCGCACCATCCCCATCCCTGACTGCCGGAAGACCTTGGCCGAAGCAAAGAAGACGACGACGGAGTGGACCGTATCCGACGTGCGCGCCGTCGCGTAACAGACGCGCCGCCGCCTAGCAGATGGGACTGAGGCAATGGAAGACCGCTATGACGTGGTGTGGCCGCTCGGACGCACTCGGGTGGAGGAGGTCGCGGCCAACGAGCGCCCTCTCGATCTCGCTGGCAAGACGATCGGCTTCATCTGGGACTACCTTTTCAAGGGTCCCGAGATGTTCGAAATGATCAAGACCAAGCTCTCGGCCGAGTTCCCCGGTGTCCGGTACGTCGACTACGAGGTCTTCGGGAACATCCACGGCTCCGATGCCGAGGAGAAGGCCAGCCTGAGCGCGCTGCCTGAGCGCCTGCGCGAGCATGGCGTGGATGCCGTGGTGCTAGCTGTCGGTGCTTGAGGCAGCTGCATGCCTGCCGTGATGCGGGCCTCAGCAGTGGTGGAAAAAGCGGGTGTTCCCTCGGTGGCGATCGGAGCCACGGGGTTCGACGCGATGGGGAGGGCTATCGGCCGGGCACTGGGCATACGCCATGTCCCGATCGTCGTGTATCCGGGGGTGATCCTGACCGACACCTCGGAAACCTTCCGCGAGAAGGTGCGGGACTTCGTCGCGCCCGGGGTCGCACGCGCCCTGACCGAGAGGATCGATGGCGGGCCAGCAGAATCCGCTCAGCAGGAGCCTGGGCCGCGTGACGTGGTCGTCTCCGGAAGCCTGGACGACATTCAGGCCGCGTTCATCGAGCGGCAGTGGTCGGACGGCTTGCCGATCATGCCACCGACCATTGAGCGGGTGGAGCGTTTTCTTCAGTGGACCGACCGCGAGCCCGGCGAGGTGATCGGTCTCCTGCTGCCAGAACGGCGAGAAGCCACGGTGTGGAACGTGGCGGTAAACGGCGCCATGGCCGGGTGCCGTCCCGAGTACATGCCCGTCCTGCTGGCGATCGCGGGCTGCCTGGCCGATCCGAAGTTCAGGATCGAGGACGCCGGCTCGACACCAGGGTGGGAACCACTAGCCGTCTTGAGCGGCCCGCTCGTCGAGGAGCTCAACTTCAACAGTGGCACGGGTGCCCTGCGCGTAGGCCGTCAGGCGAACACGAGCATCGGCCGTTTTGTCCGGCTCTATATGCGCAACGTGGCCGGGTTGCGCATACCGCCTGGAAGCACCGACCAGGGGGCAATCGCCTCTGGCTTCAACGTGGTACTGGCCGAGAACGAGCCCGCCACCAGCGAGATCGAGTGGCCCACGTACCGCTCCGACCGTGGCTACCGTGACGACCAGAGTGTGATCAGCCTGCAGAGCGTGGTCAGCACCTCCGCGCCGATCTACACCGGCGGCGACCGGGCGGAAGATCACCTGGAGACGATCACGTCGCTGCTGGTCAACGCCATGGGCCCGTGGGCATACACCGGCGTCAGCCATCAGGCCTGGCACCCGCTGCTGGTCATGGGACCGAGCGTGGCCCGCGCCCTGGCTGGATTCGGGCTCGGCAAAGACGACATTCGTCAGTACCTGTACGAGAACGCCAAGATTTCCGCGAAGGAGATGGAACGCTATGCCTGGCAGGTCGGCAGTACCAGCTTCAACCTGGCCGAACGGGTGAGGGAGGGCCTGATCCCGCCCGATTACGCCCTGTCGGAGGACCCCGGGCGGCTGGTGCGGATGATTCCCAAGGCCGAGTGGATCGGCATCGTCGTCGCCGGGAACCCCGGGCGGAATCAGTCCAGGGCTTTTGTCAACAATCATTCACAGGGGGCATCCGTGACTCGCGCGATAGAGCTTCCCAGTGCCTGGCGGGCACTGCGGGCGCAGGCCGGGGGACGTTCGTGACGGGGCTGAACTCCTTCACGGGAGGGAATGCCCACCCTCTCTCGGGCATGTTCCGGCCGTCGAGCATTGCCATCATCGGCGCGTCCAGGGACGCTGCGAGCCTGTCGGGTCGTCCGTTGGACATCCTGCTGCAGCACCGTTACGACGGACGGGTGTACCCGGTGAACCCCAACCGGTCGGACGTCGGCGGGCTGCCGACGTGGCCGAGCATCAAGGCCGTGCCCGAAGCCGTCGATTTGGTCGTCGTGGCGGTCAGGGCGTCGCTCGTTCTCGATGTGCTCCGCGACTGCGCGAGCGCGGCGGCGCGGCATGCCGTGATCTTCACGTCCGGCTTCGCTGAGGAAGGGGCGGCCGGCCGCCGGGCCGAGGACGAACTGGCGGCACTGGCCCGTGCCTCGGGCATGCGGATCCTGGGACCGAACGCGGAAGGCTTCTTCAACGTGCACGACGGTATCCCCGTGTCGTTCAGCCCCGCTGTCGACTACAAGCAAGGACTCGTCCGTCTGCAACCGGGCAACGTGGCCGTGGTCTCGCAGAGCGGCGGGCTCGGCTTCGCCCTTTTCAACGGGGGACAACGCGTCGGAGTCGGGGTGAGCCACGTGGTGACCACCGGCAACGAAGCCGACCTCGAAGCGCTTGAGGTGGCCGGCTATCTCCTCGAGGATGCCAGCACCGAGGTAGTCGCCTTGCTCATCGAGGGCTTCCGCCGTCCAGAGAGACTTGGGCCGGTCGCCCGACGGGCCGCTGAACTTCAGAAATCCCTGGTGGTGGCCAAGCTTGGCCGGTCATCCGCGGGGAGCCGCGGAGCGTGGGCGCACACCGCTCACGACGCCGGAGACGACTCCGCCTATCAGGAGGAGTTCGCCCGGTGGGGAGTGGTGCAGGCGGAGGATCAGGAGGATCTGCTCGACATCGCTTTCGCGCTCTCCCGCCAATCGGACCGCCGACCGGGTGTCCCCGGGCGACGCGTCGGCATCATCACCATCTCCGGCGGCGCGGGAGTGTGGCTGGCGGACGCCTGTGACACCGTGAGCCTGTCGGTCCCGGAGTTGCGAGCGGAGACCCAGGAACGGCTGAGGGTACTCATCCCGAGCTACGGCTCCCCCAAAAACCCCGTCGACGTTACCGCTCAGGTCTTCGGCGTGGCGGGGATAGCGCCTGTCCTCGATGTGCTGTGCCAGTCGCCGGAGGTGGATGCGGTCGCGCTGGTCTGTTCCCTGGCCTCCCCGCGCATGCTCGAGCGGGAGGAGACGGAAATCGCCGCGGTGCTCGCCCGCTCGGCTAAGCCGGTCGTCGTTTACTCCTATACCTCGCCGGGCGACGCCAACGTAGAGCTCCTGGGCCGCTTGGGACTTCCCTGGTACCCGAACGCCAGGCGTGCCGCCCGCGCCCTTGCCGTCCTAGAAGCCGCCGGTCAGCAGCGGCCACAGTCGCTCGGCGCCTGAGTTGACGGCCAGGACGCCGATCTCCTGACCGCACTGTGCGCCCGTGCCCCACTCGAAGCTCCACGCCCGCAGCCGCCGGGTGAAATGGTGGAGGGGGTACTCACGCGTCATCCCGATCGCGCCGTGCAGCTGGTGGGCGGCCGCCACGACCTCTTCCGCCGCGGCGACGCAGACGCCCTTGGCCGAGCCAACCTCCAGGGCCGCACCGAGGCCGGCCTCCTGGAATCGGGCGGCCGCGGCCGAGGTAGCTAGCGTGGCCAGCTCGACCTCTTCCGCCATTCTCACCAGCCGGTGCGCAATGGCCTGGAACGAGATGATCGGCTTGCCGAATTGCTGGCGAATCCGCACGTACTTCGTTGTCATCTCCAGCACGGCCTGCATCGCACCCGCCATCAGGGCGGCACGCGACAACTGGCCGCGCAGCCGCAGTTCCGTGGCCGCTCCCGCGCCCGCGTCGGGCGAGAGTCCTAGGCCGCGCAGCTCGATTCCGTCGAAGCTCACGGAATCGCGCGCATCACCAGCCAGGTTCGTCGCCTGCTCCACTCTGGCCGCGGACCTTTCGACGACGTACAGATACGGCGTACCCCGGTCCACCGTCAGTCCCGCTATATGCGTGACCTGGCGGCCCCAGGGCACGCGCGCCAGCCGGCCAGAGACAGCCCCGCCGCTGATTTCGATCTTGTCGTCAGCCGTCGGCACGGCCACTCCGAGCAGGCCGGGAGGAACGTCGGCGCCTGCCGAGCGAAACAGTCCGGGACCGAGGAACATCGCCTCGGCCAGCGGGACCGGCAGAGCCGCGCGCCCCGCGGCTTGCAGCACGGTCACCGCGCTCTGCGCGTCGACGTCCGCTGCATGCTCGCCGGAATCGAGTAGCGTCAGCCCGGCAGCATCCAGCTCATCCCACAGGCGGGCTGGCCACGCGCCGGCTTCGGCTGCCTCCCGCACCTCATCGGTGCAGTGCCTGGCGAGCAGGGCATCGGCTAGCTCGCCGACCAGGACCCGGGTCTCGGCAATGTCGTCCGCGTCAGCAACGGAACTCGCCGGCTGGCCTGGATGCGTTGTCACCGCGCCAGCGCCCGGGCCATGATGGTGCGGAGAATCTCTGTGGTCCCGCCGCGGAGCGTGTAGGCCGGCGCGATGAGGGTCGCCTGTGCCAGCAGCGACTCAAATGACGAAACCGGCCCGGGAAAGGGATCACGGCCGAATACCTGCTGCATCACCCGCACGACCTCCTGCTCGAATACCGTCCCGAGATCCTTGACCATGGCGGCCTGCACCGGGGTGCTGGCGCCGGTGTCCTTCGCCCGCGCGAGCGCGAGCGACATCTGATGGATCGCCCAGTAGCGGCTCATCAGGGTCCCGATTTCCCCGGCCGCCCGCTCTGCTTCTGCTGGGTGCTCCGCGATGAAGAATTCGATCAGTTTCCACGCGGACATGTACCGATCGGGACCTGAGCGTTCATGGGTCAGTTCCGACGTCACCTGCCGCCAGCCCGCCCCGGTCTCGCCGAGTACCATGTCGTCGGGCACTTCCACCTCCGACAGGGCCACTTCGTTGAAGTGATGACTCCCGTCGAGAAACGGAATAGGCCGGACCGTTAGCCCGGGCCAGGACAGGTCAACGATCAGCTGAGACAACCCTTCATGGCGGTCAGCACCGGACTGTCCGGTCCGGCAGAGAACGACCATGAAATGGCTTTCGTGGGCCCGGCTAGTCCAGATCTTCGTGCCCGACAACAGCCAGCCACCGCCCGTTCTGACTGCCCTGGACTTGACTGCCGCAAGATCAGATCCGGCGTCCGGCTCC
>Ga0302314_10004923_pt1 | contig 24439 bp, 23 predicted proteins | sample III_Palsa_N2_3_FD_200533 | JGI IMG/M metagenome (GOLD analysis project Ga0302314, IMG submission 200533) | Peat permafrost microbial communities from Stordalen Mire near Abisko, Sweden - III_Palsa_N2_3 | ecosystem: Environmental > Terrestrial > Soil > Palsa > Peat permafrost | place: Sweden... | reverse complement strand
CGCTGATCGGGCTGTTGATCGGCATCATCGCGGTGCAGCCGGTGGCGCTGCTGCAAGCCGTGCTCAGCAACACGCTGCGCGCCAACCAGATCGTGTCCGGCATCGGCATCAACATCCTGGTGCTCGGCGCCACCACGCTGGCCTATCGCGAGATCTTCGGGGCGCGCTCGCGCGCGGAAATTCCAGGCCTCGGCAAGATCAAGCCGCCGCTGCTCGGCGATATCCCGGTGCTGGGGCCCGCGGTGTTCGAACAGGTCTGGCTGCTTTATCTCGGCATCGCGCTGATCGTGCTGACCGCATTGGTGCTGCGCTACACTTCAATTGGCCTTGCGATCCACGCCGCCGGCGCCGAGCCCAAGGCGGTCGATAAATCGGGCCTTTCGGTCACCCGGATTCGCTATGGCTGCGTGCTGTTCGCAGGCTTCATGGCGTCGCTGGCCGGCGCTTTTCTCTCGATCGGCGATATCCACACCTTTACCGAGGGCATGACCCGCGGCGCCGGTTATCTCGCCATCGCCTCGGTGATCTTCGGAAAATGGCGGGTCGGCGGCACGGTGCTGGCCTGCCTGCTGTTCGGCGCCGCCACCGCGTTGCAGTTCCAGTTGCCGGCGCTGGGCGTCGACGTCCCGAACGCGCTGCTGATCATGCTGCCTTATCTGCTGGCGCTTCTCGCGGTCGGCGGGCTGGTCGGCCGCCAGATGGCGCCGGCGACGCTCGGCGAGCCGTTCCGGCGGTGACAGACCCGTAGTGACGGATGCTGCCAGAAAGTGGCAGCAGGAAAATGCTAGTATCCCGAAAGGGGGATTCAGCATGTCGCGCACTCAACGTCTTCTCGACCTGATCCAGATCTTGCGCCGTCACCGGATTCCGGTCGCGGGAACCGCACTGGCCGATGAACTCTCCATCTCGCTTCGCACGCTCTATCGCGACATCGAAACGTTGAAGGCGCAGGGCGCCCACATCGACGGCGAACCGGGCGTCGGCTACATCCTGCGGCCCGGCTTCATGCTGCCACCCCTGATGTTTTCGGAAGACGAGATCGAGGCTTTGGTGCTGGGCGGCCGCTGGGTCGCCGCGCAACCCGATGAACCGCTCGGCAAGGCGGCGCGGAATGCCCTTTCAAAGATAGCCGCCGTATTGCCTGACGACCTGCAAAGAAGCCTGGAAACCTCAAGCCTGCTCGTGGCTCCGCAGCGCCCGGCGGCCGGCGATACCGAATTGCCGACGATTCGCAGAGCCATCCGGGCCGAGCACAAGTTGCGCATCACCTACACCGACGAAAAGGAAAACAATACCCAGCGCACGATCTGGCCGATTGCACTTGGATTTTTCGAACGTATCCGGGTCGTCGCAGCATGGTGTGAAACGCGGCGCGACTACCGGCACTTCCGTACCGACCGGATTCGTTCGCTCAAGATGACCGACAGCCGCTATCCGCGCCGCCGGTTCGACATGCTTCGCGAATGGCGAACCCGGGAAAACCTTCCGCAGTGAAAGCCTCCCGAATCATGCTGACAGAAACTGGCAGGGTGCCCCTGTAAGGTACTGGCTGTGGACGAGCCGAGTGCTCTTCCGAAACCAGATCGAAGGAGATGTTCCGTGACCAATTTCAATCTCGTGGTGCTCTACGTCCAGGATTCAGGTGCCAGTGCCGCCTTCTACCAAACGCTTCTGGAGCGCAATATCGTGCAATCTTCCCCCAAATTCTCGGTGTTGCCACTTGATGGGGGAGCCATGCTGGGGCTTTGGCAGCGTGAGGACGTCGAACCTCGCGCGGGCAACGAATCGGGTGGCGGCGAAATTGCGTTTACCGTTGCCGATGCCGACGCGGTACGCGCAACCCATGAGGCGTGGAAAGCGCGTGGCGCGAAAATCGCGCAGGCCCCGACCAAGCTGCCTTTCGGGCACACGTTCGTCGCCCTCGACCCCGACGGACACCGCCTGCGGGTCTTCGCGCCGCCGGCGTGATGGACGCGTATAAGGACACCCCTGAAAAGGACCAATCGGGAAGCGCGCCTGCTGCCGTAGGCGCGCTTCCCGACCTGATTGATCGAGACGAGCTAATACCCCCTGTCGCCTCGTTGTCGCACAGCACTGCTATCTGCCCTTTAACAAGACAGGGCGTCTGATTCGATTCAGACCCATCGGGTGCGGAATGGGGGCATTCCGTTTCAAACAGAGCGATCGGCCCATTGGGGCGCGAGGCCGGCGCAACTGTGTCCATGTGAACGTCATCGCGCTGTCACGGGATTGTGTTAGGTGCCTTCCATGGGAAGTGACTCGATGAGTGAGGAGAGCCCCGAAAGGCGCTTCCGCACTTTGTTTATCTCCGACGTCCACCTCGGCGCACGCGGCTCGCAGGCCGAACGATTGCTGGACTTCCTTCGTGTCCACGATGCCGACACCATCTACCTGGTCGGCGATATCGTCGATGGATGGGCGCTGAAATCCAACTGGCACTGGCCGCAATCGCATAACGACTTCGTGCAGAAGATGCTGCGCAAGGCGCGCAAGGGCGCCAAGGTCATCTACGTGCCCGGCAATCACGACGAGTTCCTGCGGAACTATTACGGCACCCATTTCGGCGGCATCGATGTCGTCGAAAACACCATCCACACCGGGGTCGATGGCCGGCGTTACCTCGTCATTCACGGCGATATCTTCGACCTCGTGGTGCAGAACGCGCGCTGGCTCGCCCATCTCGGCGACAAGGCCTATGATTTCGCGATCCAGATGAATCGCTTGGTCAACTTCTTCCGCCGCGCCTTCGGCGTGCCCTATTGGTCGCTGTCGCAATGGGCCAAGCAGAAGGTGAAGAACGCGGTCAATTATATCGGCGCGTTTGAAAAAACGCTGGCTGCCGAAGCCCGCCGCCACGGCGCCGATGGCGTGATCTGCGGCCACATCCATTACGCTGTGATCCGTGACGATGACGGCATCCGCTACATGAATTGCGGTGACTGGGTCGAAAGCTGCACCGCGCTGGTCGAGCATGAAGACGGCCGCTTCGAAATCATCACCTGGACCGATCCGTTACGCCGGCTGGCGCCGGTGCCTGCCGTGACGGCGCGCGCCGCCTGATGCGGATCCTGGTCGCGACGGATGCGTGGCACCCCCAGGTCAACGGGGTGGTTCGCACGCTCGCGATGATGGCGGAAGCGGCAAAAGAATTCGGCGACGAGGTCTCCTTCCTCACGCCGGAATCGTTTCGCACTTTCGCGATGCCGAGCTATCCCGATCTGCGGCTGGCGCTGCCGGGTCCGAGCAAGACTGCGCGACTGATCGAGGCGGCGCGGCCCGACAGCATTCACATCGCGACCGAAGGGCCGATCGGGCTGTTGGTGCGGCGCTACTGCCGCAAGCACGCTCTCGCCTTTACCACCAGCTTTCACACGCGCTTCCCGGAATACATTTCGGCCCGGTTGCCGATACCGGAATCCTGGATCTGGGCCGCGCTGCGCCGGTTCCATGGCCCGAGCCAGGCGGTGATGGCGGCAACACCGGCGCTCGCAGCCGAGTTGCGCCAGCGCGGCTTTCGCAACGTGGTGCTGTGGCCGCGCGGCGTCGACGCGAAACTGTTTCATCCGCGCGCCGTCGACCTCGGCTTGCCGCGACCGGTCTTTGTCTGCGTCGGCCGGGTTGCGGTCGAAAAAAACCTCGAAGCCTTTCTCGATCTCGATCTGCCGGGAACCAAGCTGATCGTCGGCGACGGACCGGCGCGGGCGCAGCTCGCCCGCAAATATCCGCAAGCGGTGTTTCTCGGCGCGCGCCAGGGCGAGGAACTGGCGCAGGCTTATGCGGCCTCCGACGTCTTCGTGTTCCCGAGCCGCACCGACACCTTTGGCCTGGTGCTGCTGGAAGCCCTTGCCAGCGGCTTGCCGGTCGCGGCATTCCCGGTCACCGGTCCCCGTGACGTGATCGGCGCGGAACCGGTTGGGGTATTGGATGAAGATTTGCGCACCGCGTGCCTCAAGGCCTTGAAAATCGCGCCGCAAGTCTGCCTGGAGTTTGCCGCAAAACACACCTGGGAAGCCTCGGCGCGGGCGTTTGTCGACCAGATGGCCGACATCCGCCACGCCGATCCCGCCAGCGAGGCGGTTGAATTCGAGCCCGAGCACCCGAGTTTCGTCGCCTAAGCCGCTCGCGCAGCTTGCCGGTAGGCCCGGCGACGCGATAGGGTCAGGCATGACCGAACAATCTCAAGCTCCCCAGTCTCAAGTGCTGCCCGTGACGTCCGCCGACGTCGACGCCGCCGCCAAGGTGATCGCGCCGTTCGCGGTGCGGACGCCATTGCTGTCACCGCCGGTGCTGAGCGAGCGCGTCGGCGCCAGGGTGTTTCTGAAACCGGAGCTGTTGCAGCGAACCGGCTCGTTCAAGTTCCGCGGCGCCTTCAACAAGCTGTCGTCGATCCCTTTGAATGCGCGCGGCGGTGGCGTGGTCGCGTTCTCGTCCGGCAATCACGCGCAGGGCGTGGCGGCGGCGGCGAAGATCCTGAACATGCAGGCGACCATCGTGATGCCCGCGGATGCGCCGCTCTCCAAGCGCGAACGCACCAAGGGCTACGGCGCCGAAGTCGTGCTGTACGATCGCGCGCGCGAGGATCGCGAAGCGATCGCCGGCGAGATCGCGCGCAAGCGCGGCGCGACCCTGGTGCCGCCCTATGACGATCCGCTGGTCATCGCCGGCCAGGGCACGCTGGGCCGCGAAATCGCCGAGGACATGGCGGCACTCGGCCTTGCGCCCGATATCGTGGTCGCACCGGCCTCCGGCGGTGGCCTGATCGCGGGTGTCGCGACCGCGGTGAAGGCGCGGTTTCCGCAGGCCGCCATCGTCGTCGCCGAACCGGAAGAATATAACGATCACGGGCTGTCGCTGCGCGCGGGCCACCGCGAAGCCCATCACGCCACCGGCCGCACCATCTGCGATGCGTTGATGGCCGCGATGCCCGGCAAGATCACGTTCTCGATCAACAGCCAGTTGCTGGCGCAGGGCGTCACCGCCTCCGAGGACGAAGTGGCCGCGGCCGTCGCCTTTGCCTATCGCGAGCTGAAACTGGTGGTCGAGCCCGGCGGCGCCGTCGGCCTCGCAGCGCTTCTCGCCGGCCGCATCGATGTGCGAGGCAAGAATGTCGTGATCGTGCTGTCCGGCGGCAATGTCGACGCGGATCTGTTCGCGCGGCTGGTGGCGTAATTAGAAACGTCATTGCGAGGAGCACTTGCGACGAAGCAGTCCAGCTCTGCTTGTTGCCATGGATTGCTTCGCTTCGCTCGCAATGACGGCGCTTCAATTGAAACACCGGGCTTTTCACGAAAACAGCGCGATCTTCTCGATCTGTCATTGGCGGCGGCGCGCTGACTTGACTTGGTAGCTGCCTGTTGGTGAGGTAGCGGGCTTGGCGATTGAAGCGCCATTTGCCGAAGGAGAGCGGTAGCAAGCCGCCTTGCAAGGAAACGCCCGCATGCTTATCCCCATCGCCGACGTGCCGCGCTGGTATGCCGAACGCAAACCTCAAGACGCCGTTGCGGTCAGTCATGGTGCTGACACGCTCACTTGGCAGCAGCTCGAACGTGGCGCCAACCGTCGCGCCCGCGCGTTTGCCGCCAAGGGCGTCAAGCCGGGCGATTTCGTCGCAATCGGTCTGCCGAACAGCAACGCATTTTTTGAGACCAGTTTTGCGGTGTGGAAACTGGGTGCGACGCCAACCTCTCTTTCGTCGCGCTTGCCGCGCGGCGAAGCGGCTGCCGTGCTGGATGTTCTCAAGCCATCTCTGGTGGTCGGCGGCGAAGCCGACTGGAATGTTCCCAATTCCGTGCCGATTGGCTTCGTTCCGGAGGGGATGTCCGACGAGCCCCTGAGCAATCCCGTGGCCCGCTACTGGAAAGCCATGACCAGCGGCGGCTCAACCGGAAGGCCCAAGGTGATTCTCGACCACAAGCCGGCGGTCACAGACACCTCGACCGAACCAGGGTTCGGAATGCCTTTTAGCGTATCGCTGCTCAATCCCGGGCCGCTCTACCACAATGCGCCGTTCACTGTGTCGCATCTTGGCCTGTTCGCAGGCGGACGCGTCACCGGCATGGTCAAATTCGATGCGGAGGAAACGCTTCGTTTGATCGAGACCGAACGGGTGCAGTGGGTCAACTTCGTACCGACGATGATGCACCGGATCTGGGCCCTCCCGGATCAGGTGCGCAACGGCTACGACCTGTCGAGCCTCAAGGTGGTCTTTCACATGGCCGCGCCGATGCCGCCATGGCTGAAGGAGAAATGGATCGAATGGCTTGGGCCGGAACGGATTTACGAACTCTACGGCGGCACCGAGGCGCAGGGCCGCACCGTCATTTCCGGCGTCGAATGGCTGTCCCACAAGGGTTCGGTCGGCAAGATCGATCCGTCTTTCGGTCTCAGGATTATCGGCGAGGACGGCAACGATGTTGCGCCGGGCGAGACCGGCGAAATCTACTTTCTGCCCAATGACGGCGTCGGAAGTACCTATCACTACCTGGGCGCCGAGCCGAAGCGCCGGCCCGACGGCTGGGAATCACTCGGTGACATCGGACGTCTCGACGCCGACGGATACCTTTATCTCGGCGATCGTCTGGCCGACATGATCCTGCGCGGCGGCGCCAATATCTATCCGGCTGAGGTAGAGGCCGCTGTGAGTGCGCATCCCAAGGTGCGTTCATGCGTGGTCGTCGGCTTGCCGGACCCGGAATTCGGGCAACGTGTGCATGCCATCTGCGAGTTCGCCGAGGCTGCTGAGGCGCAGTCAGTCGCCGACAGCATGGGCGATTTCCTGGCCGACCGTCTCAGCCGTTACAAGCATCCCGAAAGCTTCGAGATCGTCAGCGTCGGCGTGCGTGACGATTCCGGTAAAGTCCGGCGCACGCTGCTTCGTGACGAGCGCGCGGCGTGGCTGAAGCTCGACCGCGCATTCCAAATCCTGCCGGCACGCAGGCGGGCCGGATGATCTGTTTTTCAGGATGCCGCGCCAATTTCCGAAAGTGAAGCCGGACTGGAGCCTTTTCCGTTCCGATGGAATCGGAACGCGGCTCTAGTCTTTTATTTTGACGCGTTTTCTTTACGCGAACCGCATTCGGATGCTTCAGGAAAACAGCGCGATCTTCTCGATCTGGCTGAGGCGCCGGATCGCGGCCAGCGGATCGGGGCCTGTGGTCGCGGGCATTCGCAATAGGCCATTGGCGATCAGGGTCGCGCCGAGCGAAGGTTCGGGCTCAGGCTCGAGCGCAGGCTGAGGCGGGAGAGCGGGCGACTCAATGGCCGGCGCGATCTGCGGCGCGACCAACGTCTCGTCCGCGACCAACGTCTCCTCGGCGGCTTGCTCCGGTGTTTCCCAGGAGATTTCTTCTACCGTCGACGCGATCATCTCGGGCTCGGCAGCCGGCGAATCCGCAAGCTGGGTTTCATAGCCGTCGATATCGGCATCGCCATCCTCATCGGATGGATCATAGGCGGACATTTCCGCCGCGATCATGTCGAGCACTGCCTCGTCATGCGCGTCGGCGTCCTCGGCGCTGATGTCGGCCGCTTCGGCGACTTGCTCGGTGGCCTCGGCGGGTGTTTCCGCGACGGCCTGCGCGGTGGCAACGGGCGCTTCGACCGGCACGGTCTCGGCCGATAGCGCTTGAGTGTCGGCAGCAGCTTCGGTGACATCTGGCTCGGCCGGTTCGATATCGGCGGCAGGCATTTCGTTCGATGGCGCAGGCGCGGGCGATGCCGCGGCCTCCACGCTAGCCTCTGCGGGTGTATCGGCAGACACCGCGTCGCCTTCGTCAAATGCCGCGATGCTGTCGCCGATCAGGTCGAACGCGGCGCCCAATGCGGCGTGCGGATCCGCCGACGAAATGTCGCCGCAGCTGGCCTCGATGGCGCTGACCTGCGAATCCAACAGATCGCAAATCCGGCCGTCGGCGCCGATCTCGCGCCAGCGCCAGGATATTTCCCGAATCACCCGCGCGCCCTTGCGCACCGGCGCCAGATGCTGCTCCAGCGCGAGGCCGTCGATGGCGGTCGTGGCGGCCACTCTGGCCTCGCTCAGTGCGGCCTTGATGGCGGCGATCGCATCGCTAAGCCCGGTGTCGGGGGCCGGTTCGGGCTCCGGCTGCTTCTGGGCGGCGAGCGTTTGTTCGATTTTAGCGACCGCGTCGAGCACCATGCGGGTGTCGGCGTTGCGGTTGCGCTTGGCATATTCGCCGAGAAACCAGCGGCCCCGCGACGTCTCCATGAAGGCTTCGCTGATCGCGTCGTAATCTTCCTCGCGCGGCTGGGCCGCGCGGGCGGAGATCGGCGATAGGGCAAATGCTTCGTCGGCCATGCTAAACTCATCGCGCAAATCACCGCGCGTTACGTTAACGATCATCACGATCTCAAGCGAATCGCAATTGAATTGATGCCTGCCTCTTCACAAATCCCCATCGCATCGCCGAATCAGGTCAGGCGATTCGCGCGCTGGCTGAGCCTGTTTTACGGCACCACGTTCGGCCTCGGCGGCACCTATCTGCCGTTCTTCCCGGTGTGGCTGAAGGCCATCGGCATCGATCCGTCATGGATCGGCATGATCGCCGCGGCCCCCGCCGTGACGCGGTTCACCGTGCTGCCGTTCGTCACCGGCTTGGCCGAACGCCATCGCGCGGTCCGCGGCGCGATGATCGCAACCGCCTTCGCGACCGCGTCGGGATTTCTCTTGATCGGCACCCAGCACGCGCCGCTCGCGGTATTCCTGCTGTTTGCGCTCACCGCATCGGTGTGGACGCCGATGGTGCCGCTGACCGATGCCTATGCGTTGCGCGGCGTGGCGCGCTACGGCCTCGATTACGGGCCGGTGCGGTTGTGGGGCTCGGTGGCCTTCATCCTGGGCGCGCTGGTATGCGGGCTGTTGGTCGATATCATCGCGGCCCGGCACCTGATCTGGGTGATTGGCGGCATGGCGGCACTGGGCGCCGTGATCGGTCTTGGGTTGCAGCCGCTGGATCAGCCGAAGAGAGCGCCCAGCGAGCTTCACGGATCGCGCGCGCTGCTGCGCGATGCAGGGTTTTGCGCCATCATCCTGGCGTCCGCGCTCATTCAGGGCAGCCACGCCGCCTACTACGCGTTCAGTTCCATTAGCTGGCAGGCGGGCGGTCTCAGCGGGCTGACGATCGCGGGATTGTGGGCGCTCGGCGTCATCGCCGAAATCGTGGTGTTTGCGCTGTCGCCGCGATTTACGCTGGCGCCGTCGATCCTGGTCGTGATCGGGGCCGTGAGCGCGGTCGCACGCTGGACCTTGACCGCGCAGCAGCCGCCGATCGCGATCCTCGCCTTGATCCAGCTTTCGCATGGGCTGACCTTCGGGCTGACCCAGGTCGGCATCATGAGCCTTCTGGTCTATCGCGTGCCCGGCCATGTGATGGCGCGGGGGCAGGGCTATCTCGCGGCGTGTTCCGGCATCGTCAGCGCGAGTGCATCGATCCTCTCGGGCGCGGTTTATGCGCGATACGGCCAGGGGGTTTATTACGTCATGGCCGCGATGGCGTTGTCAGGCGCGGTCGTGATGTGGCTCGCCCGGCACCGGCTGGCGGAACATCCCCCAAGCGATCATCCCCACAGCGTTGCCTCCGGCGGATAAACCAGGCTGCCGTCGTAGCGCAATCCGCCGTCGCGGTCGCGCTTGAGCAGCAACGGCCCGTCGAGATCGACAAATCGCGCCGCGCCGGCCAGCAGCATCGCCGGCGCCATCGCCAGCGAGGTCGACACCATGCAGCCGACCATGATGTCGAATCCGAGCGCACGCGCCGCATCCGCCATCTCGAGCGCTTCGGTCAAGCCGCCGGTCTTGTCGAGCTTGATGTTGATCGCATCGTAACGCTCGCGCAGTCCCGCCAAGGTCGGGCGATCGTGCACGCTTTCATCGGCGCAGACCAGAAGCGGCCGCTTGATCTTCGCCAGCGCTTCGTCGCGGCCGGCCGGCAGCGGCTGCTCCACACAAATGACGCCGGCTGCTGCGCATTCATCGAGATGTTGTTCCAGATTGTCCGGCGTCCATGCCTCGTTGGCGTCGACAATGAGTTCACAATCCGGCGCGGCCTGGCGCACGGCCTTGATTCGCGCGCCGTCGCCATCGCCGCCGAGCTTGATCTTGAGCAGCCGCCGGCGCGCGGCCTCGGCGGTCGCCGCCGCCATCGCCTCCGGCGTTCCGAGCGAGATGGTATAGGCGGTGGTGCAGGGGCGGGGGGCGGGGCGCCCCAGCATGTCCCAGACGCGCTGTCCGCTGGTTTTGGCTTCCAGATCGAGCCATGCGCAATCCAGCGCGTTGCGGGCCGCCCCCGCCGGCATCGCCTGCTGCAGCGCCTGCCGGTCGAGCCCGCGCCGCATCGGGTCCCGCATCGATTTGAGTGCGGCCAGCGTTGCCTCCGGCGTCTCGCCATAGCGCGGATAGGGAACGCATTCGCCGCGTCCGGTCAGGCCGCCACGGCTGAGTTCCGCCACCACCGTCACCGCCTCGGTCTTGGCGCCACGGCTGATCGTGAAGGAACCGGCGATCGGCCAGCGTTCGATTCGGGCGGAAAATTTTAAATTGTGGCTGGAAGTCATTTTAATATCTGGCCAATTTCTGAACCGTATGCTTGCCCGGCGGGACTAAGTATGGCTGGGTACGGACCGTTTCTACAAGCAGGCGGCGGCGTGGTGGGAACTTTCATCGTGATGATCAGAGCGTTTTCGAACGGGCGCGGGGAGCGGGCATCGTGAACGGTGACCCGACACTGGAGCGCATTGCCCAGGGCAATGGCCTCGCGCTGTGCGCGGGCGGATCGTGGACCGCGCGCTTTGCGCCGCTGCTCGAGCCGCTGGTGGCCGATGCCGAAAAGCTGACCGGAAGCCGGCCCAATATTTTCATCGACGTCTCGCAGGTCGACAAGCTCGACACGTTCGGCGCCTGGCTGATCGAGCGGCTGCGCCGCAGCCTGACGCAAGGCGGCGTCGAGGCCAAGATCGCGGGGCTTTCGGACAATTATTCCAGCCTGGTCGATGAAGTACGCCGGGTCAAAGTAACACCCGCCGCGGGCACCACATCGGTGACCATCACGGGGATGCTGGATCAGGTCGGCCGCAGCGTAGCCGGCTTCGGCACCACGATCGTCGAACTGGTCGATATGCTCGGCGCGGTTCTCGCCGCCAGCGGCAGGGTCTTGATTCATCCGACCAGCTTTCGCCTGACCTCGACCGTGCATCATCTCGAACAGGTATGCTGGCGCGCGGTGCCGATCGTCGGCCTGATCACCTTCCTGATCGGCTGCATCATCGCCCAGCAGGGCATCTTCCATTTCCGCCGTTTCGGCGCCGACATCTTCGTGGTCGACATGCTGGGCGTGCTGGTGCTGCGCGAGATCGGCGTGCTGCTGGTGGCGATCATGGTGGCGGGCCGCTCGGGCAGCGCCTACACCGCCGAACTCGGCTCGATGAAAATGCGCGAGGAGATCGACGCGCTGCGCACCATGGGTTTCGACCCGATCGAGGTCTTGATCCTGCCGCGGATGCTGGCGCTGGTCATCGCGCTGCCGATCCTGGCCTTTATCGGCGCGATGTCGGCACTCTATGGCGGCGGCTTGGTGGCGTGGCTGTATGGCGGGGTCGATCCCGAAGCGTTCCTGCTGCGCTTGCGCGATGCGATCTCGATCGACCATTTCACCGTCGGCATCATCAAGGCACCGGTGATGGCGGCGGTGATCGGGATCGTCGCCTGCGTCGAGGGGCTCGCGGTCGAGGGCAGCGCCGAATCGCTCGGAGCGCACACGACGTCTTCCGTGGTGAAGGGGATCTTCTTCGTCATCGTGATGGATGGCGTGTTTGCGATCTTCTTCGCGTCGATCGGGATGTGACATGACTCCAGTAAGTGACATGACATCAAAAAGCACCTTGGCGCCCGAAATTTCCCCTGAGATCTCCGACGCCATCATCCGGGTTCGCGACATCACCGTGCAGTTCGGTTCGACGCGCGTGCTCGACGGGCTCAATCTCGACGTCAAGCGTGGCGAAATCCTCGGCTTCGTCGGCCCGTCCGGCGCCGGCAAGTCGGTGCTGACGCGCACCATCATCGGCCTGGTGCCGAAGGTCGCGGGACACATCGAAGTGTTCGGGATCGATCTCGATGCCGCGAGCACCCGCGAGCGGCGTGGCGTCGAGCGCCGCTGGGGCATTTTGTTTCAACAAGGCGCGCTGTTTTCCTCGCTGACGGTGCGGCAGAATATCCAGTTCCCTGTGCGCGAATATCTCAAGGTATCGCAGCGGCTGCTCGACGAGATCATGGTGGCCAAGCTCGGCATGGTCGGCCTGCGTCCCGAAGTGGCCGATCGTTTCCCCTCCGAACTCTCCGGCGGCATGATCAAGCGCGTGGCGCTGGCGCGCGCGCTCGCGCTCGATCCCGAGCTTGTCTTCCTCGATGAGCCGACCTCCGGCCTCGATCCGATCGGCGCCGGCGATTTCGACGAACTGGTCCGCACCCTCCAGCGAACTTTAGGACTAACCGTTTTCATGGTAACCCACGATCTGGATAGCCTTTATACCGCTTGCGATCGTATCGCCGTTTTAGGGAACGGTAAGATCATTGCCGCAGGATCGATGGCCGACATGCAGGCCTCGCAGCATCCCTGGTTGAGGTCCTATTTCCACGGCAAGCGTGCCCGCGCGGTCATGGGTTAGAGAACTTTCGATAGGGGCTTGGGTTGGTCGGCCAGTGGCCTAATTTAGTTTTGGTACCGGAGTTGTTTTGATGGAAACGCGGGCGAATTACGTCCTGATCGGAACGTTCACGCTGGCGGTGATCGCCGCGGCGTTCGGCTTTGTGATGTGGTTCCAGAGCCTCCACACCACCAAGGCGCGCGCCCCGCTGCGGATCATCTTCGAAGGTCCGGCCTCCGGTCTGCGCAATGGCGGCAGCGTCAATTTCAACGGTATTCGGATAGGCGAAGTGATCTCCGTCAAGCTGGACAATCCGCGCCGCGTGGTCGCGCTCGCCATGATCGAGAACAATGCCCCGCTCCGCAAGGACACCCTGGTGGGACTCGAATTCCAGGGCCTGACCGGGGTCGCGGCGATTTCGCTCAAAGGCGGTCAGGAGGCCGCGCCGCCGGTGCCGCTGGATGAAGATGGCATTCCGGTGCTGACCGCCGATCCCAACGCCTTGCAGGATGTCACCGAAGCGATCCGCGGCACGTTGCAGAACATCAACCGGGTGGTCGCCGACAACCAGGAGGCGGTGAAGAACTCGCTGCATAACCTGGAAACCTTCACCGCGTCGTTGGCGCGCAACTCCGACAAGATCGACAATGTGATGCTCAAGGTCGATGGCGTGATGTCCAAGGCCGACAGCCTGATGCTCGGGCTCGACACGTTGGCCGGCGGCAAAGAGGGCGGCGAGCTGTTCCTGACGGTGAAATCGATCCGCGAACTGGCGGAGGATTTCGACAAGCGCTCGGGCGCCTTGATGACCGATGGCCGCCGTACGCTCGGCGATATCAGCCGCGCCGTGAACAATCTCGACAAGAATCCGACGCGGCTGTTGTTCGGCCCGTCCACCACCGCCTCAACTCCGGCATCGACACCCGCGGCGACCGAGCGGAAGCGGCCGTAAACGCGGGCGTTACAGCCACGGTTTGACGCGGGATGAGGTTGGGGCTCGAGTCATATCGAGAACGGCTGCTGCTGCTCCCCTCCCCCTTGCGGGAGGGGTTGGGGGTGGGGTGGGGGTCTCCAAGCACTGAGCTTGTGGCCACCCCCCACCCCAACCTCGAGAGCGAGCTTCGCTCGCCTCGGACCCCGCAAGGGGGGAGGGAGAAGGCAGCGTCATTTCCACTTATCGCAAAGATGGTTTCCGGCCCCGCCGCTTTCGCGGCGTCTCGCCCGGCGGCATGTTCCGGCTATCACAGAGATAGCGGACCGCGATCATGTCGGACCAATCCGTCGCACACCATGGAACCGATAGCCTGACGAACCCCGGCCAGACCGGCTTGATGCTCGTTGGTCTTGGTCTGGCGACCTGGATGGAATTTTATACCTACGATGCCGTCAATCTCGTGCTGCCGGACATCGCGGGCTCGTTCGGCGTATCGCAAGACGAAGCGAGCTGGTTTCTGACGACGTACAGCTCCGCGCTGCTGCTGGGTGTGCCGGTGTCGATCTGGATGGCGGCTTATGTCGGGCACCTCCGCTACATCATGGGCTCCGCGGTCATCTTCGTGATCGCCTCGCTCGGTTGTGCGGCCGCGACAACCCCCGAAACGATGCTTGTCTGGCGCGCCATTCTCGGATTTTCCGGCGCCGGGCTGACCATGTGGTGGCGGGCAAGCGTCTACCTGCTGATACCGCGACAAAACCGCAGCAAATCGCTGATGCGGATCTCGGTGATGCTCTATCTCGCCACCACCGCGGGCCTACTGTTCAGTGGTTACGTCACCGACAACTACGGATGGCGCCTGATTTTTCTGCCGAATGTCATGTTCGTTGCCGTGGCGATCATCCTGCTGCGGCAGCATTTCCCCGATGTGCCCGTCAACGCGGACAAACGAACCACAGGCGTTGACGGCGCGGGCATCGCGCTGCTCGCGATCGCGCTCATTTCGGGACAGATCGTTCTCAGCCGTGGCGAGATCGATGATTGGTTCGGATCGTCCCGGATCCAGTTGCTGAGTGCCATCGCTGCGGTGGCGCTGCTGCTGTTCATCGGCTGGCAGTTGAGCTGGCGTAACGAAAGCCGGCTGCTTCGGCTCGACCTGGTGCGCGATCGCAACGTGCTGGCATCGATCTGCCTCGGCACCTTCGTCGGCATCATCCTGTCGGGCAGTATCTACGCGCTGCCGGAATTTCTTCGCAGCGTATACCCCGCCCAACTGAACGCGACGGATACCGGCCGTGTCATGTGCGTCTATGCACTGACTGCCGCCGCGATCCGTCCTGTGGTGACCTGGGCGATCGGCAAGGTCGGCCAGCGAAAGGTTCTCAGCTTCGCTCTGGTGATGTTGATCCTGTCGATGCTGACGATGGCGCGTCTCGTCACGCCCGACACGCCATATTGGTATTTCGCGTTGCCTTTGGTTCTTTACGCCTTCTGTCTCGCCCCTTTGCTGTCTGCGGTCGCTGGTGGAACGGTCGCGCGGCTGCCGCAGGAGGCGCAGCTCGACGCAGTATCGATCTACATGACGTTCCGTCAGTTCGGCACCTCGCTGGGAGTAACGCTCGTTACGATCGTGCTCGATCGGCGTGAGCAAGTGCACTCCGGCAGGCTGTTCGAACATCTTCACGCGACCGGTTCGGCCGTCACCCAATGGCTGAACACGGTGACAAGCGTCATCACGCAACGCGGCGGCGTCTCCGCGGTCCACGCGCATGAGATGGCCACAAAGCTGTTGGCCGAGGCCAGCGCACGCCAGGCGGCGACGCTGGCCTACGCCGACGCTTTTCTGTTCATGGCGGCGATCGGCCTGCTCGCGCTGTGCTTCGTTCCCCTCATGTCCCCAACGTCAGTGGTGAAAAAATGAATACGATCTCAAGCGCTCACGCCTGGATGGAATTTCCGAATTCCGCGCCTTCAGCCGATCTGCCGGCTGCGAAGGTCAGCCCGTCGTCAACGGCCCAACCGGACCGGCGTCCCCGGTTGCCATTGTGGGGCATCGCGATGGCAGGCGGCCTCGCGCTGGCGGCGGCCTACATCGCCATTCCGCCACTCTACATCGAGCGTACGGACGATGCCTATGTCCAGGCCGATACCGTCTCCATCGTGCCGAAGGTGCCCGGCTATGTGACGTCGCTGCACGTCACCGATAACAGCCGTTTCAAAGCCAATGATTTATTGGTGGAGATCGATCCTCGCGATTTTGACGTCGCGGTGAAGGTCGCCGAAGCCAATCTTCGGAGCGTACAGGCGGCAAAAGCCAATGTGCTCGAGCAATTCGGCCAGCAGAACCATATCGTCGCGGCGGCCGAGGCGACGATCGCCAGCGATCAGGCCGCGCTTCAATTCTCCCAGCAGCAATTCGACCGCTACAACGATCTGGCGCAGCGCGGCGCGGGCACTGAACAGCGCCAGCAAGAGGCCGTCTCCGACGTCGCCCAAAGGAAGGCAACGCTCGATCATGATATGGCCGCGCTCGCTGCCGCGCAGGCCCAGGTTCGCGTCCTGCAAAGCCAGGGCAAGCAGGCCGACGCGACCATTTCGCTACAACAAGCCCAGCTTGATCAGGCCAAGCTCAATCTGTCGTACACGAAAATCTCTGCCACCGTGGACGGCAGCGTCGCCAACAAGACCGTACAGGTCGGCAACTTCGTGCAGCCGGGCCAGACCTTGTTCGCGGCCGTCCCGACCGAGGCCTATATCATCGCGAACTTCAAGGAGACGCAGCTTGAACGCATGCGTGTCGGGCAACGGGTTCGCGTCCGCATCGATGCCTTCCCAAATCAACACCTCGATGGCCACATCGACAGTTTCCAGCACGGGACGGGCTCGAACTTCGCGCTGCTGCCTGCGGAGAACGCGACCGGAAACTTCGTGAAAGTGGTCCAGCGCATTCCCGTGAAGATCGTGCTCGACGGTCCGGCCGAGGCGCGTCTTGCGATCTCGCCGGGAATGTCGGTCGAGCCGACGGTGACGATCGCCGAGCCGCCGCGATGGCTGCGCCCCTTGCTCGCTTTGGCGGGTGATCCCCCGGCGTGAGTTGAACAGACGGCCAACAATCGATCCCTCGAAAATACAAACAGGAGAGATGACATGTCCAATGATAGGCAAAATGCTGTCGCGGAATTACTGGCGCCGATGTTGAGAAAAACGCTGTTCGTAGCCCTCAACCGGGTGGTCGCCCCGGCGAGCGAGATTGCACCCTTCGTCGCCGACCATCTCGTCTACATGAACAAATTGGAAGCCGACGGGCTGCTGTGGGCATCGGGACCGTTCATCGAGGAGGGCGTCTTGGTTGGCGACGGCCTGACTATCCTTTCGACGTCCACGATCGAACAGGCTGAAAACCTGATGAAGCAGGAACCACTGATCAAGCGGGGGCTGCGGAAGTTTGAACTCAGGAAATGGGAGCTTCGCGAGGGCCGAATGACCGTCACGCTGGATGCATCGACCAGCAAATATTCACTCTGACGCGAATCTATGCTGTCGACGAAGGAGGTCGAGACGTGAAGATGTACCTGGTTTCCTTGGGCGCGGGCGTCCTCGTTGGCGTCATTTACAGCGTGTTGCAGGTTCGCTCGCCGGCGCCGCCGCTCATCGCACTCATTGGTCTGCTTGGGATGCTGTTCGGTGAGCAAGTCATCCCGGTCAGCAGGGCGCTTATCGATCGGCCGGGATTTCTCCAGATGGGGACCCGGCCGGCGCAGGCCGAACGCACCGCGCACCATCCTGATGGCGAGTTCGGACCCGATGATCGATCCGCACCGCCGACGATATGAGTTGGCGCGTGCGTAACGACGGAACAGGAACGAGCTATGTCCAAAGCCTATCGCGAGATTCGAGATCTCATGGCCTCGAGCCTTCGCAAGAGGGTGTGCATCGCGTTCAGCTATCCGACGGTCTCTCAGGAGGAAATGCTGCCTTATGTCGCCGAACATCTGCGGTACATGGCAGCGCATGAGGACGAGATATTGATGTCGGGCCCCATCATCAGAGAGGGCCAGGTCGTCGGCGAAGGCATCACCGTCCTTTTGACGGATAGTGAAGTGAAGGCCGCCGGATTCATGCGCGATGAGCCGCTGGTCAGGCGTGGCTTGCGGCGTTTCGACATCAAGACGTGGGAGCTGCGCGAAGGAACGTTGAACGTGATCGCGAAACTCTCGGAGAGCAAGTTCACGCTTCGATGAGGCGAGGGGCTTCAGCCTGCGTGAGCCCTCTTGCGCTTCATCGATCGAGCTTTCGATACGGCCGGTAGCGCGGCTCCCAGACATAGGCGTCGATACGCGCGTCCAGTTCGGCGGCCTCACATTGCTCGGCAACGCCGTCGATCTGCGCCCGGCGCGCGACCGCCTTGGCCATCAGGACGGATACGTTCTGCAAATCCGATATCGGCGGCAGCAAACGCGGCATGGCATCGGAAGCGACCGTTCCGATGCTCGAGAGCGTCACGGCAGCGGCCATGAACATCCCGTCGGTGACCCGGCGCGCGCCCGAAGCGAGAATACCGAGCCCCATGCCGGGAAAGATGTAGGAGTTGTTGGTCTGGGTAATGCGATAGGTCCGGCCGTTCCAGTTCACCGGAGCGAACGGGCTGCCGGAGCCGATCAGGGCACGGCCGTCGGTCCAGGAAACCAGTTGCTCGGCTGTGGCTTCACTGCGGGAGGTTGGATTGGAAAGAGGAAAGATCACCGGTCGGTCGACCTGCTGCGCCATGGCGCGCACGACCGCCTCGGTGAACGCGCCGGCCTGGCCGGAGACGCCAATCAAGACCGTCGGTTTCGCGTTGATCACAACATCCAGCAAGCCGATGCCGCCTGCATTCTGCCGCGCCCAGCCTGCAACAGCGTTCTTTGCCTGAACGAACGGCTTCTGGGCTTCGGTGATTCCCGGCATGCCCTCGACCAGCAGGCCATCGCGATCGACCGCGAAGAAATTACGGCGCGCGGCGGCTTCATCCGCGCCGGCTTCGATCATCGCTTGCAGAATCAGTGTAGCGATCCCGCATCCGGCCGATCCCGCGCCCAAAAGGGCAATACGCTGCTCCGTCAAGGGCAGGCCTGTCACCTTGACCGCGGTCATCAGGCTGGCCGCCGCGACCGCGGCGGTGCTCTGGATGTCGTCATTGAAGGTGCAGAGCCGGTCCCGGTAGTGCGCCAACAGGCGACCGGCATTGTGGCCGGCGAAATCTTCCCATTGCAGCAGCACGTCCGGCCAGCGCTCCACCACCGCCGCCACGAACTCCTCGACAAAGGCGTCGTAGTCGGTCTCGCCGATCCGCTCATGCCGCCAGCCCACATAGATCTGGTCGGTGAGACGGTCGCGATTGTTGGTGCCAACATCGAGCAATATCGGCAACGTGAAGTCAGGGTGGATGCCGGCGCATCCGGTGTAGAGCGCGAGCTTGCCGATCGAAATGCCCATGCCGCCGGCGCCTTGATCGCCCAGACCAAGGATGCGCTCGCCGTCGCTGACGACGATTACCCGCACCTTGTCGAAGCGCGGGTCGGCCAGTATCTCGCGAATTTTATGCCGGTTCGGGTAGCTCAAAAACAGCCCGCGCGGCTTGCGCCAGATTTCGCTGAAGCGCTGGCATCCCTCGCCGACGGTCGGCGTATAGACCAGCGGAAGCACCTCTTCGAGATTGCGGGTCACGAGCGCGTAAAACAGCGTTTCGTTGGTGTCCTGCAGATCGCGCAAGAAGGCGTAGCGCTCGAAGTCGGTCTGGTAGGCGCGCAGCACTTGCAGGCGACGCGCGACCTGATCGTCGAGCGAGCCGACATGCGGTGGCAGCAGTCCATGCAGGTGGAACGCGTCACGCTCTTCGGTGCTGAACGCCGTGCCCTTGTTGAGCATCGGCGTGTTGACGAGCTCATAGCCCGTGCGATCGGTCTCGATCGGTCCATTCCACATGCGGCGGCTCCTTCTGCGTGGTCCATCTGCCTCGTTGCAACAGCCCGGTCAATATGACAGCGCCATCATTGGGTTCAAACAAACGCGGGGGATCGGAACGGCGCTTTAGGTAGCGATCTTGAATGTCAGTTCATCGGTTGTTTCTTTCCTGGCGTCGCTCATCGCGCGAACCAAGTGATCGACGAACAAGCGGATCCGGGGAGGGACGGGTTTTCCCGGAGCGAACACCGCGTACAATTCGATGGTCGAGCAGCGATACCCCGGCAGCAACTCGACGAGTCGTCCGGCGGCCAGATCGTGAGCAATGTCCCAATGCGCTTCCCAGGATATGCCTTCACCTGAAAGCGCCCACTCATGCAGAACCGAACCGTCGCCGCTGGACAGGCTTCCGGAGACATGGGCCTCGTAATCGGTTCCTTCACGGCTGAAGCGCCATAGATCGACGAGACGGTGGCGCCGCGCCAGACGCAGGCAGTTATGCTCGCTGAGCTCACCGGGAGAGGTCGGCGCACCCTTGCGTGCGATATAGGAAGGTGCCGCGCAGACGATCTGGCTCGTCGTCGCGACCTTGCGCGCAATCATCGTCGGATCGCTCGGAAGGCCGAAGCGGAACACGAGATCGCAGCCGTCGGCTTCGTTTTCGAGGCCGACATCAGAGAGCACGAGATGCGCGTCGAGGCCGGGATGCTGGGCTGCGAAGGCAGCAAGTAGCGGCGCAATATGCCGGCGTCCGAAATCCGCCGGCGCGCCGACCCGCAGCAAGCCGCGCGCTGCGCCGCCGCGAGAGGCGACCTCGGCTTCCGCGTCGCGAATTTGTTCGAGGATCGTCTTGCATCGCTCGTACAGCAGCAGGCCTTCGTCGGTCAGCCGGAACCGCCGAGAGCTACGCTCGGCCAATCGCACACCAAGTTTCGCCTCCAACGCCGACAGCCGCCGGCTTACCGCGGCCGGCGAGGATTGCAGGGCAAGGGCTGCGGCGGATATTCCGCCGGTCTCGACGATGGTGCGAAACAGCGCAAATTCGGAAACCGAATCCAAAATTGATCCTCCACCCGACGGATGCCTGCCGGCCAAGGCATTCAACTTACCATTTATTGCTGTCGGCGTGGCGGCGGCAACGGCTGCGCGTGCCGTGCTGCGCCGCACAGGATGCGCCGTCTATTGTCGTCTACGCTTGCAGGAACCCCGCGAATCAAAGCTAATTGCGCGGACCTGCCAGAGTGAGGCTTCATCATCTTTCAAAGGCGGTCCAATGTTGGTTGAACACGCAGTGCGCGCGCGGTCGGCGCGGGTGATCGTCGTCGGTAATGAAAAGGGCGGATCGGGCAAGTCCACGGTCGCCATGCACATCGCCATCGCCCTGACCAAGTCGGGGCAGAACGCTGCCACCATCGACCTCGATACGCGGCAGAAGAGCTTTAGCCGTTACATCGACAACCGGCGCGCCTGGGCCCGGCAAGCCACCCGCAAGCTCGATATTCCCGAACATTTTTGTTTCGGAAATCTCAATTATCCGAGCGCCGACGAAGAGGCCGCCGGCTGCAAGGCGCTCGAGGACACCGTCGATACGCTGGCCGACCGCTATGGCGTCGTCGTGATCGACACCCCCGGACAAGACAGCTATCTGGCGCGGCATGCGCATTCGCTGGCGGACATCCTGATCACGCCGTTGAACGACAGTTTCGTCGACCTCGACGTGCTTGGCTCGGTCGATCCCGCGACGCTGCGCGTCACCGGCGTCAGTCACTACGCGCAGATGGTCGAGCATGCGCGCGGTCAGCGCCGGGTTCGCGATTCCGGCACCATCGACTGGATCGTGCTGCGAAACCGGCTGTCGACGCTCGGCTCGCGCAACAAGCGCGTGGTCGGCGAAGCCTTGCAGGAGCTGTCGCGCCGACTGAACTTCCGTCACATCGAGGGGCTGGCCGAACGGGTGATTTTTCGCGAGTTCTATCCACGCGGACTGACCGCCGTCGACGATCTCGATGAGGCGACCTTGAACGCGCGACCCACGATGTCGCACATTACCGCGCGGCTGGAGATGCTGAAACTGCTCGCGGCGATGGGGCTGGATCGCGCGATGACAAGCGAGACCGTCGATCAGGGCCGCGACGCGGCCTGACGGGCTTGCGGGCGTTGAGCCGCGCAACGCTCATGCTTCTCACTGGCATGGGCCTGGCAAATTGCCGCAAAGGCTGTAGGTGGTGGCATCGCTCAGCGGTTCATTGTTGGAATTGCGGAATTGTTCATCGGCCACGGCCGGTTTGAGGCTGGCCTTGCGGGCATGATGGTGTTCCGCACGATGTTGTGCCGCGGCAGCCATTTGTGATGACGCCGCCATCAGCGCCGAGCAGAGAATTGCAACAAGCGTCTTTCGCATTTCGACCTCCTGCTATGAGCTGCCCCTTTTTTCCAGGGTAGCTTTTGCTCCGCAGTAGGCTTTTGCTAGTAAATTCTTGCGGAGCCTTTGTAAAAAATGACCCGAATTCGAGGTCACGTTATTCCTGTGTTTCGGTCAGCAGGCGTCCGATGTCTGCCGGGCCGTCAAGCCTCAGCCCTGCGCAGCGCGTCACTCTATCGCGCGTATCCGCCAGCGGATCATCAAGCCACTTGGGGTCGCCACGCAATGACACCCTCTGTCCGGGCGCGCACTTCAGGTGATGCCAGACAAGTCGCGACGGCTTCGAAACCGGGAAATCCAGGATACGGACGGACGGTGGTTGGGGGGCTGTGATTGGCCGGGCAAAGAATGATTGATTCGTCGTTCCCCACGGCGTCCAAATCCAGAATCGAATTGGATCGTGTGAGAAAGAACAGGGGTCGAAGTTCGGGACCACGGCGGCGCAGATGTGCGATCAGAGCTTCCTGGGTGGCCTTGTCGAGCCCCTGTTCCAGCATGTCGATCACCAGGGCGCTCGGGCCTTCGGTTTCCAACCCGGCGATCAGGCAGATCAAAGCCTCGGAAACCATGGCACCGTCATCGACCAGCCAAGCCAGCGTCTGATCGACGCGCGACTTGAGGGCCGGATCGCTGTCCAGTCGTGGTTTGGCCGCCGCGCGGTCCAATCCGAGGAATGCGGCGCCCGGCAAGGTCTCGGCGATTCGCTTGGCCAGTTGCGTCTTGCCGCTGCCCAGCGGTCCAATGACGTAGTTCAGGGAGCGGATGTCTTGCAATTCAAACCGTTCGCCGCCCCAAGGCCAGGGAAGGTCGAACGCTACGCTAAATCCAGCAAACGGTCTCATCAGGTTTGCGAGTTCACGGGCGACCGGCGGCCGCCCGCCGGATAGGTCGGCCCGCAAGCGGCGGACCTTATCGACCGCATCGACGAGCTGATGAACGCGATCTTCGAGCGCCGCCTGGTGCGCGGCCAGTGCCGGTTCAAGACTCTCAGGATTGCCTTCCAGCACGCGCGCCACCTGGCTGAGGCTAAGGCCGAGTTCGCGCAAGGCCGCGATCTCGGCCACGCGGGCCATCTCATCGGGACCGTAGGCGCACCAGCCGGCCGCCGTGCGGACGGGTGCAATGAGGCCGCGCTGCTCGTAGAGCCGCAACGCCTTGGCGGAAACGCCCAACCGCTTGGCGGCTTCGGAAGGGCTCAGGAATGGTGCGGCGGAGTTCACGAATCACCTCGAAATTGGCTGACCGCACCCCTTATCGGGGCGGCCCCAAGGGTCGGGTCAAGTGGCAATCCGCCATTTTGGACAATTTCGCGCGCGATCAAGCTGAGCCTGGCCGCGTGATTCGAGGCTTGCTAGTCTAGGCTGGTTTTTCGTCTCTTTGCAGCTGGGGTTTTTCATACAAGACCGCGTTCAACAAAGAACGGTGCACCTCGATCTTTCCGTTGTAGCTGATCAATCCCAGCTTGCGAAATTTGTTCAGGAAGAAGCTCACCCGCGATCGGGTCGTCCCGATCATCTCCGCCAGGGTTGCTTGACTGATCGACGCATCGATCGGCGTTGGCTTCTCATCCTTTCCGAAATTGGCCAGCAGAAGAAGAAGGCGTGCGAGCCGTTTCTCGCTCGAATTGAATAGCTGGTCGATCAAATCTTCTTCGGTGCGATTGCTCCGGGTCACCAGGTAAGTCACGAAAAGCTCTGAAAACGCAGGCTGCTTGCGAAGCGCCGCCAGCATCGCCTTCCGCGTGATTGAGGTGACAAGGCACTCCTCCAGAGCCTTCGCGGTTCCGATGCGGACTGTCTGACCATTCAGACATCCCTCGCCAAAAAACTGCGAAGGATTCAAGATGCCGACGACCGCTTCTTTGCCCTGCTCGGAAACGACGGTCACCTTGACCGCGCCGGACTGGATGTAAAAAATCTTATCAGCCTCTTCGCCTTGGGCGTAGATGATCCGGCCTTTACGGTACTTCGTTATCGTTTTGCCGACCCCGACTTTGGCTAGAAAAACTTGGGGATCGAATTGTCGCTTTGCTGACTTCACAAGCCTCTCCTTTGGACCGGCGATGTCTAAATATTAAAAATGGGGTGTTGTGGTCAATATTGACCAACAAACCAGTTTTAGGGGTGAGAAAATTACCTAATCAGTAGCCGGTGTCCGGCAGCGCGTCGTGCACCCGCCTAATCCAAGAGGGGGTCCCGCATGCTCGGCTCTCATGCATTACCCACCCGTCCGCCGCTCAGCACCCTGGAGCGCCCGCACTGTCAGCACTGCCAGACCCGCACGATCCTCGGCCGCACCGCGCCCGGCGGGTTACGAATTCCGCACTTTCGAGTGCCCCGGATGTGACCGTGTCCAGCGAACCCTTGTTGTCAGCGACCCCATGAGCGGCGACGCGAAAGGTTGGTTTGGTGGTGAGCTTAAATCCCCGGACTAGATTTTGGCAATCTCCCGAAACATTAAAACTG
>Ga0302314_10004921_pt1 | contig 24451 bp, 16 predicted proteins | sample III_Palsa_N2_3_FD_200533 | JGI IMG/M metagenome (GOLD analysis project Ga0302314, IMG submission 200533) | Peat permafrost microbial communities from Stordalen Mire near Abisko, Sweden - III_Palsa_N2_3 | ecosystem: Environmental > Terrestrial > Soil > Palsa > Peat permafrost | place: Sweden... | reverse complement strand
GGCCAGCGGTCTGAGCGAGCCCGGCCTGCCGTCGCCCGGCCGCCGGGAACCTTCCTTCGACCGCAAGAGTGACGCCGGCGGCGCCCGTCGCGAACCGACTTTCGGCCGCCGCGATCTTTGACGGGGCGGCTCGTGACCCCCGACGCCGTTCGCGCTGAAAACGCCGCCCGCCTCAACCGCGAGGCGGTGCAGGCCATGGGCGCCCGTCGGTTGCCCGAGGCGCGGCGATTGCTTGAAGAATCCTTGTCGCTCGATGGGGGCCTGGTTCCCGCCTGGATGAATCTCGCCGCGGTCCGCCGCGCCGAGGGCGATCTGGCGGGCGCCCTGACCGCCGTCGAGGCCGCCAAGAAGATCCAGCCGCTCTACTTTCCGGCGCTCCTCATGTTGGCCTCGTTGCAGGAGGCGACCGGGGTGACCCGGCAGGCCGCCATGTCCTACGGCGCCGCGCTGGCGCAGATGAAGCCGGAGGATGCGGCCGATCCGGCGACCCAGCGCGCCGTCGCTCATGCCCGCGAATTCCTGGCCAAATATCGCCGCGAGATGGAGGCGTATTTCATCGAGGAGATGGATATTCCCCAGGTCAGCGGCACCAGCGCGCCGGCGCGCCGCATGGCCAATTTCGTCGACCACCTGATGGGCCGGCGCAAGACCTACCATTCCAGCCCGAACAATTTCTATTATCCGGGCCTGCCCTCGATCGAATATTACGACCGCGACGATTTTCCCTGGCTTCCCGAGCTGGAGGCGTCGACCTCCGGCATCCAGCAGGAGTTGGCGGCCGTCTTCGCCGATGAGGCCCAGGTCGCCGAGATTCAGCCCTACGCCCAGTTCTCCGATCCCAAGACCGCCGAGCGCTGGCGCGATCTCAATTTCTCGCTGAACTGGTCGGCCTATCATTTCGCGATCCAGGGCCAACTGGTCGACTCGCACCGCCGGAAATGCCCCTATACGACCAGCGTGCTGGACTCGATGCCGCAGCCGGTGCTGAAGGACCGCTCCCCGGCCGCGCTCTTCTCGATTCTGAAGCCGAAGACGCATATCCCGCCCCATTGCGGCGTCGCCAATTTCCGCCTGATCTGCCATCTCCCGCTGATCCTGCCGGGCGATTGCCGCCTGCGGGTCGGCAACGTCACCCGCGAATGGAAGATGGGCGAAGCGTGGGTTTTCGACGACACCATCGAGCACGAGGCCTGGAACGACAGCGACCGTATGCGCACGGTGCTGATCTTCGACATCTGGCACCCCTATCTCAGCGAAGACGAGAAGGAGTTGATCACACGGTCGGTTTCTGTGGTTGATAGGTTCAACCAGGCCGGTTGACTGAATTATTCACCACAAAGGTCACGAAGAAGGAGCGCCGCAGGCAGCCCACTTCTAAAGGTTTTCCTTCGTGTTTTTCTTCTTCGTGTCCTGCGTGACCTTTGTGGTGAATTTCTAAATCCGGAAACTAAACCGAGCTCCACCTAAATTAGGTGAATGGTCCAGCCGCAATTCCGTGCCGTGGCCGGCCAGGATCTGGCGGGCCAGCGGCAGGCCGATGCCGCTGCCGGTTGGTTTGGTGGTGAAGAAAGGCAGGAATATCCGTTCCTGCAGCTCGGCCGGCACGCCGGGCCCGTTATCCTCGATCGATATCAGGCAATGATCGCCGCTCTGCGTCGCCGACAGCGCGACCGTGCCGTTCGACGATTCGCAGGCGTTGGACAGCAGGTTCAGCAGCGCCTGGCTCATCTGTTCGGCGTCGATCTTCAGTGAATTCGGCAGATTGGCAAGCTCCGTACGCAGTTCGGTGCCGCCCCAGCGGGCGCGGGTGATGTCGACGATGCCGTCCAGCCAGGGGCGCGGATTGATCGGCGCGGGAGCCGGCGGCGGCAGCCTGGCGAGCGCGCGGTAATTCTCGGCGAAATGCAGCAATTGGCTCGACCGCTCGGCGACGCGGACGATCGCGGCGCGCGCCCGCTCCCGATTGGCGTCATCGGGCTCGCCCAACAGCTCCGCGGCGGTCTGCGACAGCGAGGTGATCGGCGTCAGGCTGTTCATCAGCTCATGATTGACCACCTGGAACAGATCGCGCATCGCCGCGGCCTCGGCGGCCCGCCGCTCCGCCGAGATGTTGGTCAGCACGCCCAGCCGGCGGGTGGCGGGGCCGCCATCCTCGATGTCGCTCAGGGACAGGCTGTAGGTGATGTCGTTCAGCACCAGCTGGCGGTCCGACGGGGGCCGCTCGAACACGGCGGCCAGCAGGGTGGTGTCGGAGATCGTGTCGTTGGTGCGGAAAAGCTCGCGCGCTGCCCGATTGACCGCGAGAAAGCCGCGCACGCCGTCGCGGAGCACCAGCGGCGTCGGCGTCAGATCGAGCAGGGCGAGCAATTGCTGGCGGTCGACCCGCGGCGGGATGCCGGTCTCGGGGGCGGCCACCGTGCGCGCCTGGCGTCGGCCCAGCACCAGGCTGGCGGAGAACAGCGACAGCAGCAGGCAGAGCAGCGAGGTGGCCGGCAGGCCGCGGTCCAGCGCGGCGAAAGCCGCGACCGCCAGGATCAGCGCCGCGATCTGCAGCGCGACCGATTTGGCGTCAAAGACCATGTTTTTCCATGCGCCGGTACAAGGCGGCGCGGGTCAGGCCGAGATCCTTGGCCGCCAGCGAGATATTGTGAGCGTGGCGGTTCAGCGCCTGCTGGATCAGGGTTTTTTCCGAGCGGTCGAGATTGAGGTCTACCGGTTCGGGCGGCGGCAGGTTGGGGCGGGGCGAGGCGTGGGCGGCGCGGATGGTGGCCACCAATCGGTCATTGTGCCAGGGCTTCATCACGAAATCGGCGGCGCCCAGGCGCATCGCCTTGATCGCTATGGCGAGGCCGCTATGGCCGGTGATCACCACCACCGTGGCGCGCGGGTCGCGCTGCAGATGGGCCTCGAGCAGAGCCAGTCCGGCGTCGCCGGTGATGTCGCCGCGTTGAAAATTGAGATCGAGCAGGATGACGTCGAAGCGGCGCGCCGCCAGCAACGCCTCGGCTTCGGCCGGCGACGACGCTTTGCTCAGCACCATGCCATGACGCCCCAGCAGCAGCTCGGCGGCGGTCAGGATGTCCTGATCGTCATCGACGAACAGCACCTCGAGCGGGGGCGGCGGGGTCTCTTCCAGATCATCCGACATGTTCGAAAATGAACACTTTCGACCTCGGGGTGGTCAAGGGAAATCCCCAAAAATGACGATTTATTGTTGTAAATCAGCTAATTAGGTTCCGGCTGAGGTGACGTCTTATACTTTGGTTATCGCAACCGAGGTGGCATCATGCCCGACAGCACCAATTTTACATCGATGGATCGACGGGTCGTCCGGCCCGTCTGGAAGCGCCGCAAAACCCTGCTCGGCGCCGGCGCGGTCGTGGCGGTCCTGGCCATCGGCGGCATCGCGCTGACGCTTCCCGCTTCGGGCACCGTCGCGGTGCCGGCCTCGTCGGTCGACATCGCCCAGGCCAAGCGTGGGCCGTTCCAGGACTTCCTGGCGCTGCGCGGCGAGGTGATCCCGATGCAGACCTTTCTGATCGCGGCCCCCGCGGCGGGCCGCGTCGCCAGCCTCTCGGCGGCCGACGGCGAGACAGTGGCGGCGGGCGCCAAGCTCGCCATTCTGTCGAACTCCGACTACGCGCTCAGCATCACCGGCCGCCAGGCCGAGGTTCTGGTGCAGATGTCCCAGGCCAACACCGAGATGATCAATCTCAATCACTCGGAGGCCGAGGCACAGACCCTGATCGACGATACCGACTACGCCCTGCACAAGGCCGAGCTGGAGTTCGAGAAGCGCGAAGAGCTCTATCGCGATGGCATCGTCAACGACGCCTATATCAAGCCCTACGCCAACGAGGTCGCCTATCAGCGCACCAAATTGGCGCAGCTGAAGGCCATTCAGACGGCGCAGGCGCCGACGCTGGCCGGGCAGAAGCGCCAGATCGAGGCGACCGCCAGCGGCCTGAAGCGCAATCTCACCGAACTGACCGAAGGTTTGCAGGCCCTGACCGTGACGGCCCCGGCGTCGGGCCGCCTGACCGGCTTCACCCTGAAGCCCGGCCAGGCCGTCAAGGAAGGCGATTCCTTGGGCGAAATCGACTCGGGCGACAGTTTCAGATTGAAGGCCCTGGTCGACGAATATTTCGCTGCCCGCCTCAAGACCGGGCTCAAGGCGATCGCCATCATCAACGGCAAGCCCTATCCGCTGACGCTCAGCAAGATCTACCAGCAGGTGGCGGAAGGCCGCGTGACGGTCGAGCTGGACTTCGCCGGGGCGGCGCCGGCGGGCCTGCAGCCCGGCCAGACCATGGACGTCAAATTGTCGCTCGGCGACACCGCCGAGGCTCTGCTGGTGCCGAACGGCGCCTGGCTGCGCGAGACCGGCGGCAATTCCATCTTCGTGCTGGCCGCCGACGGCGAGCATGCCGACCGCCGCGAGGTCAGCATCGGCCGGCGCAATCCCGATTCCATCGAAATCCTGGGCGGTCTGGTGGCCGGCGAGCGGGTGCTGACCGCGACCCGCCTCGACCATACGGACGCCCTCCATCTGACTCTGAACAAAGGAAACCGCGAATGATCGCCTTGAAGCATATCTCGCGCCTCTATCGCTCCGACGAGATCGAAACGACGGCGCTGCTCGACGTCAACCTCAACATCAACCGCGGCGAATTCGTCGCCATCATGGGGCCGTCGGGCTGCGGCAAATCGACGCTGCTCAACATTCTCGGCACCATCGACCGCCCGACCAGCGGCGCCTACATGTTCGAGGGCGCCGATCTGGCGACGATGAGCGAGGCCGGGCTGGCCGACCATCGCGCCAACCATCTCGGCTTCATCTTCCAGAGCTTCAATCTGGTGGACGACCTCACCATCCGCGAGAACATCGAGCTGGGCTTGCTCTATCGCAAGACCCTGTCGGGCTCAAGGAAAGCAATGGTCGAGGAGGCGATGGACCAGGTCGGCATCGCCCACCGGGCCCGCCACTATCCGCACCAGCTGTCGGGCGGCCAGCAGCAGCGCGCCGCCATCGCCCGCGCCATCGTCGGCTCGCCGTCGCTGCTGCTGGCCGACGAACCGACCGGCAATCTCGACAGCGAGAACGGCCATCAGGTGATGGAGATCCTGAAAAGCCTCAACGCGTCGGGCGTCACCGTGATCATGGTGACCCACTCGCAGAGCCAGGCCGACCAGGCCAGCCGCGTGGTCAACATCCTCGACGGCCGCATGGTGCTGTCCGTCAACCGCGTATTGGCGTGAGGGCATCATGCTGAACAATATTCTGCTGACCTTCTACAGGGTCACGGTCCGCCATCCGCTCTATGCCGGGCTCAATCTGCTGGGGTTGAGCTTCGGCATCGCGGTGTTCATCACCCTGAGCCTCTATGCCCGTTTCGAAACCAGTTTCGAGGCTTGGGTTCCCAATGCCGAGAAGGTCTACAAGATCGGCACGCTGTGGAGCCTTCAAGGCCGGCCGGAACATCTGGACGAGAGCAGCATGGGCGCGCTGCTCGACCAGTTGCATGAGGATTATCCCGATCTCGTCGGAACCCGGAGCTGGGAGCAGATCGCCACCGTGCATCTCGGCGCCGACGTGATCGAGGAGAAGGAACAGCTGGTCGATCCCGATTTCTTTAAGCTGTTCGGCCTGCCCCTGCTGTCCGGCGATAAAGCGACCGCCCTGCAGCCCGGACACATCATGCTGACCGAGGCCATGGCGCGTAAATATTTCGGCCGCGCCGACGTGGTGGGCGAGACGGTGCGTCTGCTCGACGAGGAGGGCGCCGGCGACTATGTGGTTTCGGCCGTCCTGCGGAACCTGCCGCACAATACCGATCGCAATTTCGACTTTGTCCGGCTGGTAACCGAACAGGCGCGCAAGAGCGAGACCTATTGGGATCATTGGGGCTCCAGCTCGCTCGACACCTATGTGCGGTTCGAGACCCAGGCCGAAGCCGACCATTTCGCCGCCGGACTTGATGCTTTCGTCGACCGCAAGGCCGGCGAGGCCCGGCCCGGCATCCCCTACCACACGATGGAAACCGTGCGCCTGATGAAGTTGCGGCAGCTGCATCTGCGCGACAAGCAGAGCGCCACCGCGGTGGTGACGCTGGCGCTGGTCGGTTTGCTGTCCTTCTTCATCGCCGCCATCAATTTCATCAATCTCTCGACGGCGCGCGCCGGCATGCGGGCCCGCGAGGTGGCGGTGCGTCGCACCTTGGGCGCCACCCGGTCTAATCTGCGTCTGCAATTCCTCGGCGAGGCGCTGCTGATGACCCTGGCCGCCACCATCGTCGGCCTGTCGATCGTCGAGTTGAGCCTGCCGGTCATCAATGCCCTCGGCGGGCTGGATATCAGCCTCGATTACCGCCATCAGGGCGGTTTTCTGGCCCTGCTGGTGGGGGGCGTATTGCTGCTCGGCCTGGCGGCGGGAATCTATCCGGCCTTCGTGCTGTCGAGCTTCCAGCCGGCTCAGGTGCTTGCCTCCAGCCGCTCGCCCTCCGGCGGACGCTTCGGCATGCGGGTGCGCGAGATGCTGGTGATCGTGCAATTCGCCGTGGTGATCGCCTTCTTCGTGCTGACCTGGGGGTTCGAGCGCCAGATCGATCACATGAAGGCCGCGGATCTCGGCTTTCGCCAGGCTTCGCTGCTGATCGTGCCGGTTCACGCCTCCGACATGACGAGCGAGGCGATCTTCGCCGTCCGCGCCGCCTTTCAGCAGGTGCCCGGCGTGACCTCGGTCGGCATGGGCGACAGCGCGCCGGGCGACGAGACCCTGACCCACGGCAGCAACATCAAATTGCCCGGCGATACCGGCGCGGAGACCAACCTGACCTATTCCGTCGTCGGCCCCGACTTCTTCAACACCTATGGAGCCCGTCTGATTGCCGGACGTCTGCCCGACGAAGCCCATGGCGACGATTCATCCGACGCTTCCAAGCCGGCGAACATCGTGGTCAGCCGCGCGGCGGCTCGTTCGCTGGGCTTTCCCGCGCCAGAGCAGGCCGTCGGCAAGACAGCCTATTCCGGCAAGCAGGCCCTGCAGATCGTCGGCGTGATCGAGACCCTGGATTTCCGCTCGCCCAAGAGCGAGGCCCTGCCGATGTATTACTATTTCGAGCGCATGCCCAAGAAGAATCAGATCCTCGCCGTGCGCTATGACGGCGTCTCCGAGGCCGAGATGCGGTCCCGCCTGGCGGCTGCCTGGCAGTCGGTCGAGCCGGAGGTGCCGCTCACCCTGAAGTCGGCGCCGGAAAATCTCGACCAATATTACAAGCCCGACCGCAATCGCTCGAACCTGTTCGGCGCCGGCGCGCTGGTCGCCGCGCTGGTCGGCTGCATCGGGCTCTATGGCATGGCGTCGTTCACCGCCTCGCGCCGCATGCTGGAAGTGGCGGTCCGCAAGGTGCTGGGCGCCTCGCGCAGAATGCTGATCTCGCTGCTGGTCGGCTCGTTCCTGCGGCCGGTATTGATCGCCAATCTGATCGCGGTGCCGGTCGCCTTCATCGTGCTGCGCAGCTGGCTGACCCAGTTCAACGACCGCATCGCCGTCACGCCGACGCCGTTCCTGGTCGGTGGCGGGACCGCCATCCTGGTGGCGGCGGTGACGGTCGGCACGCTGGCCTGGAACGCCGCCAATTCCGAACCCGGCCGCGCTTTGCGGAACGAATAGAAGAGGGGATGAGGGGGATGCTGGGGAACGCGCTGCTGACGTTCTATCGTGTCACCACACGGCATCCCCTCTATGCCGCGTTAACTCTTCTCGGTCTGGGTTTCGGTATCGCGGTGTTCGTCGTCATCGCGCTGTTCGTGCGCTACGAGACCAGTTTCGAGGACTGGATTCCCGGCGTCGAACGGATCTATGAGGTGCAGCGCAACTTCATGGGCTGGGGCAGCGGCGCCCAGGAGATTGGGTACGAGACTCAGGGCGGGCTGCTCGATGATCTCCGCCAGGACGACCCGCAGCTGGCCGGCACCCGCATCTGGGATCGGGACGTCACGGTGCATCGCAACGGCCGGGCCAGCCGCGAGAAAGAGGAACTGGTCGACGGCGATTTCTTCAAGATCTTCGATATCCGGTTGGTCGCCGGCGATCGCGATACCGCCCTTGCACCGGGGCAGATCTTACTGACCGAGGCGATGGCGCGGCGCTATTTCGGCGCCGAACCGGCCTTGGGCAAAGTTCTGACCCTGACCGATGACGAGGGAACTAGCAATTATCTGGTCTCCGGTATTCTCGAAACGCCGCCCGTGACCACCGACCTTCGGTTCGATTTCCTCCGCCTGATCTCGCCGCAAAGGATCGATCGGATGGGGACCGACTGGCGGGACTACAATAATGGCGACGTGCACACCTTCCTGTCTCTGACGATGCCGCAGGCTCGCCAACTCGATGCCGGCTTAGATCATTTCGTGGATATCAAAGCTGACCGGCAGATGCGGGTCGTTCCGGCCCACACCGTTCTGCGGTTGCGCGCCCATTCCCTGAAATCGATTCACCTCGAAGGCTCGAAAGCGTCGATCGTGGCGCTCGGCCTGATCGGGATCGCCACCTTCCTGATCGCGGCGATCAACTACATCAACCTGTCGACCGCCCGCGCCGGCATGCGCGCCAGGGAGGTCGCGGTGCGCAAGAGCTTGGGGGCGAGCCGGAGCGCCTTGCGGGGACAGTTTCTCGGCGAGTCTCTTCTGACCGCGCTGTTCGCCGCGTTGATCGCTCTCAGCCTGGTCGAAGTGAGTCTGCCCTTGATCAATCATTATAGTGGTCTGGCTCTTTCGCTCGATTATCGTCGCGACGCCACCAGCTTCGGCCTGTTGTTCGCGTTCGTGCTTGGACTTGGCTTTCTGACTGGGCTCTATCCGGCTTTCCTGCTGTCGAGCTTTCAGCCTGCCGCCGTCCTGTCCTCGGCAAGAATGCCGGCGGGCGGAAGAGGCGCGGGTCGATTGCGCGAAGCTCTGGTCGTGCTGCAATTCAGCGCGGTGATCATCTTCTTCATCGTTGGGGTCGGGGTGGTTTCGCAGATCCATCATCTGGAATCGGCGAATGTGGGATTTCGCCGCGACGGTCTGCTGCTGACCGATTCGACGACGGACCGCGCGATGACCTCCGCCGAGAAAGGCGCCTTTTGGGCCGTGTTGCGGGGAATGCCCGGTGTCGTCGGCGTGGCCGGATCGGATATTGCTCCAGGGGATTCCGATATGGCTTCCGACCAGACGGCCATCGAAGGGGCGGACTCTAAGGGTTTCTGGATCGGCGATGCGGTGGTCAGCGCCGATTTCTTTTCGCTCTATGACGCGAAATTGCTAGCCGGCCGCTATTTCGATTTGTCTCACGCCGAGGACGAATTCGTCGGAACTACACGGATGACCAACGTCATCCTCAATGAAAGCGCCGTCAACGCCTTGGGGCTCTCCGACCCGGAAGCGGCGGTCGACAAGATCATTTACATTGGCATTCCGGACAACAGGCGGCGGATCATCGGCGTCATCGGCAACAGCCGGTTCAGCTCGCCGAAGCAGAAGATTCAGCCAACGGTGTTCTATTTCATGCCCGTCCCGGGGCATACCTTCACCAGCATTCGCTATGCGGGTGTCGACGAAGCGATCCTGCGTACCAGGATCACCACGGCATGGCGGGACATCGCACCCGAGATTCCGTTCGAGATCGACGCGGCGACCGACAGTCTGGACAAATATTACAAGCCGGATCGCGACCGCAGCCATCTGTTCACCATGGGCGCGGCGGTCGCGGCGCTGATCAGCTGCATCGGCCTCTATGGATTGGCGGCCTTCAGTACGTCGCAGCGGGTGCGCGAAATCGGGCTGCGCAAGGTTCTGGGAGCCTCCCGCGGCGCCGTGGTCGGCTTGCTGATCGGGCAATTCCTGCGGCCGGTCGTGGTGGCCAGTCTGATCGCGGCGCCTGTCGGCTATGTCGTCCTGAGGGCTTGGCTGATCCAATTCGATGACCGCATCGCGATCACGCCGGCGTCGTTTCTGTTATCGACGGGTGTGGCCCTGACGGTGGCGGTCGCGACCGTTGGAATGCTGGCCTGGAACGCTGCAGGCACTGAACCGGGGCGCGCGCTGAGGCAAGAATAGGCTAGGTCAAAAGCAGCACGGGGTCACCCCGCTTCGCCAGCAGCGCGACCGCTTTCTTGTCGAGCGACACGAAGGTTTCGCCGCCGAGCCAAGTGCCTTCATAAGCGATGATTCCATCGGCAAAATCGCCGCCCGCCTCCAGCAGCGCTAGTCCGGCTTCGACGGCAGGCCGGTTCAGCACGACATTGCCGGTGTCGAGCAGTGCGCGGATCGTCGCCGCCACTTCCTCGATCGCCAGCTTGGCCCCTTGCCGAAGTATCCAGACCAGTTCACACAAGCAGGGCAGCGATATCGCGATCAATGTCGCGTCCTTGAGAAGCTTTCGAGCGGCGTGGCACTGGGCGGGATCATCCTGCAGGATGGCCCGCGCAAGCACGTTCGTATCGACCGAAACCTTCATTCCTTGTCGCGCTCGCCGGCCCAGCCAGCCGCCGCGATCTCATTCATTTCCTCGATCGTCAGCGGCTTTTCCATCTTCACCTTGCCGTCGAGGACGTGAAAAAAACTGTCGATCGTGCCGGTCGGACGTGCCGCGCGTATCCGCAACTCACCACCGGGCAGCTTTTCAAAATCGATCCGTTCCCCCGGTTTGATGCCGAGGTGGTGCAGCAAATCCCGCTTGAGCGTGACTTGGCCTTTCACCGTGACCGCGAGTGACGCCATCGCAACCTCCCGTAGAGGGTTTGTTCACCATGAATGATAATGTAAATTTTCATTACCATCAATGCTGGATCGGCCTCACTCTATCGGCCATATCGCCGGCAAGCGCGTTGCTCCAGTCCGAAGCTTCCGCTTCACCGTGTCCGAAAATGAACAGTTTCGCCCCGCGCATGATCGGGGGGAATTCCGAAAAGTGGAGAAAGATCAAACAAAATCAAGCGATTGGCCTTGAGGCGGGCGGGCGCCTTATACTGGAGCCATCGCAATGCGCTGGGGGCCGGTGATGCTGGGTAATGTCTTTTTGACCTTTTACAGAGTGACCACCCGGCATCCTCTCTATGCCGCGCTCGATCTGTTGGGGTTGAGTTTCGGCGTGGCGGTGTTCATTACGCTGAGCCTCTATGTCCGCTTTGAAACCAGCTTCGAAAACTGGCTGCCGCACGCCGATCAGATCTATGAGGCGCGAACTCGCTACACCATGCCGGGCAAGCCGACGCGGACCATGGAGACCAGCACGGCTCAGCTGGCGGATGCGTTGAAGGTCGATTATCCGGATATGACCAGTGTCCGCATTCACGAAACCGAGGCCGATATCCGCAAGGGAGAAGCGGCTCGCCGCGAGCGGGAGACGATAGTCGATGCCGATTTCTTCAAGCTGATCGATCTACCGTTCGCCGCTGGCGACAAAGCGACGGCCCTGGCGCCTGGACGGGTGTTGCTTAGCCAGGCCATGGCCCGCAAATATCTGGCCCATGGCGAAGGGGCGGGCGCGACGATCCGTCTCAGCGATAGCGAAGGCGATGCCTCCTATGTCGTTTCCGCCATTCTCGCCGACCTGCCGCGCAATACCGACTCCCACTTCGACATCGTCCGCCTGATGACGCCCAGCTTCATCGCCGCACAGAACGGATGGGACAAGTGGGGGCGGTTGCCGGTGGGGACCTATCTGCGCATCGGCGACAGGAAACAAGCCGGCCGGCTGGATGCCGCATTCGACGAGTTTGTCGATCGCCATGTGGGGACCCAGGATAACGGGCAACCGATGCATTCCTTGTTCACGTACCGGCTTACGCCGCTGCGCTCGGCCCATCTGAGTGATCCGCGCAGCCGTGGTGCGGTGGTTACGCTTGGGCTGGTGGCGCTAGCGTCGCTGGTGATGGCGGCCATAAATCACGTCAATCTCGCGACCGGACTGGCAGGTCTACGGGCTCGCGAAGTCGCCGTACGCCGCACGCTCGGCGGAACCCGCGGTTCGCTGGCGCGGCAATTCCTCCTGGAAGCCATGCTGACCTCGTTGCTGGCCTGGGTCGGTGGCCTGTCTCTGGTCGAACTGGGCTTGCCGCTCCTCAATAAAGTGGCTGGTTTGTCGCTGTCGTTGGGATATGCGGCGGACGGGACGTTTTTCGCCAGCATGATGGCGGCGGTGCTGCTGCTCGGGCTGCTGTCGGGCCTTTATCCGGCCTTTGTGCTGTCACGCTTTAGGCCGGCCCAGGTGCTGGCTTCGACGCGCTCGCCGTCGGGCGGGCGGTTCGGCTCTTGGCTGCGCGAAGTGCTTGTGATGCTGCAATTCGCCGGGGTGGCGGTCTTTTTTACGCTGACCTGGGGTTTCTTCGCCCAGATCGCCCATCTGAAGGCTGCCGATCTCGGTTTCCGGCGCGACGGGCTGCTGGTGACGGAATCGACGCGCGATCCCGCCATGACGCCGGCCTTGCTGCGCCAGGTCTGGGCGGCCGCGCGGCAGATGCCCGGGGTCGTCGCGGTCGGTTCGGCCGACAGTTGGCCCGGGGCCGAGGGGGCCCATAGTCATGTGGTGGTCGCCGTTGCCGGACGAGCCTTGGAAGAGGTGTCGGGTTGGCGGGTCGCGATCGATGCGGATTTTTTCGCCGCCTATGGCGCTTCGTTGCTCGCCGGTCGGGTCCTGGATCCCGCCGCGGCCGCGGAAGGGGAGCCGTCCGCCGGCGTGCCGCGCCATGTCGTGCTGAACGCCAGGATGGCGCGGGCGCTCGGCTTCGCCAGCCCGCAAGAGGCGGTTGGCCAGAGGTTGGAGATGTATGGCGAGGCGCTCGAAATCGTCGGCGTTGTCGGTGACCTTCGCTTCGGCTCCCCGAAGATCGAGCAGGAGGGAATTTATTACTATGCCGCGACCGCCAAGACGACCAGTCGCCCTGCCATGGCGGTCCGGTTCGAGGGCGTCGCCGAACCGGAGATGCGGGAGCGTCTGGCCGAGGCCTGGCGGTCGGTGGCGCCCGACATTCCCTTCGAGATTAGTTCGGCCGAGGACAATCTCGATAAATATTACGCGCCCGACCGCGTCCGTTCGCGCTTGATCGGCATCGCCGCGGCAGGGGCCGCGTTGATCGGCGCCCTCGGCCTCTACGGCATGGCGGCGTTCGGCGCGTCGCGGCGCATGCTGGAACTGGCGATCCGCAAGGTGCTGGGCGCGACGCGCGGCACCGTGGTGAAACTGCTCGTGGCGCGCTTCCTGCGTCCGGTGCTGCTGGCCAATCTGCTCGCGGCGCCGATCGCCTATTGGGTGCTGGCGCAATGGCTGGTGCAGTTCGAGGACCGCATCGCGATTACCCCGACGCCTTTCCTCGCGGCCGGCGGCGCGGTGCTGGCGATAGCGGTCGCGACGGTCGCGGCCTTGTCCTTCACGGCAGCCTCGCGGGAGCCGGCGCGCATCCTCCGTCGCGAATGACGCTGGCGCTCGATGACGGATTTGTTATCGTCGCAAGAGGGAAGCGGGGATAGCAAAATCATGTCGTTCAGCGAGGATTCCGTCCGTCTGAATCGCGAGGCCATGCGGGCCATGGCGGCGCGCCGCCTGACCGAGGCGGAAGGACTTCTGTCACAAGCCTTACAGTTCGATTCCCGCTCGCTGCCGGTCTGGATGAATCTGGCGGCGATCAAGCGGGCCCAGGGCGACCTGGCCGGGGCGATGACGGCCATCGATGAGGCGCGCCAGATCGACCCGCTCTATTTTCCGGCCCTGCTGATGCGCGGATCGCTTTATGAGGCGATGGGCAAGCCTCGGCATGCCGCCTACGCCTATATCGTCGCCTTGACCCAGATGCTGCCGGAAGACCTGACGGATGCCGCCACCGAGCGGGCGGTGGCTCATGCCCGCGAGGCGGTGGCGAAACATCGCGACGAGATGGAGGCCTATCTGCGCGGCGAAGTCGCGCTGGAGCCGGCGAGGGGCGGGGATAGCGCGGCGGCCCGGCGGATGACGGCCTTCCTGGGCCATGTCACCGGCAAGCGGCATCTCTACCAGCCGGCCCCGTCCAATTTTTATTATCCCGGCCTGGCGGCCAGGGAGTTCTTCGAGCGCGAGGATTTCCCCGGGATCGCGGGGCTGGAGGCGGCGACCGCCGACATGCAGGTCGAATTGGCCGGAATTTTCGCCGACGAGGCGGCCAGCGCCGACATCGTGCCCTATGCGCAGTTGCCCGATACCGAGCCGTTGGAGCAATGGGCGGACCTCAACAATTCGCTGAGCTGGTCGGCCTATCATTTCGCCCAGCATGGCGATCTGGTCGCCGATCACCGGCGGAAATGCCCCAAGACCGCGGCGCTGCTCGACGGGCTGGGGCAGCCGCGGGTGCTGCATCGGTCGCCGACGGCTCTGTTCTCGATCCTGCGCCCCAAGACGCATATCCCGCCGCACAGCGGTTTCTCCAACTTCCGCGTGATCTGTCATCTGCCGCTGGTGGTGCCGCCCGACTGCCATTTCCGTGTCGGCAACGAGATGCGGCAATGGCGCATCGGCGAGACCCTGATTTTCGACGATACGATCGAGCACGAGGCCTGGAACAACAGCGACCATATCCGCAGTGTGCTGATCTTCGATATGTGGCATCCGGACCTGCACGAAGAGGAGCGGGACTTCATCAGCCGGACGATCGCCGCGCGCGATCGTTTCAATGAGTCTGCTTAGTGGTCCCTGCCGTCGAACGGGATCCTCAGCGGCCTGGATTCCCGGCACGGCGCCGATCGATGCTGAAGTGAGATTCCGGCCGCAAAATACTCTAATTTTCCCCTCGCTCACGCCCTCGGATTTGCTACTCTCCAGCCCATGACACAGAAAAGTAACGCAGCCCAGCCGAGCCGCCAGGATGTGCAAGCCCTAGTCTCGGCCGCGATTTCCGCCCACCGTACCGGCAATGTCGCCCTGGCCGAGCAGTTGTTCGATCAGGCGCTGGAATACGACCCCAACAATGCCGACGCGCTGCAGCTGATGGGCCTGATCGCCAAGGGCAAGGGCGATCCGAAAGCGGCCGAGGCCTGGATGCGCAAATCGCTGGCCGCCGACGACGGGCAGGCCCATGTGCATTACAATCTCGGCAATCTGCTGAAGGCGCGCCAGGCGCTGGAGGAGGCCTCGAGCCACTACCGGCGGGCGGCGGAGCTCAAGCCGGATTATGTCGACGCGCTGGTGCAGCTGGGCGAGATGCTGATGGCGCTGGGGCGCTGGCCGGAAGCGGAGAAGCCGCTGAGGAAAGCGTTCGTCGCGGCGCCGGACACTGTCGGCGCCGTCACCGCCTGGGCGGATTGGCACACTTACAAAGGCGACAATGCCGGCGCCGAGCGCATTCTGCGCGCCGCTCTCGCCAAGCAGCCGGGCAATCCCTTCTTCGCCAACAATCTCGGCATGCTGCTGAGCGCCCACATGCGTTACGAGGAGGCGCTGCCCTTCCTGGCCGGGTTGATCGATACCCTGCGCGACCGGCCGGAAGTGTTCCTCAACATCGCCAACACGCTGGTCGGACTGGGGCGTCTGGGCGAGGCGGCCAATCATTACCTCAAGGCGATCAACCTCAATCCGCGCAGCAATTTCGCCCATGAGAACCTCAACAACGTGTTGTGGCAGATGGGGCGCGGCGCTGATGTCGGCAAATCCTACGCATTCGCCCGCCAGGCCATTCCCAATGATCCCGACATTCACGAGATGGCGGCCGAGGGGCTGATGCAGTTCACGCGCTACGAGGAGGCCGAGGCCGATCTGGCCGCCGCCGCCCGTCTGCGCCCTAATACGGCGGGGCAATATCGTCTGTGGACCGCGCTGCGTCTCGGCCAGGAGCGCCCCGAAGAGGCGATGAGCCTGGCCAAGGCCGGATTGCAGCATATGCCGGAGGAGCGCGATCTGCTGCGCAAGCTGGCGGAGGCGGCATTGCTCGCGAACCAGCCGGCCGAAGCCTTCGACGCGGCGCGCCGGATCGCCGCCCTCGATCCGTTCGATCAGCATGCCGCGGCCTATACCGCGACGGCTCTGCGCCTGATGGGGCGGAGCAGCGAGGCGCATCAGCTCTATGATTACGAGCGCCTCGTGCATCAGGTCGAATTGCCGGCGCCGGCCGGCCATGCCGATCTCGGCGCCTATCACCAGGCGCTGGCCGACGCGCTGGATACGCTGCACCACGCCCAGCACGAGCCGATCTATCAGACCCTGCGCAACGGCACGCAAACACATGAAGGGCTGTTCACCCGTCCCGGCGTGGACCGCACCGTGGTCGAGTTGGGCGCAGCGGTGATGGCCGCGGCCGAGCGCTTCATCGCCGGGCTGCCCGATATGCCCGGCCATCCCTTCGTCGGCCGCAAGGGCTCGAAGATGGAATGGTCCGGTTCCTGGTCGGTGCGCCTGCGCGGCGGCGGCTTCCATACCGACCATATCCATCCCAAGGGGTGGATCAGCGGCGTCTATTACGTCGACATGCCCGATTGCCTGATCGACGAAGAGGCCAAGCCCGGCTGGATCAAGTTCGGCGAATATAGCCGTCCGATCGGCCCGTCGCTGCCCTGGGAAAAAGCCGTGCGGCCGCGTCCCGGCCTGTTGGTGCTGTTCCCCAGCTATATGTGGCACGGCACCCTGCCGACCACCGGCGATCAGCAGCGCCTGACCGTCGCCTTCGACATCGCGCCCGCCAGCGCTTCCTGACCTTCGTCGCCGAGAGAGTTTCATGACCGATCTTTATGTCGCCAACCGGACGCGTTCGAGCCGGATCGCCCAGTGGATGAGCGAGGCCATCGGCCATTTCCAGGCCAACCGCCTGCAGGAGGCCGACGCGCTGTGCCGCCGCATGGCCGAGACCGAGCCGGGCGAGTCCGAGATCTTCAATCTGTGGGCCGCCGTGTTGCTGCAGGGCGGCCATCCGGACGCCGCCACCCAGCTGCTGGCGCGCGCCATCGAGCTCAATGGCGGGATCCGCGAATATCATCACAATCTCGGCAATGTGCTGCGCGACATGGGCCGCTTCGAGGAAGCCGCCGGCGCTTTCCAGAACGCCCTGCGCATCGCGCCACAGGCGGTCGACAGCTGCTTCGAGCTGGGTCTGACCCTGCTCGATCTCGACCGTCCGCTCGATGCGGCGCCTGTCTTCAAGGCGGCCGTCGTTTTTGCGCCGAACGTCACGGACGGCCATTTCCGCCTCGGCTTCTGCCAGCTGCGGACCGGCGCCAACCGGGCCGCCATCGACGCCTTCCGGAACGCCTTGCGGTGCCAGCCGGACCTCTCGGATGCCCATACCAATCTCGCCATCATGCTGCGCCAAGAGGGCGATCTCGATGCCGCTCTGCAAAGCTACAGGCACTCGGTGGTGCTGCGCCCAGACGATCCGTTCATCATGTCCAATCTGGGCGACGCGCTGAAGGAGGTCGACCAGCACGAGGCGTTGACCGCCACCCTCGAGCGCACCGTGCGATTGGCTCCCCATGATGCCGAGTTCCACTACAGCCTTGCCATGGGCGGCACCTACGGCCGGGACGATTGGCGTTTGCAGGCGTTGGAAACGCTGGCCGAGACGCTGCCGGCGCAGGACCGCAATGGGCAGATCCATGTGCATTTCGCCCTGGCCAAGGCGTATGAGGATATCGGTGAACCCGACGCCTCATTCCGTCACCAGGAAGCCGGAAACGCGCTGAAACGCGGGGATATCAAGTATGACGAAGGGGTTTTCCTGCGCGGCGTGCGGCGAATCAAGGACGCCTTCACGCCGGATCTCGTGGCGCGGTTGGGCGGCACGGGGGACTCGTCACCAGCCCCCATCTTCATCGTCGGGATGCCGCGCTCGGGCAGCACCCTGATCGAGCAGATCCTGGCCAGCCATCCCAAGACCTTCGGCGCCGGCGAGCGGCCCGATCTGCCTTTGCTGGCGCGCGGGCTGGGGCCGGATGGCGGGCCCTATTTCCCGGAATTCGTCGCCTCGATGAGTAGGGACGACATGCGGGCGCTGGGGGCGTCCTATGTGAAGGGCCTGCGCGCTCTCGCCCCGTCCGCCGACCGCGTCGTCGACAAGCTGCTGGAGAATTTCCGCCTGATCGGATTGATCCATTGCGCCTTGCCCGGTGCCCGCATCGTCCATGCGCGCCGCGACGCCGTCGACACCTGCCTGTCGATCTATTCCAAACTCTTCACCGCCGACATTCCCTATTCCTACCAGCTCGAGGAGTTGGGCCGATATTGGCGCGCCTATGACGAACTGATGGCGCATTGGCGCGCCGTGCTGCCCGCCGGCGCTTTCTACGATCTCGACTATGAGAAGCTCGTCGCCGACCAGGAGGGCGAGACGCGCAAGCTGTTGGACTTCTGTGGTCTCGACTGGGATGACGCGGTTTTGCAGTTCCATAAGACCAAGCGCGTCGTGCGCACCGCCAGTGCGCAGCAGGTCAAGAAGCCGCTCTATTCCAGCTCGGTCGGCCGCTGGCGCCCCAGCCCCAAGGAGTTGAAGCCCTTGATGTCCGGACTGGCGGGAAATTAGGTGACGAGCCGTCGGGGTGCGGGCGGCGGTCCGGCGGTTGACGAACTCTTCGCCCAGGCGGTCGCCCGCCACGAAGCGGGCGCGGTAGCCGAGGCGGAAAAGCTCTACCGAGCGGTTTTGCAGCGCGACAGCGGCCATCTGGGAGCGCGCTGCAATATCGCCTATGCGCTGCATCATCTCGGCAATCTCGAGGCGGCCGCCAGAGCCTATCTCTGGCTGGTCTCGCGCGGCGTGCAGTCGCCGGAAATCCAGAACGGCCTGGGCATGGCGCTGCAAGAGCTCGGTAGACCGGCAGAGGCGCGCGCGGCTTTCCGGCGCGGTCTCGTCTGCCATCCGGAAAGTCCCCATCTTCTCAACAGCCTCGGCATCGCCTTGCGGTCCGATGATCATCGTCTGGACGAGGCGATCAGCGCTTATCGCCGGGCGGTGTCCGTCGATTCGGCGCATGGGCTGGCGCATCTCAATCTCGGCAATGCTTACAGAGAGCAGGGCGAGCTCGCCCTGTCGATCGGCTGTTACCGGCAATGCCTGTCGTTGAGGCCCGATTTCGGCGCGGCGCATCACAATCTGGCCATGGCGCTGCTGTCCAAGGGCGATTTCGCGGCGGGGTGGGAGGAATTCGAATGGCGCCGGACCGATGTCCGCCGGATGGGGCAAAGCCGCGATTTGGCCGGGCCGGAATGGCGGGGCGAGCCGATTGAAGGCGGAAAGCTTCTTCTTTATGCCGAGGAGGGATTAGGCACGACCATCCAGTTCGCGCGGTACGCGCCCCTGGCGGCGGCCCGCGGTCTGGAGGTGACGCTTGAGGTGCAGGAGCCTTTGGCTGGACTCGTATCGAGTCTGCCCGGCGTGCGGACGATCGCGGCGGGGCAAGTCGTCCCGTCTTATGACGCCCATTGCTCGCTGCTCAGCCTGCCGCGGCTTTTCAAGACCGATCTCCAGACGATTCCCGCGTCGACGCCCTATCTGTCCGCCGATCCGGCCCGGATCGCGGCGTGGCGCGAAAAAAAAATGGCGGATCGCCAGGGCCTCACGGTCGGGATCGCCTGGCGGGGAAATCCCCATCATATGCGCGACCGCAAACGATCGCTCAGCCTCGCCTGGTTTCTCGACCGGCTCGACAGGCCTGGCATCGATGTCGTCAGTCTTCAGAAGGATTTCACCCGTGCGGAATTTCCGTCCTCGCGCGAAAGGACCCGCTTTCTCGATGCCGGCCGCGATCTGACGGATTTCGCCGAGACGGCGGCGCTCGTCGCCACTCTCGATCTGGTGATCTCGGTCGATACCGCGGTCTGCCACCTGGCCGGAGCGCTGGGAGTTCCCGTGTGGACCCTGCTCGACCACGCGCCGGATTGGCGCTGGCTGCTCGACCGGTCCGATACGCCCTGGTATCCGGCGATGCGGCTGTTTCGCCAGTCGAAGCCCGGAGACTGGGACGGGGTGGCCGAGCAGGTCGCGAAGGAATTGGCGGGGTTCAACCCTCGGCGTTGAAAGCGTCCATCGCGGAAAGCGAACGGCGGATATAGTCACGCTCGTCCGCGCTGAGATAGGGATGCCAGATGTCGAAGATGAAGACGGCGCGGCGTTCGTCGCTGTCGTTCCAGGCTTCATGTTCGATGGTGTCGTCGAACACCATGGCTTCGCCCATCTTCCATTCGCGAATCGTGCTGCCGACGCGGAAACGGCAATTTCCCGGCAGAATCAGCGGCACATGGCAGAGCAGACGGAAATTGGCGACGCCATTGTGGCCGGGAATATGGGTGTGCGGTTCGAGGATCGAAAAGAGGGATGCCGGACAGCGATGCTCGATGTCGGGCTGCGGCATGCGGTCCAGCAGCGCCGCGGTCTTGGGACAGCGATCGCGGTGCTCGGTGAAATGCTTGCCGTAAATGGAGAAATGATAGGCTGACCACTTCAGCGACTTGTTGAGCTCGGTCCATTGCTCGAGCGGCTCGGTGTCCGAGCGCTGCATATAGGGCTCCAGCTCGGCCGCGGCGACGTCGTCATTGAGCACCGCCGTCAGTTCGGCGCGGAGGTCCCCGGTCGCGGCCTCCACCTCGGGAAGCCAGGGGAACTCCTCGCGGTCGTAGAATTCGATCGAAGGCAGTCCGGGATAGAAGTAGTGGGTCGGCTCGGAGCGGTAGCGCGTCCGCTTGCCGAGCAGATGGTCGGTGAACCCGCTCATGCGCCGCCCCTCGGCGCTCGACAGGCCTTCCGGTCGGCCGGCCTGGCGAACCAGGTAATCTTCCATTTCGGCGAAATGCCGGCTGCGGAAGTCGCGGGCATGCGCGGCGGCGCGCCGGCTGCTCTCGTCCAGATGCTCTTCGTCGGGAAGCTGAGACAAGGCATGGCCATAGGCGGTCGCCGCGGTGCGCCGGTGCCCGATATTTTCCAACAGGGAGGCTCGCATCATCAGCGAGCGGAAGGCCAGCGGTTCGATCTTCAGCGCGTCGTCGACCGTTGCCAGGGCGCCGGTCAGATCGCCCTCCATCCGCTGCGCGGTCGCGAGATTCAGTCGGGCGGGCAGCAGCATCGGGTCGAGGTCGAGCGCCCTCTTCAACATCTGCCGGGCGTCGGCCGGCCGGCGGTTGGCGATGGCCTGCAGGGCCTGGCTGTTGAGGCGGAGCGCGTCTTGCGCGGCGGGCGAGGGCGGTTGGGACGGGGACGACATGGCTGGTCCATCTTACGCGAAACCGGAATCTTCGCCATCGAAAGCAGGGAAGCAGCGCGTGTCGGCGTGGGATCCGTATCGGGCAAAAAAAGGGGCGGACCCGAAGGCCCGCCCCGAAGAGAGCACTATGACGAGAGTATTACCACTTCGCCGAGAAGCTCATATAGAGCACACGGCCCATCACGTCATACATCGTGAAGGTGTTGCCGTTCTCGCCGATGAAGCCGCCAGAGACAGCGTAATCGGCGTTCAGGACCGGCGGATCCTTGTCGAACAGATTGTTGACGCCGGCGCGCAAGGTGTACTTGTCCCACAGCTTGTAGCTGGCCGACAGATCAATGTAGTTGTACTGGTTGATCGTATTGTCCAGGCCGTTGGCGTTGTACGAGCCGTTGACCAAGGCATTGCCATAGGCCGGGTTGCTCGGGTCGGCGGCGTCGAGCTTGGAACCGCCGATGTAGCGCCAATTGACCGAGAAGTCGGCGTTCCACGGAGTGTTCCAGGTCACACGGGCCTGGTGACGCCAATTGGGAAGCGGATTGCCGCAGGTGGCGCCATAGAGACCCAGGCAATGAACGGTCCGGATGGAGTCCAGAGTCTGAGTGTTTTCCATCATGTTGTAGGTGCCGGTCAGATGGAACTGCAGACTGCCGTAATCGTCCGAGATGCCAAGGCCCAGATCGGAGATCTTCCGGAGGTATTCCAGGTCGACATCGAGACCGGTGTTGTGGATCGAATCGAGGTTGACGTTGGTTTCCGTGACTTTGCCGTTGCCCACCAAGGCGCCGGAGACCGGGTCGCGCTGGATGAACTGGCAGTAGTAGCTCGTGCCGGCGTAGCAGCCATTGACGATCTCGGAACCGGACAGGGTGCCGATGAAGTTCGCCACCTTGATGTCCCAATAGTCGATCGAGGCGTTGAAGCCGGGCAGGAAGGTCGGGGTGATGTTGACGCCCCAGGTCCAGGTGTCGGCCTCTTCAGGCTTCAGGGCGGTGTTGCCGCCGGTGTAGTTGTTGCACTGGTTGGCCGAGCACTGCAGGAGACCGTTCTGATACTGCGCGGCGGTGACGCCCGCCTTGCCCAGGGCCGGATTGGTGCAAGTGGCCTGCGACAGGGTCGGAGCCGCGCCGTTGAGCGGGGCGCAGGGGTCGTTGTAGCCGCTGTCATTGCCGTAGACGTCGGCCTGGAACAGTTCGTATACGTTCGGCGCGCGCGCCGCACGGTTGTACCCGCCGCGGAAGCGGAAGTCGTCCATCGGCTGATAGTCGGCGTTGATCTTGTAGGTGTTGGTCGAGAAGTCGCTCGACGAATTGTCGACCGTGTAGTCCGAGTGACGAAACGCCAGGTTCAGGTCCAGGGACTGAGCGAAGGGCTTGTCCTGGAGGATCGGAGCGCGGATTTCGCCGTACTCTTCCGTCACCATCTCGCCGCCGCTGATCGGCAGAACCTTGCCCGAGCCGCCCAGCACGTAGCCGTCCTGGAAGTTGGCGTCGGGGCTCAGCGACAGAGTGGTATGGCGATATTCGACGCCGGCCGCGACAGCCACCGGGCTGGACGCGAACGGGCTCTTGCCGCCATAGGGGCCGAGATCGCCGGTGACGTTGATCTGGGCATCGTCTTCCTTGGTGCCGCCGGTTTCCAGCTCGGTGCCGGTCACACCCGCCTGCTGGGCCAGCGTGTCGCCGCCATACTGGAAGATGTTCAGCGTGCCGTTCTGGATGGCGGTGTCGACCGCCGGCAGCAGCGCCCAGTTCGCGTTGGTCTGGTTGTATTGAGACTGCCAATGCGAGGCCGAGACGTCATAGGTCCAGTTGCCGTCGATGTCGCCGCGCACGCCGGCCACCGCACGGTAATCGTCGTGAACGATGGTATCCTGGCGCGGCAGGGTGAAGCGCAACGACGGGAAGGTGATGGTGGCGGTGGAGACACCGGGATTGGAGCAGCCCAGCGCGGTGTATTGCGAGGGAATGGTGCCATTGGCGGAATGGCCGATATAGGGGTTGGAGCAGGGGATGGCCAGGGTGGTCTGCACGCCCGGCACACCGTCGAGGAATAGGCCGCCGGCGCCGTCCTGCTGCTGCGAGCTGTCGTTCATGTACATCATTTCGGCGTACAGATCGGCATGCTCGTTGATTTCGTAGTGACCGAACGCGCCCAGGGCGGCGCGGTCGTCCTGGCGCTGCAGGTACGAGGTCGCGGAGAAGTTGAACAGCATCGAGTTCGCGAAAGGCGCGAAGGTCGCGGTGCCGTTCGGATTGTTGGCCAGGTTGCCGTAGGTTCCATTGGTCAGGCCGGTGCCGCTGCCCAGCTGGAACTTGCCGTAGGGCGTGGTCGAGGAGCCGGCGCAAACATGCGTGGCCTTGCCGTTGGTGTTGGTGGTCGGATAGATCGGGCAGGCCGACCAGTCACGCGCCGACGACTGCACCGGAGTGGTGGAGCGATAATCGGCATACATGGTGACGTTGCCCTTGCCGTCGGGCGAGTTGGAGCCGACCATGCCGAACGTCTCGCGGATGAAGCCGTCGAAATCGCTCTTGGGCGGGTTGGGAATGTTCTGGCCGGGGGCCAGGGCCGCCGTGTTGGCGAAAGCCTGCTTGGCGGTGGCGTTGTTGTTGCTGTGCTGGTCAGCCGAATAGCTGAAGTCCAGTTCGGCGCCCTGGAAATCACGGATCAGGTGGAAGTTCACCACGCCGGCGACGGCATCGGAACCGTACACGGCGGCGGCGCCGCCGGTCAGCACTTCGACGCTCTTGATCAGGGGGGTCGGGAGGAAGTTCAGATCGGCGGCGGCGCCGCAGACGCTGGACGGATCGCCGGGGCCGATACGGCGGCCGTCGATGAGGACCAGATTACGGGTCGAGCCCAGGCCGCGCAGATTGACGCTGGCGGTGGTCGAACCGAGCAGGGAGCTCTGCTGGGCGGTGAAGTCGGCGGTGACGGAAGGCAGGTTGTTCAGCAGCTGCTCGACCGCCTGAACGTTGGCCTGCTTAATTTCTTCCTGCGTGACCGACTGCGTCGGGCTGTCGGCGGTCAGGTTCGGCGCCTTAATGCGCGAACCGGTAATGGTGACTTCCTGCACATCCTGCTGCGCTTGAGCCTGCGCGAAACCCGGCGCGACCATCGCCAGAGTGACGGCAGACAACGCCACACCCTTCAACGCACGTGCTCGAACAGACGAGCTGTGCGCTTCCCCAATGAAATTAGTCATAGTGACTCCCCTAGAAAGTCCGTTGATGCCAGAAACGTCACAAGCCCCCCAACCTAGGCC
>Ga0302314_10004920_pt1 | contig 24460 bp, 13 predicted proteins | sample III_Palsa_N2_3_FD_200533 | JGI IMG/M metagenome (GOLD analysis project Ga0302314, IMG submission 200533) | Peat permafrost microbial communities from Stordalen Mire near Abisko, Sweden - III_Palsa_N2_3 | ecosystem: Environmental > Terrestrial > Soil > Palsa > Peat permafrost | place: Sweden... | reverse complement strand
ACGCTGTTCCTGGGCTGTGCCATCGGCGCGCTGTTCGGCGGCGTGGTACACGCGGTGCTTCCGCACGTGACGTCGGTACCGGCGGCCTATGCGCTGGTCGGCATGGGGGGGTTCCTCGCGGCGACCACGCACGCGCCCCTGACCTCCATCCTGATGCTCTTCGAGATGACCCAGGACTACGACATGATCCTGCCGCTGATGCTTGCCTGCGTGACCGCCCATTACACGGCCAAGGTCTATCGCCGTGGCGAGTCGATCTATCACGCGGCGCTGACGGGCGGGCCTGCCGGAGATGGCTGGCAGTTGAATACCGTCGCGGCGCTCATCAAACCGGCGCCGGCCGTGTTCGCACGCTCGATGACGCTCAAGGAGATGTTCGAGAACCTGCCGCGCCGGCCGCTGGAGCGGGCGTACGTCACCGACGGGGATGAGCTCATCGGCTGGCTCGACCTGCGCGGGCTTCTGGCGCAGATGCGCAAGGGCAACGTCGATACCGCGGCGACGCTCGCCACCGTGACGCAACCGGCGACGCAGGTCCTGACCGATGATCTGTCGCTGGGGGCCGCGCTCGACATCTTCCTGCGCGCCCGCGCCAATTCGCTCCCCGTCATCGGCGGTGAATGGCGCAACAATCTGCTGGGCGAGATCTCTCGCCAGGACGTGCTGCTGGCGATGCAGGACCGGATGGTTCCGGAGCCGGGGGCGGCGACCTAGGCTAGACTTCGAGCGATGACCAGCCCCTACATCGAACGCATCCTCAAAGCGAAAGTCTACGACGTGGCCGTCGAGACCCCCCTCGAGGAGGCTCCGCGCCTCTCACGCCGCCTGGGTAACCAGGTACTGCTGAAGCGTGAGGACCTGCAATCGGTTTTTTCCTTCAAGCTGCGCGGCGCCTACAACAAGATCGCGCATCTGTCGGAGTCGGTGGCACGGCGCGGGGTGATCTGCGCCTCGGCGGGCAACCATGCGCAGGGCGTGGCGCTCGCCGCGCAGCGCCGCGGCGTGCCGGCCACGATCGTCATGCCGCAGACGACGCCGCAGATCAAGGTGCAGGCGGTCATGGATCTCGGCGGCGAGGTCGTGTTGCATGGCGATGATTACGATTCGGCCTTCGAGCGTGCCCAGGAGCTGGTCCGCGAACGCAATCTCGTCTACGTCCACGCCTTCGATGATCCGGATGTCATCGCCGGGCAGGGCACGATCGCGGTGGAGCTGCTGCGCCAGTGCGGCGGCGATGTCGATGCGGTGTTCGTGCCGGTCGGCGGGGGCGGCCTGATCGCAGGTATCGCGGTGTACCTCAAATACCTGTATCCGCGGGTGCGGGTGGTCGGGGTCGAACCGGCCGACTCGAACGCCATGTTCGAATCACTGCAGGCCGGTCGACGGGTGACGCTTGCGCGGGTCGGGCTGTTTGCCGACGGGGTCGCCGTCAGGCGCGTCGGCGAGGAGACCTTCGCGCTCGCGAAGCAGTTCGTGGACGAGGTGGTGCTGGTGAACACCGACGAGATGTGCGCGGCGATCCAGGACATCTTCGAGGACACCCGGACCATCGTCGAACCCTCGGGTGCGCTGGCGGTCGCAGGTATCCGCAAGTGCGTCGCCCGGGATGGCTGGCGCGACAAGCGCCTGATCGCCATCAACAGCGGCGCGAACGTCAATTTCGACCGGCTGCGCCATATCGCGGAGCGCGCCAATCTCGGTGCCGAGCGCGAGGCGCTGCTGGCGGTGGAGATTCCCGAACGGCCGGGCAGCTTCCTGCACTTCTGCGAGGCGCTCGGCGCCCGCAGTGTGACCGAGTTCAACTATCGGTACGACAGCACCGTGCGCGCGCAGATCTTCGCGGCCTTCACCTTGAGCAACGGCAGGGTCGAGAAGGAAGCGGTGATCAGGCACCTGCGCGAATCGGGCTACGCGGTGCACGACATGAGCGACAGCGAACTCGCCAAGCAGCACGTGCGCTACATGGTCGGCGGACACGCCCGCGAGCTCACCGAGGAGGTCATCTACCGGTTCGAGTTTCCGGAGCGCCCGGGCGCGCTGCTGAAGTTCCTGCAGGCGGTCGGCATCCGCTGGAACATCACGATGTTCCACTACCGCAATCACGGTTCGGACAATGGCCGGGTGCTGGCCGGAATCCAGGTGCCGAAAGCCGAGCGCCAGGAGTTCACCGAGCATCTGAACGCGCTGCACTACCCCTATACCGAAGAGACGGCCAACTCGGCCTATAAAATGTTCCTGGGCGGCTGATCAGCCGATGGGCTGATCGAACATCAGCTCACGCACGTAGCGGACCGGCGGGGAACCGAATGCCAGCGCCGCATCGTGATAGCGCTTGAGGTTGAAGGCGCTGCCCCAGCGCTGCCGGGCTTCCTCCCGCAGCGCCAGGTGTTCCTGGAAGCCCACGAAATAGGTCGCAAGCTGGGTCGAGGTCACCTGCACCCGGACCCATTTGGCGGCCGCCTCGCGTTCCTCCTGGAAGGTATCGTGCGTCAGCATGCGCATGGCCTGCTCGCGGGTCATGCCATCGACGTGCACGGCCTGGTCCAGGATGGCATTGGCGGTGGCCCGCAGATCCCATTTCAGATGCACCAGGCGCATCAGCGGATCGCCGTTCATGTAGCCCTGTTCACTCATCAGCTGCTCGCCATACATGGCCCAGCCCTCGATGAACGCGTTCGACTGCATGACGGCGCGGATCGGGGAGCGGTAGCGGTTGGCATGGGCAAGCTGCACGTAGTGGCCCGGCATGGCCTCGTGAATGGCCAGCTCATTGATCGCACGCGTGTTGTATTCGCGCAGGTAGGAGCGCACCTGGGCATCGCTCCAGCTGGCCGGGATCGGCGAGACGGCGAAATAGGTTTTCTGGCCGCGGTCCAGGGGTCCTGGCGCATCGCAGTCGGCCAGCGCGACGCCCTGCTGATAGGCGGGCATGATGATCACCGTGATCGGATCTGGGTACACGGTGACCAGATCCTTCGCCTTCACGAAGGCCGTGGCCTGCGCCAGGGCGTTCCGGGCCGCCGGTACCACATCCTGCCGGGCCGGATGTTCCGCGTAGGCCAGCTCCAGGGCCGCTTCGATGGCGCGCTGCTGCTGCTCCCCGGAGGGAGTCGCCGGCGTCGGCGGTGCGCCGGCCCGCCCCGCCAGCACTTCGCGCGCGATCACGTACATCTGGGCGCGCCGGTCGCTGATCGCGGCCTCGGCGCGTTTGCGGATTTCCTCGCGTGACAGGGAGGAATCGAGTTCGAAGCGCAGCTTCTCGTCGTAGCGCTGCCGGCCGAGACGGAAGTCGCCCTTGGCCTGCGGCAGCAGGGTCTTTTGCAGCCAGGTCTGTTGTTCGGCGACCGCCGCCCGCGCGCCGGCGATCGCAGCGTTGACCTGCGCTCGCTGCTCGGCAGGCAGTTTCGCGACCTCCGGCATGACCACCTGGTCGATGAGATCGGTCAGCCCGGCGTTCTGGGAGATCGCGGTCTGCGCGTGAATCGGTGGCACTTTGGCCGGATCCAGCGCGGCGCGTTCCTGGGCGAACAGGCCCGACCAGGCCTGCAGACGCGCGCTGACGGCCGCCATGCGGACCGGCAGCGGCGCGTACTCGCGCGCCAGCAACGGGTAGACCGCACTGCCAGCCAGGTTGACGTACGTGAGCGGATCCCAGCTCCAGTCCCGGAAGGTCTCGACCTGCCAGATGGTGTAGTCGAGCGCATGGTGCATCAGGTGAGCGTCCACCTGATTGGCCCGTGACAGGTGCGGGCCAGCCACCGCATCGAGGTCCGCCAGCACGTTGCGCGCCTTGGCCACCATCCTGGCCCGGCCTTCCGGGCTCAGATCGTTCATCAGGCCGTCATAGCGGTGCTCGCCCAGCTGCGTCGCGCCCACGGGGTCCAGTGCCAGCACCTCGTTCATGTAGCGCGTCACCACCCGCCCGTAGACCGCGTCCGCGGAAGTTCCGGCGGCGGCCGGCGCCAGGAAGGTCGGGAGCAGGAGGGCTGCGAGGAGCGGCAGATGGACTTTCATGGTCTTCCGGATCAGTGGTTTGGGCCGCCAGAGTAGGGCCCCAAGGCCTTGGATCACTAGCTGTATGAATGTACAGTATCGGTATGAGCCAGTACCTCAAGGGGCGCGGCGCGCTGTCCAATCCGCCGAATCGCTTTTCGGCCACCAAGGTTGCCGATGTCGATGACGGCTGGTCGCTGCAGGAAGTGCCGGACAGCATCGCCACCCACGTGCGGCCCGAGCGCGCACGCACCATCATCACCACCAACCAGTCGCCCGACATCCCCTTCGAGCAGTCCATCAATCCGTACCGTGGATGCGAACATGGTTGTCCTTACTGCTACGCGCGTCCCAGCCACGCCTACATGGACCTGTCACCCGGGCTGGATTTCGAGACGCATCTTTTCTATAAGGCGGATGCGGCCGAGTTGCTGCGCGCGGAGCTGGGCAAGAAGGGCTACGTCTGCAAGCCCATCACGGTGGGCGCGAACACGGACCCCTACCAGCCGCTGGAGAAGCGCCTCAAGGTGACGCGTTCGATCCTGGAAGTACTGCGCGATACCCGCCACCCGGTCACGATCATTACGAAGGGTTCGCTGATCACACGCGATCTGGACCTGCTGGCGGAACTGGCGCGGGACGGTCTGGTCAATGTATTCGTGACCGTGACGACTCTGGAGAACCAGACCAAGCGTTTGCTGGAGCCGCGGGCCGCGGCACCGGCGGCGCGACTGCGGATCATCCGCCAACTGACCGAGTGCGGCGTCAGGGTCGGAGTGTTGGTGGCGCCGGTGATTCCGGCGATCACCGAGCACGAGCTGGAGCAGGTGCTGGCGGCGGCGGCGCAAGCCGGCGCGAAGCAGGCGGGATACGTCATCCTGCGTCTGCCCCACGAACTGAAGATCCTGTTCCGGGAGTGGCTCGAGGAGCACTACCCGGGGCGGGCGGCGCACGTCATGTCCATCATCCATTCCATGCGCGGCGGGCAGGACAACGATCCGCGCTTCGGCAGCCGCATGCGTGGCGAGGGGCCGTTTGCGCAGCTGCTGCGGCAGCGGTTCCAGCTGGCCTGCGCGCGCTACGGGCTCGCCCGAGGCGCTGCGCCGGCGCTGTCGACGGCACTGTTTCGGCCGCCCCCGGCGAACGCCGGACAGCTGGATATGGGTTTCTGAATGGGTAGAATGAATCGATGACGCGTGTGATAGCCGAAGATCTCCGCATCGCTGACCGTTACACGCTTGTCGGGAAACTCGGCAGCGGGGGTCAGGGCGAGGTCTGGCGCGCGCTCGATGAGCCGACCTACGAACACGTCGCGCTCAAGATCCTAGTGCGCAGTTTCTGGCCCGGCGGTGATCCGTGGGAGCTGCTGCAGCGGGAATACCAGGTGGTGCGCGACCTCGACCACCCGCTGATCCTCAGGATGTTCCCCCCTTTCTGCGATGGTGAACTCGCGGTTCTGCCCATGAAGCTTGCGATGGGTGGCGACCTGCGCGATTTGCGCGGGGCGCCGTATCTGGAAATCCTGCCGGTGCTGATCGACCTGGCGCACGCGCTGGAATACGCCCACGCGCACGGTGTGGTCCATCGGGATCTGAAGCCGGCGAACGTGCTGTTCGACGACTCAGGACGGCTGCAGCTGGCGGATTTCGGCGTCGCCGGGCATTCCCAGGAGCGGATCCAGATCGATCAGGCACGCACCGGCTGGTCACCTTCATCGGCGAGTCCCCAGCAGCTGATGGGGCTGCCGCCCGCCGCGGCGGACGATGTATACGGCCTCGGCGCGCTCGCCTTCGAGCTGCTGACGGGCACACCCCCGTACTTTCCGGACTTCGACGTGCGCCGGGTGCTGCACGATCCGGTGCCGGCCATCGTCCCGGTGCATCTGGCGCCGCCGCGCCTGCTGGGCCTGGTGCGCAGCATGCTCGCCAAGAATCCCCGCCACCGGCCGCAATCGATGGCCGGCGTGATCATCGGGCTTACGGCGGCGTTGGATGAAACCCTGACGCGCGAATACCGTGATCTGGGCGCAAACGCCCGGGAGCTGGCAGCGACGCCGACAGTTACACCGGGATGTTAAGCTCCGGCGGGTGGCCGAGACAGGGAAAGTCATCTGGCTGGCGGGAGCCAGTGGCAGGGTAGGGTCGCGGGTGCTCGAGGGGCTGCTGCAGTCACCTGAGTTCGCCCGGGTCATCGCCATCACCCGCCGACCTCTGGGTCGAGAATATCAACGGCTTGCAAACCGAATCGTACCCTTCACTCAACTCGAGACGCAGTTGCGCGGTCATCCGTGCGATGCGGCCATGTGTTGTCTTACCGCCCCGCAGCTCGTCGTCCTCGACTACGCGCGTGCCGCGTTGGCGGCGGGCGCGCGCCGTTTCGTCATGTTGTCCTGCTGTACTGCCGACTCCGCATCGCGTCGCACTGCGGCGCGAATCCAGGGTGAGACCCTGGAGGCCCTGACGCCGTTGGGATTTGAGTCGCTCGACTTGCTGCTGCCCGGTCCGCTTTTGGGAATGAAGCGCGGCGCGGCCCCCGGCGAAGTGCTGTCGATGGCGATCGCGGCGCTGATCCGTCCGCTCAGGTTCGGTGCCCGCGAGGCCCAGCGTGCCGTCACCTGCACCGACGTTGCGACGGCAATGATTGGCGCATTGCGATCCGGCCGGCGCGGCGTCAACCGTTACGATTTTTCAGGCATCAGATCACTTTCCAGAATGCGTGGTAGAACGTGATGCAGTTAACATCGACAGCCATCGCGGCATGACAGATTGCTGAAATCCGCAGAGCCAGGCCGTCATCTTTCGGCCGGTTGTTGCAGAATCCCAAATGTATTTCTCGCGGATGTGCCCCCACGGATGTTTCGCGCAGCTGATAATAGCGGCATGGTCAAGCGGCTAGCCGTCACCCTCTGCCTGAGTGCCCTCGTGCCGGTATTGCTGGTGGTCGCCGCTTTGTCCGGCAGCGCCGCAGTCGGTGCCTGGTGGCGCGGACTCGCCGTGGGTGCGGCGGCGTGCCTGGTCTGCAGCGGATTCGCGCTAACCTACCTGCTGCGGCGCTATCGGCCGGGGCTCGCCGCGCTGCGCGGCGGCTTCCAGGATCTGGCGGCAACGGGCTTCGCCGAAGTGCCCGCCGGAATCGCCGAACTGCAGAGCCTCATCAGCGCATTCAATCACTGCGCGCAACGCGTGCGTGCCCAGCACGCCAATCTGCTGACCCTGAGTGAAGTCGACCGGCTGCTGCTGCAGCCGGGCGGCCTCGAGCCGGTGCTCGATGCCATCCTCACCCGGGTGCAGCGGGTCACCGGCTGCAGCAGCGCGGGCATCGTTCTGCGCGATCCGGATGCGCCGTGGCGCGGCCGCGTCTATCTCGCCGCGAAGAGCCGCCGCGATCTGCCCGTGAGCCGCGTGGCTCTCGACGACGACATGATGGTCACGCTGGCCGCCGAACCCGAGGCGCTGACCGTCACGCGGTGCGAGGACACCCGCCACAGCTTCCTGGTCCCACTCAAGGAGCTCGGCTCCGAGTTCTTCTGGGTGTGGCCCGTGAAACTCGCGGCGCACATCGAGGCGATCCTCGCGGTCGGGTACGAGGAGCCGCCGGTTGCCGATCCGCACATCGGTCATTGCGGCAGCGAATTCGCGGCGCGCCTGGCGATCGCGCTGACCAAGAGCGCGCGCGACGAGCAGCTGTACCGGCAGGCGCACTTCGACCCGCTGACCGGCCTGCCGAACCGCGTGCTGTTCTGCAGCCGCCTGTCCGCCCAGTTGCAGAGTGCCGCGACCGACATGGCGCACGGCGCAGTCCTCTACATCGATCTCGACCATTTCAAGAAGATCAACGACACCGTCGGCCACGCCGCCGGTGACCAGGTCCTGAGCATCGCTGCGCAGCGTCTGCGCAGCTGCGTCAAGGACGTGGATACGGTGGCGCGGCTCGGCGGCGATGAATTCGCGGTCATCCTGCGTGATGTCGCGAGCGCGGAGGCCGCCGAGATCATCGCCCAGCGGATCGTCCAGTCGCTGCAACAGCCGGTCAATCTCGCCGGCCGCGACCACACGGTGTGCGCGAGCATCGGCATCGCGCTGTTCCCGCAGGACGGGGATGCCATCGACACGCTGCTGCGCAATGCGGACACCGCCATGTATCGCGCCAAGGACCTCGGGCGTGGTCGGGCGATGTTCTACGACAGCAACATGGGCGGGCAGCGACCCGTCCCGACCGAAACCGGGCTGCAGCTGGCGCTGCGGCGCCGTGAGTTCTCGCTCTTCTATCAGCCGCAGTATTCGATCGCGGACGGCTCGCTCACCGGTCTCGAGGCGCTGCTGCGCTGGCAGACGCAGCGCGAGGGCATGCGCCAGCCGGTCGAGTTCGTGCCGGCGGCCGAGGAGAGCGGTCTCATCGTCGATATCGGCGGGTGGGTACTCGAGACGGCCTGTGCGCAGCTCGCCGCCTGGCGCGATCAGGGCCTCGCGCCGCCGCGCCTGGCGCTGAACGTCTCGCTGCAGCAGCTGCGGCATCCGGAGTTCCTGCGCAACATCCGCCGCATGCTTGACCGCTTCAGCCTGCCCGGCGACAGCCTCGAACTGGACATCGACGAGCGGGTGCTCGCCGATCCGGCCAACAGCGCGATGATCGAACGGCTCGCGCAAACCGGCGTGTGCCTGGCACTCGACGGCTTCGGCACCGGCTACTCCTCGCTCGGCTATCTGCGTCAGCATCCGATCAGCGTGGTGAAGATCGATCGCAGCTTCCTCGCCAACGTGCCGCAGGATCCGACCGCCGCGACACTCATCGAAACGGTGATCGTGATGGCGCACTCGCTGCAGAAGCGCGTCGTCGCCGAGGGCATCGAGACCATCGAACAGCTCGACTTCCTGCGCGAGCGCCGCTGTGACTGCGCGCAGGGCTACTACCTGGCGCGGCCGCTGCCCGCAGCATCGATCACCGAACTGCTCGGCTCGCGTGTTTACGATAATTCCGCGGAAGAAGCCCGGGCCGCGGGTTGACGTAATGCAACGTCGCGCGGTCTTCCATCTGTCACGGTAAACGGTGATCATCCCCTTATGTCTCTTGGCGCAGCGTGGCGGTTTCTGACCCACGACGTCGCGATTCGCTTATGAGAGACACTGCGCAGAATTGCGGCTTGACGGAGAGTCTCCGCGTGCCGACACTGGCTCCGTGAAAAGGGCAAACCCGTCGAAAGGCGGGGACGCAAAGCCACCGGTCTAACGGACTTGTTCCTAAGATGGCGGGGTCACCACTACTTCGGCGTAAAATGCCGAGGCTCGCGGTTATCCCAAAATAGAACAGATCCGGGGGTCCGGCACGACAGCTGAAGCTCGTTGTACCGGGGAACGCACATGACACCGCCTAGACCTACGTCCGATCTGAAACTGCCCGATCCCGCGGTGGCCGCGCCACCTGCGCCGGATGTGGAGCAGGAGACGTTCGTCATCAATCTGTGTTCCTCCACCACGCCGATGGCGCTGAGCCAGCCGCAATTGGCCGAACTGAAGAGCTATACCTTCTTCGTCAGCCGCCGCCTCGAGGATGGCCGCGAGCGCTTCCGGCTGCACATGGGGTATTTCGACACGCAGCTGCAGGCCGAAGACATGCTGCCGCTGGTACGGGACATTTATCCCGGCGCCTGGGCCGGCGAGGCTCCGGGGAAAAGGCTGCGCGCGCGCGGCGCCGCTGCGAAGATCGCGGCTTCACCCGCCAAGCAGGCTGCCAAAGTTCCGGATGCCGCAGTCCTCGCGAATGCGCCGACACTCAATCCGCCGCCCGAGTCGACGCTGATCCAGCCGGTGCCACCGGTGGTGCTCGAGCTGGCCGCGGCGACTCCAGCATCGCAGCCCACGCCGACGCCCGCGCCGGCCATCGCATCGGCTCCCGCGCCTGAACCTGCCCTCACGCTCGAACTCGTGGCGGAGGCTCCGGCGCCTGCCCCGCAAGAAGCGCCGACGCCCGTCACTGCGCCTACCGCTGCCGCGACCGCGAACCCTGTGCCGCGCACGCCGGGATCACGGCGCGATGCCAACTTGCCCTTCGACCAGCGCTCGAACGTGCGCGAGGTATTGAAGTCGCTCGACGAATCGGCGCGCACCCGCATGCCCCCCGCTGGGCCCGCCGTGCGCCAGCCCGGAGTGCTGCCCGAGTCGCAGGTGATGCGGCTGCTGGAGGAAAAGCGCGGCGATCCGCTGAATACGATGAGCACGCCGGCGGCATTTGCCGTGCAGCTGCAATGGTCGGTGCAGCCGATCGATCTCGCCGCGGTGCCGCCGCTGGCGATCTTCGGCGCCTACATGCTCTACACCGTCGAGGGCAGCCGCGAGGGCCGCCGCTGGTATGGTCTGCGTCTGGGCTTCTTCACCGATGCCAACTCCGCGAAGACCGTCGCGCAGTACGTGCGCTCGGAGTTTACGGCGGTGGCGGTGGTGCCCGTCAGTCTGAAGGAACGTGACAACGCCAACGGGGCGAACTCGCAGGGTAATGCGCCACGCAGTGATGCGTCCGCAGACCCGGCCGACGCGGCTGCGCCCAAGGTCACCGAGCGACTGCCGGATCAGTCCGCCGAATTCAAATTGCTGGATGACACGGCCGAGACGCCGATGCTGTCCACCGCGCTCGACGCCGCCTTCGGGGCGACGACCACGCCGTCCGCCAAGGCGAAACCGGCTGCAGCGGGCGCCAAGGGCCCGATCCCGGGACGCCCGCGGGTCGTGAAGAACCGTGGCAACCGGGTGCACGCGAACGAAAAGCGCGGCCCGAAAACCCTCGAGGAAACTCTCGAAATCCTTGGCGCCGATCAATTGCAGATGGAAGGCGCGAAGAAGAAGCGGACCAGCGACAGTCCCGTGCGCCACCTCGATGTGAAGGTGCAGAAGAACTCCGCGTTCTCGCGACTGCTGGACCGGCTCGCCGAGCGCAATCGCTGAAAAAGGCTACTTGCCGAAGAGCTTGTCGAGTTCGGATTTGGCTTTATCACTCGCCGCGGTATCCCCGCCGCTCCAGGCGCCCGACTTCGGCTTGAAATGATCACAGAAGTTCGCGCGGGTCTTGTCGCGGACTTCCTCGACGGTGGGTTCGCGGCATTGCTGGTACGCCTGCGGATCGAACTTTACGCACATCCTGCACACGTGCTGTTCGGCGCGGCACTTCGGACATTCATCCAGGCGCCGCAGTGGCAACGACAGCGCGGCAAGCGACGCGCCGCATTTCCAGCACTGAAGATCATGCGCCATGCGTGCGCTCCTTGAGGAACCCGGCCAGCACCCGACCCGTGTGCGAGCTGCTCTTGCGGCGCGCGACCTGCGCCGGTGTGCCTTGGGCCACGATCCGGCCCCCGCCCGTGCCTGCCTCGGGGCCCATGTCGATCAGCCAGTCGGCTTCGGCCATCACATCCAGGTTGTGCTCCACGACGACCGCCGTATTGCCGGCCTGGATCAGCCGATGCAATACGTGGATGAGCTTCTCGACATCGGCCATGTGCAGCCCGACAGTCGGTTCATCGAGCACGTACAGCGTGTGGCGCGGCACCTGGCGCGGGCCGCCGGCCCCATCGCCGCGCACCTTCGACAGTTCGGTCACGAGCTTGATGCGCTGGGCCTCCCCGCCGGACAGCGTGGGACTGTGCTGCCCGAGCGTCAGATAGCCCAGGCCCACGTCCTGCAGCAGCTTCAGGGCGTGATGCACGCGCGGATGCGCGGCGAAGAACTCGACGGCGTCATCGATGCTCATGTTGAGGACATCGCCGATACTGCGGCCGCGCCACAACACGCTCAAGGTCTCGGAGTTGAAACGCAGGCCGTTGCAGACATCGCAGCCGACCTTCACGTCGGGCAGGAAGCTCATCTCGATCGTGCGCAGGCCCTGGCCCTCGCAGCCCTCGCACCGGCCGCTGCCCGAATTGAACGAGAACCGGCTCGCCGTGTAGCCGCGGATCCGCGCTTCGGTGGTACCCGCGAAAATGGCGCGGATGTCGTCCCAGAATCCCACGTACGTCGCAGGACACGAGCGCGGTGTCTTGCCGATCGGGGTCTGATCGACCTCGAGCACGCGCTGCACCAGGTTAGCCCCCTGGATGGCCGTGCAGCCAACCAGGGCATTCGGCGCCTGCGCCGCCCTTGCCGCCGCCAGCAGGGTCTTGCGGGCAGCGCCCTTGGCCTTCGCCGCGGACTTGCGCTTCGCGGCGCGTTTGACCACCGCCACGGCCTGACGGGCCGCCACGGTCTTTGCGGCGCGCGCCCGGCCTCCGAGCTGCTCCTCGCCGACGATGCGCTTGAGGTTCGTAAACAGCACGTCGCGGGCGATCGTCGACTTCCCCGAGCCCGAGACACCCGTGACCACCACCAGCCGGCCCAGCGGCACATCGACGTCGATGCCAGCGACGTTGTGCAGTCTCACGCCCTTCAGAACGATACGCGGGGAGTCCTCCGTGACCGCGCGCCGCGGCTTCGCCGGATGCAGCAGCGGGGCACGCAGGAAGCGCCCGGTCACCGACTTCTCGTTGGCGATGAGATCCTGCACCGTGCCGCTACCGACGACTTCGCCGCCGCGCACGCCGGCGCCGGGTCCGAGGTCCAGCACGTAATCGGCACGCCGGATCGTGTCCTCGTCGTGCTCCACGACCACCAGGGTGTTGCGGTGGGCCGCGAGTTCTGCGAGCGAATCGAGCAGTATCGCGTTGTCGCGCGGATGCAGACCGATCGTCGGTTCATCGAGCACGTAGCACACGCCCTGCAGGTTCGAGCCCAGTTGCGCCGCCAGCCGGATGCGCTGCGCTTCACCGCCGGAGAGTGTGGGCGCGGCCCGGTCGAGCTGCAGGTAGCCCAGGCCCACGCGCACCAGGAAGTTCAGGCGCGCATGGATCTCGGCGAGCAGGTCACGGGCGATCTCCTGCTCACGCGCCGAGAGTTTGAGGCCCGTGAAGAACCCGATCGTGGCTTCGATGGACCCCGCCGCCAGGGCCGCGATCGACTGTTTGCGGAAGCGGACATTGAGCGCCACCGGATTGAGTCTCTGACCCTGGCATTCGCTGCAGGCGATCGCCTCGCGCTCGAACCACTCGTTCCACCAGATCTCCTCACCGGTCTGCGCGTCATCGAACTCGGGGATCTCGAGCCCGGTACCGAAGCAGCTGCTGCACCAGCCGTGCTTCGAATTGAACGAGAACATGCGCGGATCGGGCTCCCCGAAGCTACGGCCACAGGAGGGACAGGCGCGGCGCGTTGAAAACATCTCGCTTTGGGCGGTGGCGCCCGCCGCCATCACACTCACGAGTCCCTTGCCGTAATCCAGCGCCTTGCCCAGCGCCTGGGTCAGTTCGAAATCGGTCTTCGCACTGACACCGAGGGTCGCAACCGGCAGTTCGATCGTGTGTTCCTTGAAGCGGTTCAGGCGCGGCCAGCGCGCCGTCGGCACGCCGACCCCATCGACCCGCAGTTCGCGGTAGCCCTTCTTCGCCGCCCACTTCGCGAGCTCCGTATAGAAGCCCTTGCGCGCCACCACCAGCGGCGCCAGCAGGGTGACGGTGCGGCCGCGATACTCGCGCTGCAGGCGCGCGCCGATCGCCGCGGGACTCTGCGGCTCGATCGCGACATCGCAGTCCGGGCAGTACTGGGTGCCGAGCTTCACGTACAGGAGGCGCAGGAAGTGATAGATCTCGGTGAGGGTCGCGACCGTGCTCTTGCGGCCGCCACGGCTGGTGCGCTGTTCGATCGCGACCGTCGGCGGAATGCCGAAGATCGCATCGACATCCGGGCGCGAGGCCGGCTGCACGAACTGGCGGGCATAGGCGTTCAGGGACTCGAGGTAGCGGCGCTGGCCTTCGTTGAAGAGGATGTCGAAGGCGAGGGTCGACTTGCCGGAACCCGAGACACCGGTGATCACCGTGAACTTGTCGCGCGGGATGCGCACATCGACGTTCTTGAGATTGTGCTCGCGGGCGTTGTGGATGACGATCTCGTCGGCGCCCGCGACATCGCGCACCCAGCGAGCCGGCGGTTCGGCCACCGCCGTCGTCGGCGCGGCGAAGGCCGTCGCGAGCGCCTGCTCGTACTCGAGGATCGCCCGCGCGGTGTGTGACTCCTTGTGGTTGCGCAGCTCGGTCGGGGTGCCGGCAAAGACGATGTTGCCGCCGCCGTCGCCGCCTTCGGGCCCGAGATCGATGATCCAGTCGCTGGCGCGCATCACGTCGAGGTTGTGCTCGATCACCAGCAGCGAGTGGCCCGCGGCCCGCAACTTCGCGAAGGCGCGCAGCAGTTTCGCGACATCGTCGAAATGCAGACCCGTGGTCGGTTCGTCGAACAGGAACAGCTTGCCGTTGGCGCTGGCCGTCACGGCACGGGCGGCGGCATCGGCCAGGTGACCCGCGAGTTTCAGACGCTGGGCCTCGCCGCCCGAGAGCGTCGGCACCGGTTGGCCGAGCTTCACGTATTCGAGGCCGACATCGGCCAACGGCTTGAGCCGCGTTGCGAGCTCGCGCGAATCAGCAAAGAAGGCGAGGGCCTCGGTGACGGTCATGTTCAATACGTCGGCAATGTTCGCGCGCCGGCCGTCGCTGCCCTCGCGTTTCACCTCCAGCACCTCGTCGCGGTAACGGGTGCCGTTGCAGTCCGGGCAGCGCAGGTACACATCCGACAGGAACTGCATCTCGACGTGCTCGAAGCCGTTGCCGCTGCAGGTCGGGCAACGGCCGTTGCCGGAGTTGAAGCTGAACGTGCCCGCGGTGTACTTGCGCTCGACCGCCGTCGGCTCCAGCGAGAACAGTTCGCGGATCACATCGAAGGCACCGACGTAGCTTGCCGGATTCGAGCGGGTGGTGCGGCCGATCGGGGTCTGGTCGACCATGACCACATCGTCGACCAGCTCGGCGCCGCGCAGTGATTCGAATTCGCCGGGTGCCTCGCTCGGGCGCCCCTTGTACTTCAGCAGCGCCGGATACAGTACGTCCTCGACGACGGTCGACTTTCCGGAACCCGAAACTCCGGTGATGCAGGCGAGCCGCTTCAGCGGAATGCGGATGTCGATGCCCTTCAGGTTGTGATGGCGGATGCCGCGGATTTCCAGCCAGCGGTTGGTGCGTGCCTCGGCCACGACTTCGCCCGGTGCGTCCGGTTTGCTGCGGCGTGGCGTATCGCTCGACACCGGCAGGGTGCGCCGACCGCTCAGGTAATCCGCCGTCAACGAGACCCGGTTCTGGCGCAGCTGGCCCGGCGTGCCGTTGAAGACGATCTGGCCGCCGCGCTCGCCCGCGCCGGGACCCATGTCGATGATGCGATCGGCCTCGAGCATGATCTGCGGATCGTGTTCGACCACGAGCAATGAATTGCCGGCATCGCGCAGGCGTTTCATGACGGCGATGACCCGCTGCATGTCGCGTGGATGCAGTCCGATCGAGGGCTCATCGAGCACGAACAGCGTGTTCACCAGTGAAGTGCCCAGCGCCGTCGTCAGATTGATGCGCTGGACCTCACCGCCGGACAGCGTGCGCGACTGGCGGTCGAGTGTGAGATACGCGAGTCCCACATCCGACAGAAAGCCGGTGCGGCTGCGCAGTTCGGTCAGCAGCAGATCCGTCGCCTGGTCCAGCGGTGCCGGCAGTTCGAGGCCGCGGAAGAAACTCAGCACCCGTTCGATCGGCAGCAGCATCAGGTCGTGCAGGCACAGCCCCGGCAGCGAATTCAGGGTCTCCTCGCTCCATTGCACTCCCGCGGGACGAAAGCGCGGCCTGCCGGCGAGCGTGGCGTCGGCGAGCGCCTTGCTGCCGACGCGCCACAACAGCCCATAGGTGCGCAGGCGCGCGCCATTGCAGGCATCGCAGGGTGTGTAGGCGCGGTACCGCGACAGCAGCACGCGCACGTGCATTTTATAAGCGCGCGATTCGAGCCACTCGAAGTAGCGTTTGATGCCGTACCAGTGACCCTTGTCCCAGGGACCCTCGCCCTCGATCACCCATTGACGCTCCTCGTGGCGCAGTTCGCGCCAGGGGCGATCGAGATTGATGCCGCGCTTCTTCGCGTGCTTCTCGAGATCCTCCTGGCATTCCTTGTAAGACTCGGTCTGCCAAGGCCGCACCGCACCTTCGCGCAGCGACTTGTTTTCATCGGGAATCACGAGCCCGTAGTCGATGCCGATGCGCCGGCCGAAGCCGCGGCAGGTCTCGCAGGCGCCGATCGGTGAGTTGAACGAGAAGCGGCTGGGCGTCGGCGCGGCGTAGCTGCGGTCGCAATCGGGGCAGTGCAGTCCCGAGGAATAGCGCCACGCCTCGCGGGGCTGCGGCGGATCGCCGTCATCGACGCCCTGCACGATCACGCGGCCCTGGCCGACCCGCAGCGCGGCTTCGAGGGACTCGAGCACACGGCCGCGTTCGGCGGATCCCAAGCGGAAGCGATCCTGGATCACCTGCAGGACCGCGATCGGTGTCTCATCGACCTGCGCCTTGCTGCCCTTCTTCGTGCTTTTCTTCGGCTTCTTCGGCGCGGCCTTCTTCTGCGGCGGCGGCGCGCTGCCCTCGGGTTCGAAGATCCGCGTGTAACCCTGCCGCGCCAGCAGCTCGCGCACCTCGCTCTCGCTGAAGTTGCGCAGCACCGGCACCGGGAAACACAGCAGCAGCCGTGGATCACCGGCCGCGGCCGCGCGCTGCTGCATGTCGGCGAGGATGCTCTCGGCGCTGTCGCGGCGTACGGGCTTGCCGCAGCACTCGCAGAAGAGTGCACCGCCACGTGCGAACAGCAGCTTCAAATGATCGTTGAGCTCGGTCATCGTGCCGACGGTGGACCGCGAGGTGCGCACCGGATTGGTCTGATCGATCGCGATGGCCGGTGGAATGCCGCTGATTGAATCGAGCTGGGGCTTGTCCATGCGGTCCAGGAACTGGCGCGCATAGGGTGAGAAGGTCTCGACGTAGCGTCGCTGGCCTTCCGCGTACAGCGTGTCAAACACGAGCGAAGACTTTCCCGAGCCTGAAACGCCCGTCACCACGACGAGTTCGTTCAGGGGGATGTCAAGATCCAGACCCTTGAGATTGTTCTGGCGTGCGCCGCGGATACGGATGAAGTGGCCCATTCTCGCTATATTAATGAAGGGCCGGCGTGCGCGCAGGGATTGCGAGCGTACAGTATGCGGCTCATCGAACTGCTGTATGGGGACTCAACTCATGGCTTTACAGGCCCAGACCGATGTCCTGTCATTGATCGGCAATACGCCGCTGGTCGCAACCACCGGTTTTGATACCGGTCCGTGCAAGTTATTCCTGAAGCTCGAGAGCCAGAATCCGAGCGGTTCCATTAAGGACCGCGTCGGGCTCTACATGATCGAGGCGGCCGAGCGCGAGGGCCGGATCAAGCCCGGCGCGACGCTCATCGAAGCCACCGCGGGCAATACCGGCCTGGGGCTCGCCCTCGTGGCCGCGCGCAAGGGCTACCGGCTGTTGCTGGTCATCCCCGACAAGATGAGTCAGGAGAAGATCTTCCACCTGAAGGCCATGGGCGCGGAGGTCGTGATGACCCGCTCGGATGTGGTCAAGGGTCACCCCGACTACTACCAGGACAAGGCCGCGAAAATCGCGCGCGAGACCCCCGGGTCCTTCTACATCAACCAGTTCACGAACCAGGCGAATCCGCAGGCGCACCAGGAGACCACGGCGCCGGAGATCTGGGAGCAGATGGAGCACAAGCTCGACGCCATCGTCTGCGGGGTCGGCACTGGGGGCACCCTCACCGGGATGTCGCGATTTTTCGCCAAGGTGAACCCTGCGGTTGAAATCGTGCTGGCCGACCCCCAGGGTTCGATGCTGGCGGAGTACGTCAAGACGGGGGTCGAGAAGTCGGTCCCACGCTCCTGGCTGGTGGAAGGTATCGGCGAGGATTTCATACCGGACGTCTGCGATCTGTCACGGATCAGGCAGGCTTACACCATTCCGGACGCGGAGGCGTTCGCGGCCTGCCGGGCCCTCCTGCACCATGAGGGAATCCTCGCCGGAACCTCCAGCGGCACCCTGCTGGCGGCGGCCCTGCGCTACTGCCGGGAGCAGAAGACGCCGAAGCGGGTGGTGAGCCTCGTCTGTGACAGCGGCAACAAGTACCTGTCGAAGGTCTACAACGACTACTGGATGCTCGACCAGGGGTTCCTGAAACGCGAGCAGTTCGGGGACCTGCGGGATCTGATCGCCCGGCGGCACTGGGAAAAGGCCTCGATTACGGTAAATGCCACCGAAACGGCCCTGGCGGCCCACGGGCGCATGAAGCTGTACGATATGTCCCAGCTGCCGGTCCTGCGCGATGGCAAGATCGTCGGCATCATCGACGAGGAGGATATCCTCCTGCGGGTTTTCGACCATCCGGAGTCCTTTAAGCAGCCGGTGGCCGATATCATGGAAAGTCACCTCGTGACGGTGCCGCCGGATGCACCGCTGCCGCAGCTGATCGAGATCTTCAAGCGCGGCATGGTGGCCATCGTGGTGGACAAAGGCGAGTTCCTCGGGCTCATCACCCGCATCGATCTTGTGAACTGGCTGCGGCGGCGCCTGTAAGCGCCGCGGGCAGTATTTTCGGAGTATTCAAGTGAGCGATTCTGACAACGGGCGCAAGCTCGACTTTGGCACCCGCGTCATCCATGGCGGCCAGCGACCGGATCCGCTGACCGGCGCGGTGATGACCCCGATCTATCTCTCCTCCACCTACGTGCAGGAAAGCCCCGGGGTGCACAAGGGCTACGACTACGCCCGTACCCGCAATCCGACCCGCGATGCGCTGCAGGCGGCCCTCGCCGACATCGAGAACGGCACGGACGCCTTCGCCTTCGCTTCGGGGATGGCCGCATCCTCGACGCTGATCGATCTGCTGGATTCGGGCTCGCACCTGGTGGCCTCGCACGATCTCTACGGCGGCAGCTATCGGCTGTTTGAGAGGATCCGCAAGCGCTCGGCGGGTCTGCAGGTGAGCTTCGTCGATCTGACCGACCCGCAGGCCTTCGAGGCGGCACTGCGTCCGAACACGCGCATGGTGTGGATGGAATCGCCCACCAATCCGATGCTGAACCTCATCGACATTGCCGCGATCGCCGCGCTGGCGCGCAAGCGCAACATCATCAGTGTCTGCGACAACACTTTTGCGACACCCTACATCCAGCGGCCGCTGGACCTGGGCGTCGACATCGTGATGCACTCGGCGACCAAGTATCTGAACGGCCACTCGGACGTGCTCTCAGGCGCGGTCATCGTGCGCGACCAGACGCTCGCGGAGCAGCTCAAATTTCTACAGAACGGCCTGGGCGGGGTTTCCGGCGCATTCGACAGCTTCATGCTGCTGCGGGGCCTGAAGACTCTCGCGATCCGCATGGAGCGGCATTGCGCCAACGGGCTTAAGGTCGCGCAGCATCTCGAGAAACATCCGGCGATCAAAACCGTGCGCTATCCCGGGCTGGCGAGCCATCCGCAGCACGAGCTGGCGCGGCGGCAGATGCTGGGTGGCTTCGGCGGCATCATCGCGGCCGAACTCAAGGCGAGCCCCGGTTCGACGCAGCTCGACACCGCGCGCCGCTTCCTCGAGCGCTGTCATCTGTTCGCGCTCGGTGAAAGCCTCGGTGGCGTCGAGAGCCTCATCGAACATCCCGGCATCATGACCCACTCGGGACTGCCGGCGCAGATGCGCGCCGACCTGGGCATCAGCGATGGGCTCGTGCGTCTGTCGGTCGGCATCGAGAGTGTCACCGACCTGATCGCGGAACTGGACGCGGCGCTGGCCTGATCATGCAGACCGCCCGCGACATCAGCACCTATCGCCGCTATTGGGCGGCGCGCTTCGGCACCGCGCCGTTCCTGCCCATGTCACGGGCGGAGATGGACCTGCTCGGCTGGGATTCGTGCGACATCATCGTGGTGACGGGCGATGCCTACGTGGATCACCCGAGCTTCGGCATGGCGATCATTGGTCGGGTACTGGAGGCACAGGGCTTTCGCGTCGGCATCATCGCGCAGCCGGACTGGCACAGCGCCGAGCCGTTCGCCGCGCTCGGTCGCCCGAACCTCTTCTTCGGGGTGACCTCCGGCAACATGGATTCGATGGTGAATCGCTACACCTCGGACCGGCGCGTGCGCAGCGATGATGCCTACACGCCCGGTGATGTCGGCGGCAAACGTCCCGACCGCGCGGTGCTCGTCTATGCGCAGCGCGTGCGCGAGGCGTTCAAGGATGTGCCGCTGGTGATCGGCGGCATCGAGGCCTCGCTGCGGCGCATCGCGCATTTCGACTACTGGTCGGAGAAGATCCGCCGCTCGGTATTGCTGGATGCGAAGGCCGATCTGCTGGTCTACGGCAATGGCGAGCGTGCGATCTGCGAGATCGCCCATCGCCTCGCGAATGGCGAGGACATCGGCGAGCTCACCGATATCCGCGGCACGGCATTCACCCGCAAGGGCCTGCCCGCAGGCTGGGTCGAGGTGAACTCCACGCACCTGGATGCGCCGGGTCCGTTGAATCCTCCGGTCGACCCGTACGCGATGGACCCGGGCTCCGCGACTCCTGTCAGCGATTCGGCGACGGCGGCCAATGCGCCGCGCGAGCAGGTCGTGCGCTTCGTGCGACGCGTGAAGAACACGGATCGCGACAACAGCGTGATCCGGCTGCCGGCCTTCGAGCAGGTGGTCGCGGATCCGGTAATGTACGCGCACGCCTCGCGCATCCTGCATCTGGAAGCGAACCCGGGTAATGCACGGGCGCTGGTGCAACGGCACGGCAATGTCGATGTCTGGTTGAATCCGCCGCCGATTCCGCTGACCACGAAGGAGATGGATTGGGTCTACGAGCGCGAGTATCGCCGCCAGCCGCACCCGGTCTACCGTGATGCGGAGATCCCGGCGTACAAGATGATCCGCTTCTCGATCTCGATCCAGCGTGGCTGCTTCGGCGGCTGCACTTTCTGTTCGATCACCGAGCACGAAGGCCGGATCATTCAGAACCGTTCGGAGGATTCGATCATCCGCGAGGTCGAGACCGTGCGCGACACCGTGCCGGGCTTCACCGGTGTGATCTCGGACCTGGGTGGGCCGACGGCGAACATGTACCGCCTGGCCTGCAAGTCCCGGGAGATCGAGAGCGCCTGTCGCCGGCCCTCCTGCGTATTCCCCGGCATCTGCCCGAACCTGAATACCGATCATTCGCCACTGATCAGTCTCTATCGGCGGGCGCGCGAGTTGCCGGGCATCAAGAAGGTCCTGATCGCCTCGGGCGTGCGCTATGACCTCGCGACCGAGTCACCCGAATACGTGAAGGAGCTCGCGCAGCACCATGTCGGTGGCTACCTGAAGATCGCCCCGGAGGCGATCGGCGAGGGGCCGCTGTCGAAGATGATGAAACCGGGTGTCGGCAGCTACTATCGCTTCAAGGAACTCTTCGACCGCTATTCGAAAGAGGCGGGCAAGGAGCAGTACCTGATTCCGTACTTCATCGCCGCGCATCCGGGCACGACGGACAAGGACATGCTCGAACTGGCCTTGTGGCTCAAAACGAATGGCTTTCGCGCGGACCAGGTGCAGGCCTTCCTGCCCTCGCCGATGGCGACCGCGACCGCGATGTACCACAGCGGCAAGAATCCCCTGCGGCGCGTCAGTCACGACAGCGAAGAGGTGCAGATCCCGAAGGGCCTGAAGGTGCGCCGGCTGCACAAGGCCTTCCTGCGCTACCACGATGCGAACAACTGGCCGATGCTGCGCGAGGCGCTGCGGCGCATGGGTCGCGCGGATCTGATCGGCAGCGGCAAGCAGCAGCTGGTGCCGGCATGGCAACCGGCGAACACCGGCGGCGAGCAGGAAGGACGACGTACCGCGGCGACGCCCTTCCGCACCCAGCATACGGGTCTGCCGCACGTGCCGCAGCCGCCCGGAAAAGGCCGGCGGCCAGGCCGGCAGGGACGATGACGCTGATCACCCCTGAACTGCGCGCGGCGCGCGCAGCGCGCTGGATTCTTGCCACGGGGGGCGTGGTGATGGCGCTCGCGACGATCTGCGGCGCACTCGGCGCGCATGCGCTGCCCGGCCGCCTGGCGCCGGCGCAGATGCAGATCTATGAGACGGCGGTGCGCTTCCAGTTCTTCCAGGCGCTGGGCCTGCTGGTGCTCGGTGCGGTGGTCCGCGGCGGCTATTCCGATGGGTTGCGCGCCGCGGCCATGCTGCTGACGGCCGGTATCATCACCTTCTGCGGCAGCCTCTACCTGCTCGCCTTTCGCGTCACCCTTGGGGCGCCGTTGATCGTCGGACTGGTCACGCCGCTCGGCGGCATTCTCCTGATCAGCGGCTGGCTGATGTTCGCGATCACTTCCTGGCGGGCGCGGCGGGCGGTGTGAAGCTGCCCATCGAGGCGGTGCTGCCGGACCTCACGGCGCAACTGGCCTCCGCTTCCTGTGTGGTCCTGCAGGCACCGCCCGGCGCCGGCAAGAGCACCGTCGTGCCGCTGGCCCTGCTCGGCTGCGACTGGCTCGGCGGCCGCCGCATCATCATGCTCGAACCGCGGCGGCTCGCCGCGCGTGCCGTTGCCGCGCGCATGGCGCAGACGCTCGGCGAAGCGGTGGGCCGCACGGTCGGACATCGCATGCGGATGGACACGCGGGTCTCGCGCGAGACGCGCATCGAGGTGGTCACCGAGGGCGTCCTCACGCGGATGCTGCAGCAGGATGCGGCGCTCGAGGGCGTGGGCCTGGTCATCTTCGATGAGTTCCACGAGCGCAGTCTGCAGGCCGATCTCGGGCTCGCGCTCACCCTCGATGCCCAGGCAAATCTCGCCCCGGAGCTGAAACTGCTGGTGATGTCGGCCACGCTCGACGCGCAGGCGATCGCGGCGCGGCTGGGTGAGGCGCCGGTGGTGTGCTCAGCGGGTCGGACCTTCGCGGTCGAGACGCGCTACGCCGCCGCCGGCGCGCCGTTGCTGCCCGGGCCGATGCCGGGCGGCGAATCGGTCGAGGCGCTGACGACCCGCATCGTGCGCCGTGCGCTTACCGAGGAGCCCGGCGATGTGCTGGTGTTCCTCCCCGGCGCGCGCGAGATCCGTCGCGTGCAATCGCAGCTGCAGGGCGGCCCGCTGCCAGCGGGCACACGGGTCCTGCCCCTGTACGGAGAACTGCGACCCGAGGAGCAGGACGCCGCGCTCATGCCGGCCGCCGCCGGTGCCCGCAAGGTGGTGCTGGCCACGAACATCGCGGAAACCAGTCTCACCATCGAGGGAATCCGTATCGTCGTCGATTCGGGACTCGAGCGCCGCGCCGTATTCGATCCGGTCACGGGCATGGGGCGGCTCGAGACGGCGCGGATTTCCCGCGCCTCCGCCGACCAACGGCAGGGCCGGGCCGGACGGCTCGAGGCCGGCGTCTGTTATCGGGCCTGGAGCGAGGGTGCGCAGCGCTCACTTGCGCCCTTCTCGAGCCCGGAGATCCTGCAGACGGACCTCTCGGGTCTGGCGCTGGAACTCGCGGCGTGGGGCGTGATCGACGCGACGACGCTGGTCTGGCTCGATCCACCACCGGCCGCGACCCTTGCCAGTGCCCGGGACCTGTTGCGGCGTCTCGATGCTCTGGATGGCAACGGCCGGGTCACGGCCGGGGGGCGCGAAATGGCGCGACTGCCCGTCCATCCCCGTCTGGCGCACATGCTGCTCGCGGGGCGCCGGCTCGGGTGCATACAACTTGCGGCGCAACTTGCGGCGCTGCTGTCGGAGCGCGATCTGCTGCGCGCGGCCGGTGGCGCGATGGATGCCGATGTGCGCTCCCGCCTGTCGCTGCTGCAGGGGGAGGGCGAGCCTGCCGGAATCGATCGCAGTGCCCTGCAGCGGGCGCGGCGTACGGCAAAGGAGCTGCAGCGGCAGGCCGCCGCTGCCGGCGCCGGCACGCCGGATGCGGGTACCGGTACCGGTCAGGCAGGGCTCGAAGGGGTATTGCTGGCCTTCGCCTATCCCGACCGCATCGCGCGCAAACGCGCCGGGGGCGACAACCGCTTCGTGCTGGCGAATGGCCGCGGGGCGCAGTTCGCGCAGCCACAGAGCCTGTCGCAGCGGGAGTTCATCGTCGCGATCGATGCGGACGACCGGGATCGCGACGCGCGCATCACGCTTGCCGCACCGCTCGCGCGCGCGGACCTGGAAGAATATTTTTCATCCCATCTGAGTGTCACCGACGAGGTCCACTGGGACGATCGGGAACGGGCGGTCGTCGCACGGCGGGTCACGCGGTTGTTCGAACTCGAAATCGAGGAGCGGCCGCTGCGTGAGGTGCCGGTCGAAGCAGCGAGCGAAGCGATGCTCGAGGGCATCGGCCGCCTGGGGCTCACGGCGCTGCCGTGGGATCCGGACAGTCGCGAGCTGCAGGCGCGCATGGAATTCGTGCGTGCGAATGCGCCCGGCACGATCACGGTGCACTGGCCAGCGGTGGATGACCCAAGCTTGAGCGCGAATCTGCGCGACTGGCTGCTGCCGTGGCTCGGGGA